>JGI26535J51212_1003153_pt1 | contig 10871 bp, 19 predicted proteins | sample ThiBiot_750_biof_2_FD_51212 | JGI IMG/M metagenome (IMG submission 51212) | reverse complement strand
AGCGTACGAGCCACATCACCGTGGTCCTCGCGACGCCCGAGCTGGCCGAGGCCGGCTCCAACAGCAAGAAGGCGAGCAAGTAATGGGACAGAAGGTAAACCCGTACGGCTTCCGCCTCGGCATCACCACGGACCACGTGTCGCGGTGGTTCTCGGACTCGACCAAGCCGGGCCAGCGCTACGCCGACTACGTCGCCGAGGACATCAAGATCCGCAAGCTCCTGCAGACGCAGCTCGACCGCGCCGGCGTGAGCAACATCGAGATCGAGCGCACGCGTGACCGCGTTCGCGTCGACATCCACACCGCCCGCCCGGGCATCGTGATCGGCCGCCGCGGCGCCGAGGCCGAGCGCATCCGCGCCGACCTCGAGAAGCTCACCGGCAAGCAGATCCAGCTGAACATCCTCGAGGTCAAGAACCCAGAGGCCGACGCTCAGCTGGTCGCGCAGGGCATCGCCGAGCAGCTCAGCGCCCGCGTCGCCTTCCGCCGCGCGATGCGCAAGGGACTGCAGGGCGCTCAGCGCGCCGGCGCCAAGGGCGTCCGCATCCAGGTGTCGGGCCGTCTCGGCGGCGCCGAGATGAGCCGGTCGGAGTTCTACCGCGAGGGTCGGGTGCCGCTGCACACGCTGCGCGCGAACATCGACTACGGCTTCTACGAGGCCAAGACCACCTTCGGCCGCATCGGCGTGAAGGTCTGGATCTACAAGGGCGACCTCACCAACAAGGAGCTCGCGCGCGAGCAGGCCAACCAGAAGCCGGTCCGCGGTCGTGACGACCGCGGTGGCGACCGTCGTCGTGGCCCGCGCAGCGAGGCCCCCGTCGCAGAAGGAGCGTCCGCCTGATGCTTATCCCCCGCAAGGTCAAGTACCGCAAGCAGCACCACCCGGGTCGCTCGGGCCAGGCCACCGGCGGCACGAAGGTCTCCTTCGGCGAGTTCGGCATCCAGGCGCTCACGCCCGCGTACGTGACCAACCGTCAGATCGAGTCCGCTCGTATCGCGATGACGCGTCACATCAAGCGTGGCGGCAAGGTGTGGATCAACATCTACCCCGACCGTCCGCTCACCAAGAAGCCCGCCGAGACCCGCATGGGTTCCGGAAAGGGCTCGCCGGAGTGGTGGGTCGCCAACGTCAAGCCGGGTCGCGTCCTCTTCGAGGTCGCGGGCGTCAACGAGCAACTCGCTCGTGAGGCCCTGACCCGTGCCATTCACAAGCTGCCTCTCAAGGCACGCATCATCAAGCGCGAGGAGGGCGACGCGTAATGGCGATCGGCACCAAGGAGCTCGCTCCCAGCGAGCTGGACACGTTCGAGGACCAGCGCCTCGTGGAGGAGCTGCGCAAGGCCAAGGAGGAGCTCTTCAACCTGCGCTTCCAGTCGGCCACCGGCCAGCTCGAGAGCCACGGTCGCATCCGCGCCGTCAAGCGCGATATCGCGCGGCTCTACACCGTCATCCGTGAGCGCGAGCTCGGCATCCGTGCCACGCCCGCGCCCGTCGAGGTGACCAAGGCGAAGAAGACCAAGGCCAAGAAGGCGGACGCCGCCGACGAGGCCGCGAAGGAAGAGGCTGAGTGATGGCCGAGACGAAGAACGCCCCCAAGGCTCCGGCCAAGAAGAAGGCGGAGAAGGAGCTCGAGACCGTGACCGTCGCGTCCGGGCACGAGAGTTCGGCGCACGACGTCCGCGACGTCGACGCCCGTGGCTACCGCAAGGCCCGCCGCGGCTACGTCGTCAGCGACAAGATGGACAAGACCATCGTCGTCGAGGTCGAGGACCGCGTGAAGCACCCGCTCTACGGCAAGGTCATCCGTCGCACGTCGAAGGTCAAGGCGCACGACGAGGGCAACACCGCCGGCATCGGCGACCTCGTCGTCATCAACGAGACCCGTCCGCTGAGCGCCACCAAGCGCTGGCGCCTGGTCGAGATCCTCGAGAAGGCCAAGTAGGCCACGGCCTCTTGGAACCCAAGGAGTAAGAAGTGATTCAGACCGAGTCCCGCCTCAAGGTCGCCGACAACACCGGCGCCAAGGAGCTGCTCACCATCCGCGTGCTGGGCGGCTCGAACCGCCGGTACGCCGGCCTCGGCGACGTCATCGTCGCCACGGTCAAGGACGCCATCCCCGGCGGCAACGTCAAGAAGGGCGATGTCGTCAAGGCCGTGGTGGTCCGTGTGGTGAAGCAGACCCGCCGTCCCGACGGCTCCTACATCAAGTTCGACGAGAACGCCGCCGTCATCCTGAAGAACGACGGGGAGCCCCGCGGCACCCGCATCTTCGGACCGGTCGGGCGCGAGCTTCGCGACAAGAAGTTCATGCGCATCGTCTCCCTGGCTCCGGAGGTCATCTGATCATGGCGAAGATCAAGAAGGGCGACCTGGTTCAGGTCATCACGGGCGCCAAGCCCGAGCGCGGCGGCGACCGCGGCAAGCAGGGCAAGGTCCTCGAGGTCCTCGTCGAGCAGAACCGCGTCATCGTCGAGGGCGTGAACTACGTCACCAAGCACAACCGCGTCGGTCAGACCCAGCGCGGCACCAAGACGGGCGGCATCGAGACCTTCGAGGCCCCCATCCACATCTCCAACGTCGCCGTCGTCGACCCCTCGACCAAGAAGCCGACCCGTGTCGGNCACAAGGTCGAGGAGAAGATCAAGGACGGCACCAAGCGCACGGTCCGCGTGCGCTACGCGAAGAAGTCAGGCAAGGACCTCTGATGAGCACCGCAACTGCCGCGGTGGCTGGCAAGATCCAGCCCCGCCTGAAGCAGAAGTACAAGGCCGAGATCCAGCAGAAGATGCAGGACGAGTTCGGCTACCAGAACGTGATGCAGATCCCCGGCCTGGTCAAGGTCGTGGTGAACACCGGCGTCGGCGAGGCGGCTCGTGACAGCAAGGTGATCGATGGCGCGGTCGACGACCTCACCAAGATCACCGGTCAGAAGCCCGTCGTCACGAAGGCGCGCAAGTCCATCGCGCAGTTCAAGCTGCGCGAGGGCCAGCCCATCGGTGCGCACGTCACCCTGCGGGGCGACCGTGCGTGGGAGTTCCTGGACCGTCTCGTGAACCTCGCGCTGCCGCGCATCCGCGACTTCCGCGGTCTGTCCGGCGACCAGTTCGACGGGCACGGCAACTACACGTTCGGTCTCCAGGAGCAGTCGGTGTTCCACGAGATCAACCAGGACCGCATCGACCGCGTGCGCGGTTTCGACATCACCGTCGTGACCACCGCGACCACGGACGACGAGGGGCGCGCGCTGCTGCGTCACCTCGGCTTCCCGTTCCGTTCGGACGACGCTCAGGCGTGACTACCCGGGTCCGGCCGTCCGGCCGGCCCACCACCACAGGTCGCTCGTCGTGTAACGGCGCTCGAAACCTGGTGAACGAAGGAAATCAACCATGACGATGACAGACCCGGTCGCAGACATGCTGACCCGTCTGCGCAACGCGAACTCGGCACACCACGACTCCGTGTCGCTGCCGAGCTCGAAGCTCAAGACGCACATCGCGGCCATCCTCAAGCAGGAGGGCTACATCGCGGACTGGTCCGTGGCGGACGCCCGCGTCGGGCAGACGCTGACGCTGACGCTGAAGTACGGCCCGAACCGCGAGCGGTCGATCGCCGGCATCAAGCGCGTGTCGAAGCCCGGCCTGCGCGTGTACGCCAAGTCGACCGAGATCCCCACGGTGCTCGGCGGCCTCGGCGTCGCCATCCTGTCCACCTCCTCCGGTCTCCTGACGGACCGGCAGGCCGAGACGAAGGGCGTGGGTGGGGAAGTCCTCGCCTACGTGTGGTGATCGACGATGTCTCGTATCGGACGTCTTCCCATCGACATCCCCGCCGGCGTGACCGTATCGGTCGACGGCCAGGGTGTCGCGGTCAAGGGCCCCAAGGGTGAGCTGTCGCTCGTCGTGGCGAGCCCCATCGAGGTCAAGGTCGAGGAGGGTCAGGTGCTCGTCACCCGTCCCGACGACGAGCGCGAGTCGCGTTCGCTCCACGGCCTGACCCGCACGCTCATCAACAACAACATCATCGGTGTCACCCAGGGCTACTCCAAGGGCCTCGAGGTCGTCGGCACGGGCTACCGCGTCGCACAGAAGGGGTCGTCGGTCGAGTTCGCGCTCGGCTTCTCGCACCCCGTCCTCGTCGACCCGCCGGCGGGCATCACCTTCACGGTCGAGGGCAACAACAAGCTCACCGTGAGCGGCATCGACAAGCAGGCCGTCGGCGAGGCGGCCGCGAACATCCGCAAGATCCGCAAGCCCGAGCCCTACAAGGGCAAGGGTGTGCGGTACGCCGGCGAGGTCGTGCGGCGCAAGGCCGGAAAGAGTGGTAAGTAACCATGGCTGTCAAGACAAAGACTCAGGCGCGTTCGCGTCGTCACGCCCGCCTTCGCAAGAAGGTCGTGGGCACCGAGCTTCGCCCGCGCCTCGTCGTGACCCGCTCCGCGCGTCACGTGTTCGTCCAGGTCGTGGACGACAGCAAGGGCCACACCGTCGCGTCCGCGTCGACCCTCGAGGTCGATCTGCGTTCGTTCGACGGTGACAAGACGGCCAAGGCGCGCAAGGTCGGCGAGCTCGTCGCCGAGCGCGCGAAGGCCGCCGGCGTCGCCGACGTCGTTTTCGACCGCGGTGGCAACCGCTACGCGGGTCGGGTCGCGGCTATCGCCGACGGCGCCCGCGAGGGAGGGCTCAACCTGTGAGCGACAACAAGGAGACCGAAGTGACCGCCACCGAGCAGTCCGCCGAGCAGCCCGCTGCCACGACTGCGCCCGAAGCGGCGCAGACGGAGCGCGAGCCCCGCCGTGGCGGCCGCGAGCGCAACCCCAACCGCGACCGCGGGTCGCGCGACCGCAACGAGAGCCAGTTCCTCGAGCGCGTCGTGACGATCAACCGCGTGTCGAAGGTCGTCAAGGGCGGTCGCCGCTTCAGCTTCACGGCCCTCGTGGTCGTGGGTGACGGCAACGGCGTCGTGGGCGTCGGCTACGGCAAGGCCCGCGAGGTGCCGCTGGCGATCTCGAAGGGCGTCGAGGAGGCCAAGCGCAACTTCTTCCGNGTTCCGCGCGCGGGCTCGACGATCCCGCACCCGGTGCAGGGCGAGGCCGCNGCCGGCGTCGTGCTGCTGCGTCCCGCTGCCGCCGGTACCGGTGTCATCGCGGGCGGCCCGGTGCGTGCCGTCCTGGAGTGCGCCGGCATCCACGACGTGCTGTCGAAGTCGCTCGGCTCGTCCAACACGATCAACATCGTGCACGCCACGGTGGAGGCCCTGAAGCAGCTCGAGGAGCCCCGCGCGGTCGCCGCGCGTCGCGGCCTCGAGTTCGATCAGGTCGCTCCGGCCCGTCTCATCCGCGCCGAGGCCGACCTGGCCGCGGCAGCGCGCGAGCAGAAGGTAGGTGCCTGATGGCTGCCCGTCTGAAGGTCACGCAGGTGAAGTCCAAGGTGAGTGAGAAGCAGAACCAGCGCGACACGCTGCGAAGCCTCGGTCTCAAGCGGATCGGCGACTCGGTCGTCCGTCCGGACGACGCGCAGACGCGCGGCTACGTCAAGACCGTCGCCCACCTCGTGAAGGTTGAGGAGATCGACTAATGGCTGAGAACAAGGCCGAGGCGGCAGAGGCCGTCGAGAAGGCGGCCCCGAAGAAGGCCGCCGCGAAGAAGCCGGCTGCCGCCAAGGCCCCGGCCGCGGAGAAGGCTCCGGCCGCCGCGAAGGCGTCCGCTGCCGAGAAGGCGCCTGCCAAGAAGGCCGCACCCGCGAAGAAGGCCGCCCGGAAGAAGGATGCTGAGGCCTCGCGCCCCGGTGTCCTCAAGGTGCACCACCTGCGTCCGGTCCCCGGAGCCAACACCCCCAAGACCCGCGTGGGTCGCGGTGAGGGCTCGAAGGGCAAGACGGCGGGTCGCGGTACCAAGGGAACCAAGGCGCGCTACCAGGTGCGCCCCGGCTTCCAGGGCGGTCAGCTTCCGCTGCACATGCGTGCGCCGAAGCTGCGCGGCTTCAAGAACCCGTTCCGCGTCGAGTACCAGGTCGTGAACCTGGACAAGCTGTCGGAGCTCTACCCGTCGGGCGGCGACGTCACGGTGACGGATCTCGTCGCCAAGGGCGCCGTGCGCAAGAACGAGAAGGTCAAGGTCCTCGGGACCGGCGACATCGCGGTCAAGCTGAACGTCTCGGTCGACAAGGTCTCCGGATCCGCGGAGCAGAAGATCGTGGCTGCCGGCGGCTCCGTGGCCGTCGCCACCGCCGAGTAGCACGACCGAGCGGGGCCGGAGGAGACTCCGGCCCCGCTTCCGTTCCAGGACGCAACCCGTCGCAACCGCCGGATCGGCCGACTGGGTTACCCTGGTTGTCTGCGCACTCGTGTGTGCCGGAATCCCTTTCCTGGAGGAATCCACTTGTTCAGCGCCATCGCGCGGGTCTTCCGCACTCCCGACCTGCGTCGGAAGATCGCCTTCACCCTCGGCATCATCGTCATCTACCGCCTCGGTGCGCACGTGCCGACGCCGTTCGTCGACTTCGGCAACGTCCAGCAGTGTCTGAAGGACAGCGGCGGGACGCAGGGTCTCCTCTCGCTCGTGAACCTCTTCTCGGGCGGCGCCCTCCTCCAGCTCTCGATCTTCGCGCTCGGGGTCATGCCGTACATCACGGCGACGATCATCGTGCAGCTCCTCCGCGTGGTCATCCCGCATTTCGAGACGCTGTACAAAGAGGGCCAGGCCGGCCAGAGCCGCCTGACCCAGTACACGCGCTACCTCACCATCGCGCTCGCGCTGCTGCAGTCGACGACGCTGGTGACGGTCGCCCGCAGCGGACAGCTGTTCGGGACCAACGCCGCGGCATCCTGCTCCCAGCTCGTCAGCAACGACGCGTGGTGGGCGCAGCTCCTCATGATCATCACCATGACGGCCGGCACCGGACTCATCATGTGGTTCGCGGAGCTGGTGACGGAGAAGGGCGTCGGCAACGGCATGTCGATCCTGATCTTCACGTCGATCGCGGCGTCGTTCCCGTCGGCGATGTGGGCCATCTGGACCTCGCGCGGACCGGAGACGTTCTTCCTGGTGATCGCGGTCGGCATCGTCATCGTGGCGCTCATCGTGTTCGTCGAGCAGTCGCAGCGGCGCATCCCGGTCCAGTACGCGAAGCGGATGGTCGGCCGCCGCACCTACGGCGGCACGAACACGTACATCCCGATCAAGGTCAACATGGCGGGTGTGGTCCCCGTGATCTTCGCGTCGTCGCTGCTCTACATCCCCGCGCTGATCGCCCAGTTCAACCAGCCGAAGGCGGGGGAGACCCCGGCCGCGTGGGTGACGTGGATCTCCAACTACCTCACCAAGGGCGACCACCCGCTCTACTGGCTGCTGTACTTCCTGCTGATCATCGGGTTCACCTACTTCTACGTCGCGATCACGTTCAATCCGGTCGAGGTCGCCGACAACATGAAGAAGTACGGCGGCTTCATCCCGGGCATCCGCGCGGGGCGTCCCACGGCCGAGTACCTGGACTACGTGCTCACGCGCATCACGCTCCCCGGTTCGATCTATCTGGGTCTCGTGGCGCTGATCCCGCTGATCGCGTTGGCGACGGTGAGCGCGAATCAGAACTTCCCCTTCGGCGGCACGTCGATCCTGATCATGGTGGGCGTCGGCCTCGAGACGGTGAAGCAGATCGACGCGCAGCTGCAGCAGCGCCATTACGAAGGGCTCCTGCGATGACGACGGAACACACGCGCCACGAGGGCCACCGGGAGTTCGGCGAGCACGAGCAGCACCGCGAGGGTGTCGCGCATCGCGAGGCGCAGGTTCCCGCCCTGCAGGCCGCACGGCTCCTGATCGTCGGACCGCAGGGGTCGGGCAAGGGCACGCAGGGCGCGCGGATCGGCGATCTGCTGGGCGTGCCCGCGATCTCGACGGGCGACGTCTTCCGCGCCGCGATCAAGGACGGCTCCGAGCTGGGCGCCAAGGTCCAGTCGGTCATCGACGCGGGCGACCTGGTCTCCGACGACCTCACGTTCGAGGTCGTCCGCGACCGCCTGCAGCAGCCGGATGCCGCGGGCGGCTTCCTCCTGGACGGGTTCCCGCGCAATCTCGCGCAGGTCGCCCTCCTGGACGGGTACCTGGCGGAGCGGGACGAGCCGCTGACCGCCGTCATCGAGCTCGGCGTCGCGCGTGCGGTCAGCATCGCGCGGATCGCCGAGCGTGCGCGCGAGCAGGGTCGCACGGACGACACCGAGGACGCGATCGCCAAGCGCCTGAGCATCTACGAGCGCGAGACCGCCCCGATCCTCGACGTGTACCGCGAGCGCGGGCTCGTCGACACGATCGACGGGGTCGGTTCGCTCGAGACGGTGACCGCTCGCATCCTGGGTGCCCTCGCGGCTCGCGGGATCGCGCGGCCGGCCGCCGCCTGACGTGGGGCTGCGTCGCGGGATCTACAAGTCGCCCGCACAGCTGAGGGCGATGGTCGAGCCGGGTCTCATCACGGCCGCCGCACTCGACGCCGTACGGCCGCTGATCGTGCCGGGCGTCACCACGCTCGAGCTCGACGCAGAGGCATCCCGCGTCATCACCGGACGCGGAGCCGTCTCCAACTTCCAGATGGTCCGCGGCTACCGGCACACCATCTGCACGTCGGTCAACGAGCAGGTGGTGCACGGCATCCCCGGCGGCCGTGCGCTCGAGCCGGGCGACATCGTGTCCGTCGACGCCGGGGCGGAGTACCGCGGCTGGAACGGGGACTCCGCGATCACGGTCGTCGTGCCGGATCCCTCCCGTCCGGTGCTGGTCGCCGAGCGGGAGGAGCTCTCACGGGTCACTGAGGGGTCGCTCTGGGCCGGGATCGCCGCTCTCGCGACCGCGCGCCACCTGGGCGAGATCGGCGCAGCCGTGCAGGCCTACATCGACGCGTCCGGTCACGGTTATGGCATCCTGCGCGACTACGTCGGCCATGGCATCGGCCGCAGGATGCACGAGTCGCCCTCCATCTTCAACTACCGCGTCGCCGACCCCGGGCCCGAGGTGCGACCGGGGCTCGCCGTCGCGATCGAGCCCATGGTCGTCATCGGCGACCAGGAGACGTTCGTGGAGGATGACGGCTGGACGGTCTCCACCCTCGACGGCACAGCCGGTTCACACTGGGAACATAGCGTCGCCGTGCATGATGGTGGCATCTGGGTGCTCACCGCGCCCGATGGTGGTGCGGCAGGCCTCGCGCCTTTCGGCGTGACCCCGTCCGCCATCGAGTAAGACCTCTCAAGCGATAGAGCGATAGGAAGACGAATGGCTACCGCTGTGCGGAAGACGAACTGGTTCGCCATCTGGGTGAGCGTGGCAGTGGTGGTGGTGGTCGCGATCATCGCGGGTCTCGTGATCTGGATGAACGCCTCGACGACGGCAAGCAACACCCCGGGCGCCATCGGCACCGAGACGCCCAAGGGCAGCATCGTGAACTCCGAGACCGGCGCCATCACGTTCGGGTCGGGGACCAACACCGTCGACACGTACATCGACTTCCTGTGCCCCTACTGCAACCAGTTCGAGCAGTCGGAGGGCCCGACGATCAAGCAGCTGATCGCCGATGGCAAGGTCACGCTCAACGTGCACCCGGTCACGATTCTCGACGACCGGTCGTCGGGAACCCGCTACTCGAGCCGCGCGGCGAGCGCGATGTACGCGGTGGCTGTGGCAGATCCCGACAACGCGTACGCGTTCCTCGAGGCTCTCTACGCTGATCAGCCGGGGGAGAACACCGCCGGCCTCACGAACAAGCAGATCATCGACGTCGCCTCGAAGGCAGGCGTCAACGTCACCGACGATCTCAAGAAGGCCATCAACGACAACCGCTACATGCAGTTCGCGGCGAAGTGGCAGCTGCCGACGGGTGCTAACGGCACCCCGACGCTCGTTGTGAATGGTGCAATGGTCGGCGTCACGATGAACCCCCAGACCGACATTCTGGCCCGCCTGAAGTAGACCCGAACCGGGTTCCCTGAAACCCCCATTTCTGGTGGTACCGGTCAACGGAGTTAGTTGCCAGTCTCGATGCGCAGTCACCTTGACTGCGCCCTCTGGGCTGACAAGCGATGGGAAGTTGAGAACGTACCCCTCTCGGCGGGGCCTCCGGCGAGTTGCCGGGGGCCCCGTTATCACGTACACTGAATCTTTGGTGCCTTGCGCCTTTATCGGCGTGTCTCGGCACCGCAATCCCATCCACCGCAGATCGACCGGTCTGCAGAACTGTTAGCGAGCGTATGGCGAAGAAAGACGGGGTCATCGAGATCGAAGGCGTGATCTCCGAGGCACTGCCCAACGCGATGTTCCGCGTCGAGCTGAGCAACGGACACAAGGTCCTCGCCACGATCTCCGGAAAGATGCGGCAGAACTACATCCGCATCATCCCGGAGGACCGCGTGGTCGTGGAGCTGAGCCCCTACGACCTGACCCGCGGGCGCATCGTCTACCGCTACCGCTAGACCGGTCGAGAAGTAACGCCCCGGGCATCCGTGCCCGCCCGGCGAAGACAGCGAACAGGAAGCAACATGAAGGTCAACCCGAGCGTCAAGCCGATCTGCGACCACTGCAAGGTGATCCGCCGTCACGGCCGCGTCATGGTCATCTGCAAGTCGAACCCGCGCCACAAGCAGCGTCAGGGCTAGTCCGCAGGCTTTCCGGATGCCGCGGGTCGCGGCATCCGGACACAACTCAATACACACAACGGCAGGATCAGAACCTCGCGAGAGGGGACACCTCGGGCGGAGGCCCGGGCACCGATCCTGCTCCACACCTCCACGACACTCCTAGGAGAGCCGCATGGCACGTCTCGCCGGCGTCGACATCCCGCGCGACAAGCGCGTGGTCATCGCCCTGACCTACATCTACGGCATCNGCC
>JGI26535J51212_1003138_pt1 | contig 10915 bp, 9 predicted proteins | sample ThiBiot_750_biof_2_FD_51212 | JGI IMG/M metagenome (IMG submission 51212) | reverse complement strand
TCTGGCCCACGAAATAGATTGCCGAGGCCAGCACGCATACCAGCACCAGCAGCGCCTTCGGATCAGCCTCGACCTTCTGCCCGCTCGCCAGCACCACCAGCACCGTGCCCGCCAGCGCCACCGCGAGGCCGGCCCAGGTGCGCAGGCTCAGCCGCTCGCGCAGCCACAGCGCCGACACCGCGGCCGTCGCCGCGGGCACCAGGCAGATCAGGATCGCCGCGGTGCCGCTGGCGATGCGCGTTTCCGCCCAGTTGAGGCAGACGTGGTATGCGGTGAGGCCGATCAACCCCAGCACGAACAGCCGCGGCCAGTCGCGCAGCGCCGGCAGCGGCACGCGCTTCGCCGCCAGCAGCGCCGCGAAGCACAGCGAGCCGATCGCGAGCCGTGCGAACGCCACTTCGCCCGGCGTGAACGAGGCCAGCGCGTAGGCGATCGCCGCATACGCCGACGACCAGGTGAGCAGGGCGACGGCGATGCAGACGAGGGCACGCGCGTCGAGGCGCTCGGTGGCGCTCATGGATGGGGATTCCGGCATGGGGAGAGCGCATCGTAGTCTTGCGGGCGTGATCGCGGAATAATGCATCGACGGATCACCACATGCTTCGCCTTCGATAGAACAGAAACGGAAGACCACCGCCTTGGAATCGAAACCCGAACTCGACGCGAAGGACTGGCAACTGCTGGAAGCCCTGCAGCGCGACGCGCGCCTGGGCTACGCCGAACTGGGCCGCAAGGTGCGCCTGTCCGCACCCGCGGTGGCCGAACGCGTGAAGCGGCTGGAGGAAGCCGGCGTGATCGCCGGCTACCGCGCCGTGGTGGAACCGAAGCGACTCGGTTACCGCATCGAGGCGATGGTGCGGCTGCGCTGCGACGGCGGCATCTGCGCGCGCATCGGCCCCATCGTCGCCGACATCCCCGAGGTGCTGGACTGCCGTCGCCTCGCCGGCGAGGACTCCGCGCTGCTGCGCGTGGTGGCGATGTCGATCGGCCATCTGGAAAGCGTGCTCGACCGCCTGCTGAAGATCCACGCCAGCGTCAGCACCACGACGCTGGTGGTGCTGCAGGCGCCACACGCGAACCGCCCGCTCACCCGCACGATGTGGGAGGCGGCGCGAAAACTTCCGCTGGACTGAGTCGCGTCGGAAAANCCTCACCGTCCCGCGGCATGCGTGCGCGGCAGCCACGCCCGCGTCATGCAAGTAAGGTACTCATCCCGGAATCCCCATCCGCGCACAGCGCATACTCCCTCCCCCGTTGCCGCAGAGCGAACCGACATGACCGACAAACTGCCGCCCGTCCCCGCCGCCGCCGATGCCGACGACGCGCCTGCCGATCCCGCCAGGCGCAAGCTGCTGGGCGGCATGGCGCTGGCCGGCGCCGCGCTGGCCGTGGGCGGCGGCCAGGTGGTCGCGGCCGATGGCGGCCATGCCCGCAGCGCCAGCGACCGCGCGCTGGACGCCGCGCTGCGCAAGCACATCCGCCACGTGGTGGTGATCTACGCCGAGAACCGCAGCTTCAACAACCTGTTCGGCGATTTCCCCGGGCTGGCGCAACCGCTGTCGGCGCTCGCGCCCGAGCAATACCGGCAGCGCGACCGCGACGGCCGCGTGCTCGAAACCCTGCCGCCGATCTGGCACGGCCTGATCCCGCACAAGCAGGTGCTGTACGGCCGCGAGTACCAGATCGGCGAGGAGGCGATACACGGGCTGGCCAACGCACCGTTCGCGCTGGTCACGCCGGAGGGCGAGCCGCTGCCACAGGCGCTGGTCACGCGCGACCTGATCCACAGCTTCTACAACAACCAGCTGCAGATCAACGGCGGCAGGAACGACGGCTTCGTGGCCTGGGGCGACAGCGGCGCGCTGGTGATGGGGCGCTACGGCGACAGCGCGGACAAGCTCGCGCTGTGGCAACTCGCGAAGCAGTTCACGCTGTGCGACAACTTCTTCATGGGTGCGTTCGGCGGCTCCTTCCTCAACCACCATTACCTGATCGCCGCGCAGGCGCCGTACTTCCCGCACGCCGACCAGGGCCCGGCGAAGTTCCAGATCACCGAGCTGGAAGGCGACGNCCCCACCGGCATCCGCCCGAAGCTGGCCGAGGATTCGCCCGCCAGCGCGATGCAGGGCCGGCCGAAGTTCGCCTCGCGCATGGCGCTCACGCCGGACTTCTGGGCGGTGAACACCATGGGTCCGCCGTATGCGCCTGCCTTCACCGACGATCCGAAGAACCCGTTGCTGGCCGACCCCGCCGACCCCAGCACGCTGCCGCCGCAGTCGCACGCCACCATCGGCGACCGGCTCAGCGCGAAGGGCATCGACTGGGCGTGGTACGCCGGCGGCTGGCAGCTGGCGCTGGACGGCAAGGGCGTGCGCGGCACCCGCGACAGCTTTCCGTACGCGCCGAACTTCCAGATCCACCACCAGCCGTTCAACTACTTCGAGGCGTTCGCGCCCGGCACCCGGGCGCGCGCGCAGCACCTGCGCGACGGCGGCACCGGCAGCACCGCGGCCACCAGCCGCTTCATCGCCGACATCGAACGCGGCACGCTGCCGGCGGTGGCGTTCTACAANCCCCAGGGCGACCTCAACATGCACGCGGGCTATTCCGATGTCTCCGCCGGCGACGCGCACATCGTGCAGATCATCGAGGCGCTGCAGAAGAGCCCGCTGTGGCCGCACACCATGGTGGTGATCACCGTGGACGAAAACGGCGGCTGGTGGGACCACGTGGCGCCGCCCAGGGGCGACCGCTGGGGGCCGGGCACGCGCATCCCCGCGCTGGTGGTCTCGCCGCACGCGAAGCGCGGCCACGTCGACCACACCATCTACGACACCGGCTCGGTGCAGCGCTTCATCAACCGCCGTTTCGGGCTGGACCCGCTGCCCGGCATCGCGCTGCGCGACAAGGCCATGCGCGACGCCGGCGGACCGCCGCCCGGCGACCTCACCAACGCCCTGCAATTCGGTTGAACGCCATGCGCGAGCTGTNCCCCGAGATCGAACCCTTCCGCACCCGCCGCCTCGCCGTCGATGCGCGGCACAGCCTGCACGTTGAGGAATGCGGCACGCCCGGCGCACTGCCGGTGCTGTTCCTGCACGGCGGCCCCGGCGCGGGCATCGCGCCCTACCATCGCCGCTTCTTCGATCCGGCGCGCTGGCACGTCGTGCTGTTCGACCAGCGCGGCGCGGGGCAATCGACGCCGTTCGCCGATCTCGTCGACAACACCACCGCGCACCTGGTGGCCGACATCGAGGCGTTGCGCGAGGAACTCGGCATCGAGCGCTGGGTGGTGTTCGGCGGCTCGTGGGGCTCCACGCTGGCGCTGGCCTACGCCGAGGCGCATCCCGAGCGCGTGCTGGGCCTGGTGCTGCGCGGCATCTTCCTCGCCCGCGACGAGGAGCTGCGCTGGTTCAACGAGGTGGACGGCGGCGCGCGCTACATCTTCCCCGAACGCTGGGCGCGCTTCCGCGATTTCATTCCCGAGGTCGAGCGCGGCAACATGATCGAGGCGTACTGGCGCCGCCTCGACAGCAGCGACGAAACCCTGCGCCTCGCCGCCGCGCAGGCCTGGAGCGCCTACGAGGGCGGCAGCACCACGCTGCTGCACGACCCGGACGCCAGCGGCGATTTCGCCGAGCCGCACAAGGCGGTGAGCCTCGCACGACTGGAGGCCCACTACTTCCGCCACGGCATGTTCCTCGAACCGGACCAGCTGCTGCGCGACGTGGCGAAGCTGCGCCGCATTCCCGCCACCATCGTGCATGGCCGCTACGACATCATCTGCCCGGTGAAGACCGCCATCGACCTGCACGCGGCGTGGCCCGAGGCGGAACTGCGCATCGTGCTGGCCGGCCACAGCGCGGCCGACCCGGCCATCGTCGATGCGCTGGTGCAGGCCACCGACAAGCTGGCGGATCGCTACGGCTGAGCGGGCGGCGTAGTCGCCGGCTTCTTCCGCCGACTGCCGCCCGCGCGCGCCGGCTTGCGGACCGACGCAGCGCCATCGGCATCGCCGCCCGCAACCGCCCTGCCGGCGGCGTGCTCCATCCACGTCAGCACGTCGGCATACGCGACGAAGTGCTGCAGGTATTCCGGCGAGACATCGCGCATCAGCGTCATGGCGCGGTAGGCGAGCACGCGGGAATGCAACGGGCCGGCATCCTCGGGCAGCGAATCCAGGCACTGCCGCAGCAGGCTGTCGATGCGGATGCGGCTCCACAGTTGCTGGAACTCGTCCAGCGCCGGCATGGGCGCGATGTCTGCGATGGGTGCTTCATCGCGCGTCCGCGCCATCGGCACGGCTTGCGGCACGCCATCCAGCCGCGGGGCGTTGGCGAACTGCGCCAGCAGTTGCTGCATCGGGCTTTCGTCGGCGTGATGCGGCGGCGTGGCTTCGGGCTGATCGGCGAGCAACCCGGCATAGGCATCGGCCAGTTCCTGCAGGCGCGCATCCAGTTGCTTGCGCACCTGTCCGTCATGGCGCAGTGCGCGCCGCGCCATCGCGTCCATCAACGCGAAGCGCAACGGATCGATGCGGTCGGTGCCCTGCTCGCGCCAGGCCGCCAGTCGCGCGTGGACGTCCATCTCAGCGGACACCGGACTTGTTGCGCGGGATCGGCGCGATTTCCACGCGGCGGTTCTTCGCACGGCCGGCGGCGCTGTCGTTGGAACTGACCGGCTGCTCGGCGCCAAACGCGGCGGCGAACACCGACGAGGCCGGCACGCCATCGGCGATCAACGCGCGCGTCACGGTGAGCGCGCGCGCGGCGGACAGCTCCAGGTTGTCGGCGAAGCGCGCGTTGGCCACGCGCACCGGCTGGTTGTCGGTGAAGCCGCTGACCATCAGGATCTCGTCGCGCGCCGAAAGATATCCGCGCAAGGGCGCGGCGAGGCTTTGCAGCAGGTCGCGGCCTTCCGGCTGCAACTGGTCGGAATTGAGCGCGAACAGCACGCTGCCGCTGATGCCGATGCGGCCATCGACCAGGGTCACGCGCCCGGCGGCCAAGGGCGCGGCCAGCGCCTGCTCCAGCGTCTTGAGGCGGGCGGCCTCGGCCTGGCGCTGCTTCACTTCCTGGTCCAGCCGGTTGTGCAGCAGCAGTTGGATGCCGATCACGCTGGCCAGGATCAGCACGAAGGCGCCCAGCAGCACCGACATCAGGTCGCCGAACGCGGCCCAGGTGGTGGCGCCGGATTCGGCGCCGGGCTCGAACTCGATCTCGTCGCTCATGCGCCGGCGGGCTCGGCGTCGTTGCGCGCGCCGGCGAGCTGCTGCAACTCGCCGATGATCTGCTTCTGCGAGAGCATGCTCAGCTCGATCACCTCGCGCGCCTGCGCCACGTAGTAGGCGAGCTGTTCGTCGCTGCGCGCCAGCGACTTGTCCAGCGCCGCCTCGATGCCTTGCAGGCGTTCGTTCAATGCCGCGGTGGACTGGCCAAACGACTGCACCGCGCCGCCGAACGCCTCACCGAGGCTGGCCACTTCCACCGCGCTGCCGGTGACGTGGGCCGCGGCCGCGTCGAGCCGGCCGGCTTCGCTTTCCACCTGCGCGCTGAAGCGGCTGCCGACGCGCTCCAGCAGATCGGCCGAGGTGGCGACCAGCGCATCGATGGCACTGCGCTGTTCGGTGGAGGCGTGGTTGACCGCGTCGAGCAGGGTCTGCAGGGTTTCCAGCAGGCGGCCACGTTCTTCCAGCATGGCGGTGTCGCGCACCATGCTGTCGGACAGCTTCTGCCGCAGTTCGGCCACCACTTCGGCCGCGGCGCGCGGCGCCTCGGAAGCGGTGGCGNCCAGCCGCGAAATCTCGGCCAGGGNGTCGCGCGCCTGCGCCTGCGACTGTTCGCCCATCGCCTGCGCGGTCTTTTCCAGCGTGGCGCAAACCTGTTGCTGATGCGCGGCCACCTGTTCGCTGCCCTGCTCCCAGCGCTGGCCGAACTCGCCGGTCAGCGCGGCGAAGGCATCGCGCCATTCGGCAAGGCGCGCGGCGTCGCGCGCTTCCAGCGCGGCCTGCAATTCGCCGTGCGAGCGTTGCAGCGACTGGATCATCGCGTCGCTGCGCCCGGCGAAGGCCGACTGCAGATCGCCGTGCGATTGCTGCAGGCTGTCGATCAAGGCGCGGGAGCGCTGGTCGAANCCCGCCGAGGCTGACGCCCACGCTTCTTCGTTGCGCCGCGCCAGCGCATCGTGCGCCTCGTGCTGGCGCGCGAGCGCGCCGTTCCACGCTTCGGCCGTGTGGGCCGTGCTGTCTTCCAGCCGCGCGGCCACGCCGTCCACCAGCGCGGTCGAGCGCTGCTCGAAGGTGGCGGCAAACTGCTGCAGGGCCTGCCGCAGATCGTCGGAGAGCGCCGCATTGCCGCGCTGCTGCTCGGCGATGGCGGCGCTCCAGCTTTCGCGGGCCGCGCCAGCCGCGCCTTGCACGGTGCTGTCGAGGCCGTCGAGCTGCTTGCGCACGGCTTGTTCGATGGTGGCGTGCAGGCGATCGGATTGCGTGGCCAGGCCGGCCATGGTGCTGTCCACCACCGGCTGCAACGCGGCGCCGACGGCGTTGGCCTGCCGGGCGATGCCGTCGTGCAAGGCCTGCTGCAGCGTGGAAGCCAGTTGCGTATAGGCCGCTTCGGTGCGCTGGTGGAAGGCCTGCTGGCCTGCCTGCAGGCGTTCGCCCGCGGCCTGCTGCTGGCGTTCCAGCGTGTCGGCCAGCGTCTGCAGGCGATCCACCAGCACCGGCATCAGCGCGTTCTGTTCCTGCAGCAGGCGGAAGGTTTCGCGGCGCTGCGTCGATGGCGAACGATGCGCGAGGTGCGCGGCGATGCCGGCATCCAGTTGCTGCACGGCCAGTGCGCGTTCGCGCCGCAGCAGCGCCGACAACAGGCCCAGCGCCGCCGAGGTCGCCACGCCGGCAATCGACGTGCCGAAGGCGAAGCCCAGGCCCTTCACCGGCGCGGCCAGCGAGCTGCGGATGGCGTCGAGATCGGTGGCGCTTTCCAGCGCGAGGCCGGTACCGCGCAAGGTGGCCATCATGCCCAGCAAGGTGCCGAGCATGCCCAGCAGCACCAGCAGGCNCACGAGGTAGGGCGTCAACGCCGGCGCCGGCAGGCCCACGCGTTCGCCTTCGACGCGCAGCCGCACGCTGTTGCGCAGGCCGGGCTGCAATTGCGAGAGCCAGCCGTCGAAGTTGCCGGCCGCGTCGCCGATGGACGGCAGCGCGCGCAGCAGCGTGGCGGTGGCCTGGCGATAACGCAGCAGTTCGAACGCGCCGGCGAGATAGCAGGCGGCGATCAAGGCGGCGACGGCGGCGGCCAGCGTGTGGTTGCCGAGGTAGCCGATGCCGATCCAGCACACGGCCAGCAGGCCGGCAAGGAACACGACGGGGACGAGGAAATTTCTGTGCATGGTTACCGGGTGCGCAGCGCTGCAAGCAGGCCGTCGATGGGGTGAAAGCGAACCTCCAGCTCGGCCAGCAGCGCCATGCGCATGTCCTGGCGGAACCGCGCCAGCCAGGGGCCGGCGGCGGAGGCATCGTCCGGCGCATCGGCGCCGGTGGCAGGGGGAGCGCCCGCTGTGCGCAGGCGCCGGTAGTGCTGACCAAGCAGAGCGGGCACGCGCGCCAACAGCATCTGCTCGCGCGGGCTGAGCACGGCCTCCATCACCGCGTCCACCTCGGCCAGCCGCGCCTTGGCGGGCGACTGGCGCGCGAGCGCGTCGCGCAGGCGGCCGCGCAGCTGGCCCGTGGCCGCCTGCATCGCGCGCTGCGCGGCCATGCAGTGCTGGCGATAGGGCTGGTAGTCGTCGTCGATGGTCGGAGCATCCTTGCGTGCGGGCGGGGCCGGATCGATGTCGGCATCGATGGATTGCCGCAGCACGCCGCGCAGGCGCGCGCATTCGGCATCGTGGCCGCCCTCGCCCTCCGCATCGCCCTCGACGCCGGCAACGCCGCCATCCAGCGCGCGCGACAGCACGAGGGCGCGGTTCCAGTCGAACCAGTCGGCCAGGCGCTCGGTGAGCACAGGCGGCGTACGCGGCAGATCAGCATCACTGAAGCGTGCCAGCAGCCGGATGAACGCCGGCCCCAGCACGGGCGCGCGGGTGGAAGCTTTCGCCATATTCCTAGTCGAAAAACTGAACATTTTACACGGCAGTGCGGATCGGCTGCNCCGCATCCCCGCTGCGCATCGTGCGCGGCCGCCACGACAGCGCCTGCCCGGTAGAAACCACCATCGACGGGCAGGCGATTGCCCTGGCAGACCGGTCTCCATGGCAGGACCTCCGATTCGGTGCATCCGCGCCGATGGCATACTCGACGGCTATTGCCATGTGGAGTCCGCGATGCGTGTCCTGGTCACTGGTGCCTACGGTTTCATCGGCGCGCACATCGTGGCGGCGCTGGTCGGCGCCGGCCATGAAGTGATTTGCGCGGTACGCCAGGCCCGCGTCGATTCGCGTTTCCCCGGCTTGAAGGCCGTGGCCTGCGACATGGCTTCCGACGTGCGTAGCGACGACTGGTTGCCGCGCCTCGACGGCATCGATGCCGTGGTCAATTGCGCCGGCATACTGCGCGAGCGCGGTGGCGACACTTATGCGCACGTGCACGAGTTGGCACCGCTCGCGCTTTTTCAGGCTTGCCTGCAACGGGGCATCCGGCGCGTGATCCAGATTTCCGCCCTCGGCAACGCCGACGACAGCGAATTCGTTGCCTCCAAGCACCGCAGCGACGCGGCGCTGGCCACACTGGACCTGGACTGGCTGGTGCTGCGCCCTTCGCTGGTCTACAGCGTGCACGGTTCCTGGGGCGGGAGTTCGCTGCTGCGCGCGCTGGCTGCACTGCCCGGTGCGCTTCCATTGCCGGGAGGCGGCACGCAACCGGTGCAACCGATCGCCGCGGAAGACGTCGGCGCGACGGTTGTTGCTGCGCTGGCACGACCCTCGTGCACACGGGAGACCATCGAGCTAGTCGGCCCCGAGGTGATGAATCTTCGCGACTACCTGCTGGCCTGGCGCCGCTGGCTGGGCTTCGGGCATGTGCGCATCGTGGCCATCCCCATCGCGCTGGCACGATGGCTCGCTGCCTGCGGCGACCTACTGGGCGATGGCCCGCTGGGCCGGACCACGATGCGCATGCTCGAACGCGGCAATACGGGCGCGACCCATGCCTCGGCACAGCTGCGCGACCGGCTTGGCGTCGCGCCGCGAACCTTGCTGCACGCGCTCGATGAAACGCCAAGCCACGTGCAAGATCGCTGGCACGCACGGCTTTATTTCTGGCTACCCACGCTGCGCATACTCATGGCGGTGCTGTGGATCGGCTCGGGCGTGACGGGATGGCTGACCTCGCTTGCCGATATGCAGGCACTGACATCCGGCGGCATGCTGAGCGGCGACACGCTGGTGATGCTCGCGCGGTTGACCGGTACGGCCGACCTGCTGCTCGGCGTGCTGTGCCTGCTGCATTGGCGCTCGCGACTCGTGCTGGGTGCGATGCTGCTGATGCTGCTCGGCTACACGCTGGGCGTCGGCACGCTTTGGCCTGCGCAGTGGCTGGAACCATTCGGCGGCTTGCTCAAGAACCTGCCGCTGATTGCGGCGCTGGCTATTCTGCTGGCGACGGACGAACGTCGATGAACACCTTTGCCCTGCTGAAAACCGTGCACATCCTGTCGTCCACGCTGCTGTTCGGCACCGGGCTGGGCACGGCGTTCTTCATGTGGTTCACCCATCGCACGGGACAGGTCGCCGCCATCGCGACCGCCACGCGCCTCACCGTGCGTGCGGATTTCCTGTTCACCACGCCGGCCGTCATCGTGCAGCCGATATCGGGACTGTGGCTGATGCACTGGATGGGCCTCGATCTCGCCACGCCGTGGGTGCAGGCCTCCATCGCGCTGTACCTGTTTGCCGGCGCCTGCTGGCTTCCGGTGGTATGGCTGCAATGGCGGGCGCATCGGCTGGCCGATACCGCGTGGCGCGAAGGCACCGCCCTGCCGGCGGCCTACCATCGCTGCATGCGGATCTGGTTTGCACTGGGCTGGCCGGCCTTTCTCGCCGTGATCGCGGTGTTCTGGCTGATGGTGGCGAAGCCCGTGCTGCCGGCGTGAAGGCAGGCGGACCCGACTTCCGCCACGGGCGGCCGCAACCTTGGCGGTGGCATNCTCCGGGTTTCCGTTTCCCTGCCGGAGCCGCCGCATGCGCCTGCTTCCCTTTCTCGCCCTCGGCGCCCTGATGCTGCCGCTGGCCGCCCGCGCCAACGACCCGAACTCGTATGCCCAGCCCGACCAGGTGGTGATGACGCATCTGGACCTGGACCTGAAGATCGACTTCCCGCGCAAGCAGCTGGACGGCGTGGCCACGCTGAAGCTGGACTGGAAGAACCCGAAGGCGTCGGCGCTGGTGCTGGACACGCGCGACCTGAAGATCGCCTCCATCGCCGCGGTGGAGCCGAACGGCAAGACCAGCGCGCTGAAGTACGCGCTCGCACCCGCCGACAAGGAGCTGGGCAGCAAGCTCACCATCGAGACGCCGAAACATCCGGCGCAGGTGCGCATCACCTACGTCACCTCGCCGGACGCCTCCGGCCTGCAATGGCTGCCGCCCGCGCAGACGGCGGACAAGAAGGCGCCCTTCATGTTCTCGCAGTCCGAGTCCATCCACGCGCGCTCCTGGGTGCCGCTGCAGGATTCGCCGGCGATCCGCTTCACCTACGACGCACGCGTCAGCGCGCCGAAGGACATCCGCGTGGTGATGAGCGCGCTGAACGACGCGAAGCATCCGCTGGACGGTAGTTTCCGCTTCAGTCAGTCGCACCCGATTCCCTCCTACCTGCTGGCGATCGCCGCCGGCGACATCGCGGTGAAGGAAACCGGGCCGCGCTCGGCGGTGTATGCCGAGCCTTCCGTCGTGGACGGCGCCGCGCGCGAGTTCGCCG
>JGI26535J51212_1003122_pt1 | contig 10985 bp, 10 predicted proteins | sample ThiBiot_750_biof_2_FD_51212 | JGI IMG/M metagenome (IMG submission 51212) | reverse complement strand
GACGCTGCGCGAGGATCGCGCGCCGAGGTCGAGCGGACAGGGGTTCGATCGCGTACCGTGAGAGGAAGCAAGACGGCACCTTCGGGTGCCGTCGTCTTTTGCGGCGCCGGTGGACGCGACATGCGACACCAGGCCCGGAAACACGAAGCCCCGCGGCATGCGCGGGGCTTCGTGTCTTGTAGATCTGGCGCCAGGCGGTCTCAGGAACAGGGGGAATCCAGGATGACCGTATTGCCGGGCGCCAGAAAGCGATGCGAATTCGAGGGTGAAGCGTGGAGTTGATCTTCGCCGGAAACGCGTGAACGAAGGGTGACTGAAAAGTGACTTTATGCCGGCTCGCGGCAACAGCTGACGCGGGACGTCAGTGTCCCGTCACGCGTGGCAGGTCGGCTGTGACAGGAATCACACATTGGCACGGGTGATGCTTGTTCATCACTACCCACCCATCGACCCATCGGGAAACTCGCCATGGACATGAACTTCGATTTCCAGCCCGTCTATCCGCATCATGATCTTCTGGTGGAGATCGGCGAGGTCGAGATGGCGATGGACCACCTGAGCGAGTTCGACGACGACGCGCGCGACGGCATGCAGCCGGACCTGGAGTCGCGCATGCAGAGCCTGCTCGAAGCACTGGACCATCTGGCCGTCTGAGCAATGCCGGTTGCCGGCGCGTGGCGCAGAGGCGGCGCGCGTCAGGTGATCGAAGCGGCCCGACGCTGCCCGACGCATTTCAGTGGTTCAGCACGTTGCCGATGATTTCGCCCAGGTTGCGTGACAGGCCGGCGCTGCCGGCCAACTCCGCGATCGCCGCCTGCGCCAGCGCACGCCGCCCCGGTTCCAGCCGTTGCCACCCGTTGAATGCCGTTGCCAGGCGCGCCGCCACCTGCGGGTTGAGCGCGTCCAGCGCACCCAGCCGTTCGGTCAGGAAGCGATAGCCGGCGCCGTCGACACGGTGGAACCCGCTGGGGTTGCCGCGCACGAACGAGCCGAGCAGCGACTGCACGCGGTTCGGGTTGTGCAGGGTGAACGCCGGGTCCTTTTCCAGTCGCATCACGCGCGGCAGCGCTGCCCTGCCGGGCAGCTGCGCCTGCACCGCAAACCACTTGTCCAGCGCCAGCGCGTTGCCGGCATGGCGTTGACGATAGTCCGCCAGCGCCTGTTCGCCCGCGGCCGACTGGCTGCGGACGAGCACCGCCAGCGCGGCGAGGCGATCGGTCATGCCCGGCGCGTCGCGGTATTGTGCCGCGGCCAATGGCTGCGCGCGTTCGCTGGCACAGACCTCCAGCAACTCCAGCAGGCGGCGGCTGAGTCGGCGGCTGGCCTGGCTGGCGGCGTCCAGCGCGATCGAGCGGCGCGCGGCCAGCAGCGTATAGTGCCGCTCCAGCGCATCGGCGCCGAGCCGTTCGGCCAGCGTGCGTTGCAAGGCCTGGCGCAGCTGGTGGATGCGCTCGGGGTCGACCGCGCCTTCGCGTTCGGCCAGTTCGATCTCGCCGGGCGGGGTGAGCAGGTCGGCCAGCAGGGCGTCGTCCATGCCGCCGTCGGCGAACAGCTGCGCCAGCGCGTCGCACCAGGCCCGCAATGAGGCATCGGTGCCGCCGTCGCGCAGGTTCTCGTAGGCACGCGCGGCCAGCAGCTGACCTGCTTCCCAGCGATTGAAACCATCCGGATCATGCGTCAGCAGCAGCGCCAGTTCGGCCGGCGTGTAGTCGCATTCGAGGATCGCCGGGGCGGAAAAGCCGCGCAGCAGGGAAGGCACCGGCGGCGCGTCCACGCCGGTGAACACCAGCGCCTGCTCGGCCTGGTCGAGCACCACCACGCGCTCGCTGCCGGCGTCGCTCGCTTCGCCGGCCAGCTGCAGCGGCAGCATGCGGCCGTCGCCCGCGAACAGGGCCAGCTTCACCGGAATCGGCAGGGGGGCGCGCGCCGACTGGCCGGTGCCTGCCGGCGCATGCTGGCCGAGGGTCAGCGTGTACTCGCGTCGCGCGGCGTCGTGCTGGCCGTGCGCGCGCAGCCGCGGCGTGCCGCTCTGGCCGTACCAGGCCAGATAAGGCAGCAGATCGACGCCGTTGGCGTCGCCCAGCGCCCCGAGGAAATCCTCCAGCGTGGCGGCGCGGCCGTCGTTGCGTTCGAAATACAGATCCATGCCGCGGCGGAAGCCGTCCGGGCCGAGCCGCCCGGCCAGCATGCGCACCAGCTCGGCGCCTTTCTCGTACACCGTGGCGGTATAGAAATTGTTGATCTCGCTGTACTGCGCCGGGCGCACCGGGTGCGCCAGCGGGCCGGCGTCCTCGGGGAACTGGGCGCGGCGCAGCAGGGCGACGTCCTCGATGCGCTTGAGCGGCGCCGAGTTCATGTCGGCGGAGAAGCTCTGCTCGCGGAACACGGTGAGCCCTTCCTTCAGGCTGAGCTGGAACCAGTCGCGGCAGGTCACGCGGTTGCCGCTCCAGTTGTGGAAGTATTCGTGCGCAACGACCGCCTCGACGTGGCGGTACTCGTCGTCGGTGGTGGAGTCCGGATCGGCCAGCAGGTACTTCGCGTTGAAGATGTTGAGGCCCTTGTTCTCCATCGCGCCCATGTTGAAGTCGTGGGTGGCGACGACGTGGAACACGTCGAGGTCGTAGTTGCGCCCGTAGCGCTGCTCGTCCCAGCGCATCGCGCGTTCCAGCGCGTCCAGCGCGTAGCCGCAACGGCCGATCGCATCGGCTTCCGCCCAGATCTTCAGCTGCACGCTGCGGCCGTCGGCGGTGCGGTAGTCGCGCCCGATGCTTTCCAGATGGCCGGCGACCAGCGCGAACAGGTAGCTCGGCTTCGGATGCGGGTCGACGAAGCGCGCCCAGTGCCGGCCGCCCTCCAGCTCACCGGCGCCGGTCGGGTTGCCGCCGGCCAGCAGTACCGGGAAACGGGTGCGGTCGGCACGCAGGGTCACCGTGTAGGTGGACAGCACGTCGGGGCGATCGGGGAAGAAAGTGATGTGGCGAAAGCCCTCGGCCTCGCACTGCGTGAGCAGGAAGCCGTTCTCGCGCGGGCCCGACAGGTACAGCCCTTCCAGTGCCGTGTTGGCGGCCGGGCGCACGCGGACGCGGGTTTCCAGCATGCTGCCGTCGCGCGCGCCGTCGATCTCCAGCACGCAGCCGTCGTAGCGGTACGTCTCGGCGTCCAGCGCGCGGCCATCGAGCGCGATCGACAGCAGCTGCAGGTTCTCGCCATCCAGCCGCAGTGGCAGGGACTGCGCCGGATCGCGACGCAGCTGCAGGCGCGCGACGATTTCGCTGGCGTCGATGTCGAGCTCGACCTCCAGTTCGATCGACTCGACCCGCCAGGCGGGCGGCTGGTAATCGCGCAGCCGGATCACCGGACTGGCTTGCTGGGGAAGTGCGTGCATGAGCGGAGCAACGTTGGAAGGGGATGGATCAGGCTAACATGGGCAGGTTCAACCGCAGGAGAATCCGGTGACTGCTTCCGGCTCGACCCGCTACGACGTGGAGCGTTCCTGGCTGGGCGCGCAGCCCGTCGTGGTGCTGCACGATCACGCGGGAAACCGCCACGTGCGCGTGGCCTTGCACGGCGCTGCCCTGCTCGGTTTCGAGGTGCCCTTCGGCGACGGCCTGCACGACCTGGCCGACGGTTACCGCGATGCCGACGAGGTGCAGCACCGGCCCGGTTCGCGCTTCGCGATCATGGTGCCGTTCGCCGGCCGCGTCGCCGATGCGCGCTACCGCTTCGACGGCGTAGCGCAGGATCTGGACCCGGGCGTGACCGGCAGCGAACGGGCCAGCCGCCATGGCTTCGTGCGTGATGCGTTGTTCGACCTCGACCGGCTGGCTGCCGACGATGCGGCCGCCAGCGTGCGGCTGACCACCGCGGCGATTCGTCCGCGCCCGGGCTACCCGCATGCGATCGACCTGGCAGTCGAGTTCACCCTGGATGACGCGGGCTTGCGCCTGGATGCGTGCATGGAGAACGTCGGCGACCACCTCGCGCCGTGCTTCTTCGGCTGGCATCCGTATTTCCGCCTGCCCGGTGGCGGCCTGGTCGACGACTGGCCGCTGCAGATTCCCGCGCAGACCCTGATCCGCACCGGCGCCGACCTGATCGCGCTGCCCGGTGACGCTGCCTACGTCGCGCTCGACGATGCGCCAGCGCTGGATTTCCGCGAACCGCGGCGAATCGGCGACAGCATCCTCGACCAGGGCTACACCGACCTCGAGGCCGACGCCGATGGGCGCATCCGCACCCGCCTCGGCGATCCGTCGCGCGGCTTCGCCCTCGCGCTGTGGCAGGAGCGCGGCGTGATGCACGCGTTCACCGCCGACACGGTGGCACGCGACGTGCGCCGCGCCGTCGCGTTGGAGCCGATGGAATGCATGGCCGATGCGTTCAATCGGCCCGAGTGCGCCGACGCGATTGCGCTGGCACCCGGCGCCACGCGCCATTTCCGTTGCGGCATCGAGGTCGTCGGCGCATGAGCCATTCCATCGAGGAGCTTCCCGAGCTGGCGCAGGTTCGCGCCGCTGCCACGCGCATTGCGCCGCATGCGCGGGTGACGCCGGTGATGTGCAGCCCGGCGCTGGATGCGCTGAGCGGCGCCAAACTCTATTTCAAATGCGAACACCTGCAGCGCGGCGGCGCGTTCAAGTTCCGCGGCGCCTGCAATGCGGTGTGGTCGCTGGACGAGGCGCAGGCTGCGCGCGGCGTGGTCACGCATTCCTCCGGCAACCACGGCAACGCGCTGGCGCTGGCCGCGGCCACCCGCGGCATCGCCGCCCACGTGGTGGTGCCCGAGGGCGCGGTGCGCGCCAAGCTCGCGGCGATCGAACGCGCCGGCGCCACCCTGCACCGTTGCGCGCCGACCCAGGCCGCGCGCGAGGCGAAGTGCGAGGAGGTGCGTCGCGCCACCGGGGCGGAGCTGGTGCATCCGTATGCCGACCGCCGGGTCATCGCCGGGCAGGGCACGGTGGCACTGGAGTTGTTGCAGCAGATTCCCGAGCTGGATGCGCTGATCACCCCGGTCGGCGGCGGCGGGTTGGCCAGCGGCGTGGCGATCGCCGCGCACGGCATCGACCCGGCACTGGCGCTGTTCGGTGCCGAGCCGCTCGGCGCCGACGACGCGGCACAGTCGATGGCGCACGGCGAACGCGTCACCACGGTGGTGCCCGACACGGTCTGCGACGGCCTGCGCGCCCTCATCGGCGAACGCAACCTTGACGCGCTGCGCGCGCATCATGTCGAGATCATCACCGTCAGCGACACCGAGACGATCGCGGCGATGCAACTGCTGTGGTCGGAACTGAAGCAGGTGGTGGAAGTCTCCAGCGCCACCGTGCTGGCGGCGATCCTGCAGCAGCCGGCGCGTTTCGCCGGTCGCCGGGTCGGCGTGGTCATCACGGGCGGCAACGTCGACCTGCAGGCCTTGCCCTGGTCGTAGGAGTCCTCCGCTCGCGAGTTCCTACCCGCGGCGGGGCAAGCGCACGCCGCTGACCGCGAGCAGGCCCAGCAGCACGAACACGATGCCGGTCGCCTCCAGCGGCGACGGCTGCTCGTGCAGCAGCCACCAGGCCAGCAGCACGCCGAGCACGGGCACGCCGAGGCTGGATACGCTGGCCACGGTGGTGGGCAACCGCTGCAATACGATCGACCACAGCCACCAGGCCGCCGCCGACGCCAGCACTGCGCTGTAGGCGAGGCCACCGACGAAGGCCCAGTTCCACACCAGCGGCCGCTGCGGCATCGCCAGCGCGAACAGGCCCAGCGCCACGCCGCCGGCCAGCATCTGCCACGCGGTGAGGCCGAGCACGTCCGGTGCGTGGCGCTGGAACAGACGCTTGCTGAGCACGGTGCCGGCGGCCCAGGCCAGTCCGCCGAGGATGGCCAGCAAGGTACTCATGATGCTGCCCATCGGCCGCCAGGGCTCGATGATGCACAGCAGGCCGATGGCAGCCAGCGCCAGTCCCAGCCAGTGCCGCGGCGTCGGCTTGTCGCGGAGCAGCAGCCATGCCAGCAGCACGGCCCAGAACGGCATGGTGTAGGCGAGCAGGGCCACGTGGCCGGCGCCGCCATCGAGCAGCGCCCATTGCTCCAGGCCCTGGAACGCGGCGGTCTGGCACAGGCCGATCAGGATCGTCGGGCCCAGCGGTGGCGGCCGCAGCGAGCGCCGCGACAACAGCAAGACCGCGAACAGCACCGCCGCGCCGATCAGGTAGCGCAGCGCAGCGAAATCGAACGGGCCGGCCCAGGCCAGCACCTGTTTCATCACGATCCAGCTGTAGGCCCACAACACGATGGTGACGAGCATGGCCAGCACGGCGCCGCGCTGGGGTGACGGGGAAGGCGGCATCGACATGGGCCAGAAGAGGGGCGACAAGTGTAATGGCGTCCGTTACGGTTCGCGGATCGACAGCCACGTGAAGTCGCCATGAGCAAACGCGCCGAACCGATTCGCTGCAGCTGGGCCACCGCCGGTGACGCCTTGATGTGCGCCTACCACGACACCGAATGGGGCGTGCCGCTGCACGACGATCGCGGCCTGTTCGAGTTCCTCTGCCTGGAAGGGGCCCAGGCGGGGCTTTCCTGGCGCACCGTGCTGGCCAAGCGCGCGCATTACCGCAAGCTGTTCCACGATTTCGAGATTGCCCGCGTCGCCGCGATGAGCGACCGCGAACTGGAGAGGCTGCTGCTCGACCCGGGCATCATCCGCAACCGGCTGAAGGTGTACTCGGCGCGCGACAACGCGCGTGCCGCGCAGGAGGCGATCGCGGAGTTCGGCAGTCTGGACGGCTATCTGTGGTCCTTCGTCGAGGGCCGTACCGTGGTCAACCGCTGGCGCGTACCCGCCGAGGTGCCGGCCAGCACCGCCTTGTCCGACCGCATGAGCAAGGCGCTGAAGAAACGCGGCTTCCGTTTCGTCGGCAGCACCATCTGCTATTCGCTGATGCAGGCCACCGGGATGATCGACGACCACCTGGTGGGCTGTTTCCGTCGCCGCGGGGCGCGCTAGCCGCCGCAGAAACTTTCGTTCGGCGCCGAATGCGGGAGTGCACGACGGCGAAATGCGCAGTCGCTCACACAATCGCGCGAAAGAGGGGCCGGCAGCGTTCAGCACGCGAAACGCATGCTGAACAAGTCAGCGGTGCGCGCTTGTGCGTCGCGTGCACACGAACTGAAGATGCGCGAGCAGGTGCCGGCGGCATGCGGATCGACCTTGGCCAGGGGGCGGGGTTCGGGCAGGGAATGCAGCATGTCGTCTCGTCCCGCAGGCATTCCGCCATCGCAGCATTGCCCAGGAGCCACTTCATGAAATCCCGCCATTTCAAATCCACGCTGCTTTGCGCCGCGGTGCTGGGCGCGTTGTCGCTCGCGCCGGCCATGGCGCAGACCGCTCCGCCGCCTGACGCCCCCGTGTCGGCCAGCGCCAACGGCCAGGAGTCGACCCGGCTAAGCACCGAGTTCGCTGCATTCGCCGGTTCGGATGCCAATGCGCAGGCACTGGTCGCCGGGTTGCGCGACGGCAGCGCCATCGCGCTCGACGACGTGATCACGAACGCCGATGGCACCACCGCCACGACCACCACCACGTTCACGCCGGCCACCGGCCAGATGGGCTACGGCAACGTGAAGATCGCGCTGTCGCTGGCCGAAGCCAGCCTGGCGCAGGCGGGCATCACCGAGCCGACCGCCGCCGAGATCGAGGCCGCGCTGAACGGCGGCACCATGGTGCTGGCCGACGGCACCAGCATTGATCTCGACGGCGTGCTGGCGGCACGCGCCGCCGGCGAAGGCTGGGGCCAGATCGCCAACAGCATGGGCGTCAAGCTGGGTGACGTGATGCGTTCGCCGAAGGCAACCGGCAGCGCTTCGGCCAGCGCGCATGGGCATGTCGACGTTTCGGTGGCCAAGGTCGAGTTCGGCAAGAGCCACATGGGCGACCATCCGACGGCGGCCGATCACCCGGGCAAGCCCGATACCGCCGGCAAGCCGGACATCGCGAACAGGCCCGCGCTGCCGGAACGCCCGCAGCGCCCCGAGCGCCCGCAGATTCCGGATCATCCCACCCACGTCGGCCGCCCGGGCGGCTGAGTCCGCGGTTCGCCGTACGTGCTTCTCCGCGCAGGCCCGGCAGACGCCTGGCCTGCGCAGTCCCCTGTCAGCTAGGACACTTTTCATGCGCAACGCACAACACTGGATGGTCGCCGGCGGACTGCTGCTGATCGGCGCGCCGGCAGCGCACGCCGCCACCGCGGACGGCGGCCAGTTCAGCCTCTCTGCCGGTGCCGACTACAGCAGCGGCAAATACGGCACCGACACCACCACCGACATCTGGTCGGTGCCGCTGACCGCGGCGTACCAAAGCGACCGCTGGACGTTGAAGCTCACCGTGCCGTATATCCACGTCAGTGGTGCGGGCAACGTGATCCCCGGCGTGGGCAAGGTCAACAACGGCAACCCCATTGGTCGCGGCCTCGGCCACATCATCGGCGGTGGCGGCTCCGGCGGTTCCGGTGGCAGTGCGGCGACGTCCAGCGGCTCCGCCTCGGGCCTGGGTGACGTCACCGCGTCGGCCGGCTACCAGCTATTCACCAGCACCGACCGCACGGCCGGGCTGGATCTCACCGGCAAGGTGAAGTTCGGCACCGCTGACGAGAACAAGGGGCTGGGTACCGGCAAGAATGACTACGGCCTGTCGCTGGATGCCTACAAGGTCAGCGGCGCGTGGACCGCGTTCGGCGGCGTGGGCTGGACCAAATACGGCAGCTCCCAGTACATCCAGCTGCAGAACGGCTTCAACGCGAACATCGGTGCCGACTACAAGGTCGGTGCCAGCGACAACGTCGGCGCCTACTACTACTACCGCGAGCGGATCGCCGACACCGGCGCCGCGCAGAGCGAGCTCGCCGGTTACTGGAACCACAAGTTCAATCCGAACCTGCGCCTGCAGGCCTATGCGCTGGCCGGCTTCACCGACGGCAGCCCGGATTACGGCGTGGGCGCATCGGTCAAGTACAGCTTCTGATCGAAGCGGCGCCGCGCGCGATCGTGCGCGGCGCCGGCTGCGCGAGGTTCAGTCCGACAGTGCCAGCACGCAGTCGTCCGCGCCATAGCTGCGGCAGCACACGGCGAAGATCGACAACTCGCGGCCGCCCAGCACCGGCGCCAGCAGGCCCTCCAGAAAGCCGCTGAAGAAGATGCAGCCGGAGTGGCCGGGTTCGCCGCACAGCGGGCTGTGGTGAATGTGCAGCTGGCTGCCGTCCTGTTCCACCTCTATCAGCGCGCGCAGCGCCGGCATGCCCAGCTGCGCGATCGCCTGTTCCAGGTGGAGCTGCCCGCCCGCCGCCGGTTCGCGCTGGGCGAGCCATGCGCCGGTGCGCCGGCCCGCCAGCGCCAGCGTGGGTTCGCGCGCCGCCTCGGCGACCGTGCGATCCAGCTGCTGCAGCCGCGGCATGATTTGCGGGTATTCGCTGGCCAGTTTCGCCAGCAGCTTGTCGATGGCCGCCTGGTCGGGTTCGAGCGGGACCAGCTCCACGAACGGAGCCTCTGCCACCACGGCGGGCGCCGGCGCTGCCACCGGCGCCGGCGGCGGCAGGATGTATTCGAGATCCGGCTCCGGCGTCGGCCGCGCGGCGACCGCGGGCGGAGGCGCGGATGCCGCCATCGGCGCGACCAGCCTGACCGGCGCGACCTGGTCGAAAGCGGGGGCGGCCGGCGCAGTCGCAGCCGCGGGCCTGGCCGGTGCCGTCGGCGCGGCCGCCTCCGGCGCCGGTGGCGCAACCGGAAGGACGGGTGGCACGTAGGCCGACGGCGCGCGCGAGGCGGCGAAGTGCGGGCGTTCCTCGCCCTCGGTGACCGGTTCCAGTTCGAAACTGATAATGCGCTCGTGGGCATCCAGCGCTGCCGCCAGCGCGCGCCTTTTTCGTGGCGGCCCGCGCACCACCATGGTCAGCAGGATGCCGTGCGGGTCCTGGACCAGCCGCTGCCGCTGCAGGCTGAAGCCGCTGGCCAGCACCAATCGTCCCACCTCGATCAACAGGCCGTCGCGTCGCTCGGACAGGGCCTGGATTTCCAGCTCGATCATCAGGCCCCCCTGTATGCGCTGCTGGTTCACCGAATTGTGCCCGACACCATGATCGCATTCGACGCGGAAAAACGTGCGCGGTTTGGTGAATCCGCGATGTCACCGCTGCATCGGCAGCTGCGGGGCACGTTCCATGCTTGGTTTTCTAGCGTCGCGAGCCGCGCAGCTTGTCGATCGAGAAGCTGGCGATTTCCATGCCGCCCACGCGTCGCGGCTGTCCCGCCGGCGGGCCCCAGGCGTGCGCGCTGACCACCTCCCAGGTCGCCGGGATGCGGCCGTCCACGCGCATCGTTTCGTAGGCGGCGAGCATGCGCCGGTAGCGCGACTTGCCGGTGAGCCCGCGCTCGCGCTGGCGGTCGGCGTTGGTGGCGCCCAGGCCCTGCAGCTCCTCCAGCAGCTTGCGCGGTTCGCTGTAGGTCAGGGTGTAGCGGAACACGTCCAGTACCGGGTCGCGCAGGCCGGCGGCGAGCATCGCGTCGCCGACGTCGTGCATGTCCAGGAAGCGGCCCACGTGGGCGCGCTCGTCCGCCGCGGCCCAGGCAGCGCGCAGTTCCATCAGGGTGTCCGGGCCGAAACTGGAGAACGCCATCAGCCCGCCGGGCTTGAGCACGCGCATGCATTCGCCGAACAGCGCGGGCAGGTCGTCGATCCACTGGAAGCAGAGGTTCGAATGCAGCACGTCCACGCTGTGATCGGCCAGCGGCAGCGCGCATGCCTCGGCGCAGACGCGGTCGAACGGCCGGCGCCAGCTGCTGTGCCGTCTCGCCGCGCGCAGCATCGGCAGCGCCAGGTCGAACGCGATCACCTCGGCCTTGGGATAGCGCCGCTTGAGCGCGGCGGTGCCGCGGCCGGTGCCGGCGCCGATGTCGACCACCCGCTGCGGCGTGTCGAGGTAGAACGAGAGCCGCTCCAGCAG
>JGI26535J51212_1003085_pt1 | contig 11131 bp, 5 predicted proteins | sample ThiBiot_750_biof_2_FD_51212 | JGI IMG/M metagenome (IMG submission 51212) | reverse complement strand
CACCAACTGCGGTTGTAATCCACGACCTTCCTGCTTCCGCAGCAGCCTCTGGGTCGTCCCGCCACAATCTTTTCCGCCAGCTAAATAGCTTCGTAGGCCGAGAACAGGAAAAAGCCGACCTGCAAAGGCTGCTCACCCAGAAGCCGGGCCAGCTTGTAACCCTGACCGGACCGGGTGGGGCTGGCAAGACCCGCCTTTCCCTTGAAGTTACGGGTGGTTTGGTCAACCACTTCGCGGACGGAGTCTGGTTAGTCGAACTTGCCCCTCTCGATGACCCGGCGCTACTGCCCCAGGTAATTGCCGCCGCCCTGGAAATTGCCGACGAACAGGGCCGCCCCAGCCAGGCTACCTTGATTAAATACCTGGAAGCCCGCCGGCTTTTGCTGGTCCTGGATAACTGCGAACACCTGGTAGCCGATTGCGCCCGGTTGGCCGAAAATCTCCTGCGAGCGTGTCCCGGTCTGACCATCTTTGCCAGCAGCCGGGAAAGCCTGGGGATTGCCGGGGAAATAAACTGGCCGCTAGGTTCTTTGTCGCTGCCACCGGACGAACCCGGCATTTCGGTTGCGCAGATTCTCGAAAAGTCGGAGGCGGCCCGCCTCTTTTATGAACGGGCTAAAATTACCCGGCCCGATTTTGACCTGGCCGAAACTGACCTGGCAGGTCTGGGCCGGATTTGCCGCCAGGTCAATGGGTTGCCCTTGGCCCTGGAACTGGCCGCCGCCCGCGTCAAAATGCTGTCGGTCGAGCAAATTGCGGCCCGGTTGGAAGATTCTTTCCGGCTGCTCACGGCGGGGAGCCGGACGGTGTTGCCCCGCCACCAGACTATCCGCGCCTTGATTGATTGGAGCTATAATCTCCTTTCCGAAGCCGAGCGCGTGCTGTTAAACCGGTTGGCGGTCTTTGCGGGTGGTTGGACCCTGGAAGCACTTGAAAAAATTTGCGCCTGGGATAACGGCCCGGTCGAGGAGTGGGAAGCGCTCGACTTACTGGGGCAGTTGGTCAATAAATCGCTGGTTGTGGTCGACCGCCAGCCCCAAAACCAGCGTTATCAACTGTTGGAAACGATTCGCCAGTACGCCCTGGAAAAGCTGACCGAGAGCGGTGAACTGGCCCGGTTACGACAGCGGCACCTGGATTATTACCTGGCCCAGGCCGAAACAGGCGAACCGGCCCTGTTCGGACCCGACCAGGCGCACTGGTTTAACCTGTATGATGCCGAGCACGATAATTTGCGAGCAGCCTTGCGTTGGTCGTTGGAAACCGGCAGCGGCCCGGCAGCCCGCTTCGATGTCCTGGAAAAAGGTTTGAGGCTGGCGTTAGCCCTGGAGTGGTTCTGGTTTGTGCGCGCTTATTTGCAGGAAGGGCGCGATTGGCTCGAAAAACTCTATCTGGCTTATAGCAAGGTAGTGTTGCCGGACCACTTCTCGCCTTTTCAGGCCTTTCTTGCAGTAAAAGCTTTATACGGCATGATGATCATTTCGTGGAGTCAGCAGGATTATGCTGTCCTGGATAAATACGGTAGCGAAGGCTTAGCCCTGGCTCGCCGCTACCAGGTTGATGAATACCTGCCCCTGGTTATGCCGTTGCTTGGGTTTTCCCAGGCCAGCCGGGGGATTGCAAGTGGTCCGCTCCTGATAGCCGAATCCCACCGGTTGATTGCGACCATCACTAACCGCTGGCAGAAGGCGGTTTTCTACTATTTCCAGGCTACCGGTTTTATTCAGCAGGGTGATCAGGCCGGTGGTGAAGGGTTATACAAGCAAAGCCTTGAAATTTTCCAGAACCTGGGCGACATCCGTTTCGAGGGGCTAACTGCTTTCTTTTTGGGCCGCCTGGAACTTTACCGTCACGATTATGCCACCGCCGAAAGCCTCTTCAAAAAAAGCCTGGACCACCTGGAAGAAGTAGGCGAGCGGCGCGGCAGCGCCTGGGCCAGGTTGGGCCTCGGCTTTGTGGCGGTCCGCCGCCAGCAGTACGAATTAGCCGAAACCTTCTTCCAGGAAAGTTTACGCCTTTTTCAGAAGTTGAGCTTGCAGAGCGGGGCAGCTAACAGCCTGGAAGGACTTGCCTTTGCGCTGTCTCAGCCTCTTGGTGAACCGGAAGATACTCCCGCCAACCAGGTAGTCGCCAGGCAGGTCGTGCGGTTGGCCGCACTGGCCGATGGACTGTGGAAGACCGTTAAGGGTTCAACGCTATATGCGATTTCGCCGGGAGAAATCACCGTTCTTTTAAAGAAAGCCCACGCAGTATTAGGTGAAGAAACTTACCGTATAATCTGGCAAGAAGCGCAGCGAACGGCAGCCAGCCAGGATATTAATGGCAGCCTCTATAGCTGGCGTAAACAACTGGCCGCACCGGGCGAGGGCTAAGAAGCCTTTCCAGGTAAAGGTCAGTAGACCTCGGCCAGGTAAGGATTGGGTTCCGTCAGAAACTGGGTCTAGGAAAAGATAAAAGGCGTCAAAACCAGAGAGAGTGAACACATTCGTTTTTGTCATTTGCGTTCGGATTATCTCGACTATCCATCTTTTCTTGATTACTACAAAACATTTGCGTTCGGCTGGTTATACCAGCACCTCTAAACGCCAGTTATATTCGTTGGCCTCGGCATAACACAAAACGTCGTCATAACCTCCGTCAGCAAAGATATGCTCAAGGTTTCCCGCTAAAAGGTTGGTGTGGTTTCTCTCAAAAAGGAGATTTGCCCCTTTGTAATCGAGAATACTTGCACAATGCACCACCACACCGATGAGTAAACCGAGTGTGTCTACCAGAATTTGACGTTTACTCCCTTTGACAAGTTTAGCCCTGTCAAAGCCGTCAAAACTACCGGTGGGAGTGGATTTAACTGTTTGACTATCAATTATGGCGGCGCTTGGCGTTGTTTTCCTACCTGCTTTGAGCCGGACTTCCACGGCAAGAGTGTCATTAACCGAAAGTTTACCCTTTATCTTACCTCCTCGCTACTCCTTACTTGTTTTCATTTTAGCTTTCTTTTCTTTTATTAAACAGTCTCTCATCCTACCAGTGGATAAAATTTTAAAAAATAAGTAAACAAAATTCCTTTTATATGTTACAATAACCCCAATGTTACCAGTCCTATTCTTTCGAAGTGGCATTATAAGTAAATATTTTCATATTGGTGTCGGCAACCTTAAGAGTCCCTTAAATTCATTAAAAAGTTTTTTATTTTGTTTCAGAGGTAATTCGAGCTTGACAATAGCCTAAAGGGTTAGGCATTTCGTTAATTTTCCAAACAATTCTGGGGTCTTTTCCCATCCAATATTGAATTTCAGAGTGGAAATTCTTAAATTCAATATGTTCCAGATTGATTTAATCTAATTTCGGCGCGTGTGCGGGTTAAAGGTTTTTAAATTTCCTCAATCCTATCTGGACCCTTCAGGAATCAGAAAATTTCCCTGTGAATTTCTGAGGTTCTCAAACCAAACATTTACTAGACCCTTTTAAATATTAAATAATACGGGCTAACAATGATGAAAATTCGTCAAAAACAGGGCCTTTGGGGCTGGGTCCTCTGTACATTATCCATCTTAATAGCTTCTTTGGGGCTGAGTGCCTGCGGGACGCAAGATACCCCTGTGCCTGTTAACGTTGTAAAAGCCCCTCCGACCATCCTTTTAAAAGAAGAACCAAGTGACCTAACAACCTTGAAAGCTCTGGAAGTAAACCTGTCCACAACAATCGGGTTATTAGAGAAAAACCAGATTGATGAGGCGAAAATTGCTTTCAAAAAGTTTGATAATCGCTGGTTTGACATCCTGGTTATTGTAAGGGTTTACTCTAAGGATGCCTTTCACCAGATGGATAGTAATGTTAGTCTGCTTGAACGTAAATTTCTCCGCAGCAACGCCGTTAGTATTAGCGAAATCCTACCTATGGTAAAACAACTTGACCAGGATTTAATTGATGTAATTAAACTTGTTCCGAATTCAAACTCGCCCTCTCAATTTTCACGAAAAGTCCAGCCTTTAACCGTGGAAGAGGTTGAACTTACTTCTTCAAAAGTAAGAGAGCATTTATTCAATAAAACCGAATTACTGGTCCAAAAAGGGCTGGCCCTGAGAGACGCCATTAAAACCAGGGACATTAAGAAAACTCAACTGGCTTATGAACAAGCCCGATTTGAATTTGAAGAAATTGAGTTTCTGGCCGAAGCTTTTAAAGATTATGATATTGCCCTGGATGGCCGCCCGGAACAAATGGTTAAAGGCGAGCTAGACCCCAATTGGACCGGCTTTCACACCCTGGAGAAAGCTATTTACCAGGATGGCCGGTTGGATGATAGGCTGGACACCCTGGCGGATAGTCTTGTCCAGGATTTAAAAAATTTTCAGAGCGAACTTGAGGTGAGTGGTTTAATGATTACTCCCTCCCTGGCTATTACCGGAGCCGCCTCGCTTATTGAGGAAATTTTATCCAATAAAATTACCGGCGAGGAAGAACGCTATAGCCATACCGACCTGAACGATTTCAAGGCCAATCTTGAAGGATCCCTCTTCGTTTACTCAATTTTTAGAAGTTATGTTGGTAGAGCCAATCCCGAACTTGATACCTTGATTATGGAACGGTTTTCCATAGTGCAAAACGATATAAATCCATTCTTTTCGGCGGATAACCGGGCCCTGAATTATTCCCAGGTAAACGCGGCTACCCGTAAGCAGTTAGCGCAGAAAGTTGAGGGGCTGGCCGATGTGTTTAGCCAGGTGCCAGGAACACTCGGTCTAAAAACCTAAAATGGAAAAATAAAACTGCCTTTGCAACCACAATTTTAGCCTAAAAGTCCTTGCAGGCAGAAAAAGTCATCCTGATTAGAACCAACCCTTTAATCAGCTAAAACCATTCAAATCAAATAGGATGATAAAGAGTGAAGATTTACCCGGTTAAAACTCCTAAAAATTACGATGAAAAAAGTTGGTTGGCTAAACCGGTCCTTTCCAAATTGAAACCAACCAACAAGCGTTTTTCGTTAAGACTTACCAGTACCCTGGTAATTTCAATTGCCCTTATAATCGTATCTATTAGCCTGGCTTTGCTGGCCCTTTATAACTCTACCAGCGGTCTGGAGAACCAGAAAAATAATTTCGAACGGGTTCAACTGGTCAACCAGATTGAGACAGCCCAAAATCAGATGGTAAGTAACGTCCTGGATTATAACCTGACTGGTAAATTGGCCTCCTTAAAGGAATTTCAACGGGCGGAGGTAAACACCAACCAGGCTTTAAACAATTTCAAACCAAATGTAGACCAATATGTCCTTTACACTTCTTTACAGGTTCACCTGGCCGACTTGAATGAAGTGCTGGTAAAAATGACCGAGCTATACGACCAGAACCAGGACGCCGAAGCCATTTTCATTTGGCGTACCAAAGGCTCACCCCTTTCTACCAGCAGCCGGGCCCTTTCTGAGGAGTTAATTAAAAACGAGTTACAACAGGCCAATAAAGAATTTATGTCAGCGCGAGAAACCTCCCAGAACAGCGCCTGGTTCATAATCGGCCTGGCAGGTTGTGCCCTTTTGCTACTGACCCTGATTATTCACCGCCGGACTGAAAAAGCTTTGCGGTCCGAACGCGATTTTGCCTTACAGGTTATGAATAGTATAGGGCAGGGGCTAACCGTTGTGGATACTTCCTTAAATTTTCAGTTTGTCAACCCGGCCTTTGCTTCCTTTACTGGGTTCAAACAGGGCGAACTGGTTGGGAAGTCAGCCCTGGACCTGCTTCCCCGGCAAATTCATTCTAACCTTAAAGAGGGGTTACATGCGCCTGGTGCTAACCAAAACCAGAAAATCGAGATTGCCCTTCCCCGGCGGGAAGGTGATGTAATTTACACCGAAATTTCGACTGTGCCACTTTTGAAAAACAAAGAAACGATTGGTTTAATCAGTGTCTTTTCGGACCTGACCAGCTATAAAAAGGCCGAACAGGATTTGCGTAAATCGCTGGAAGACCGCCAGCAGTACGCTGCCCGGCTGGAAAACTTGCACCGCCTTGACCGGGCAATACTGGCGGCCCATTCTTCGGGGGAAATAGCCCAGAGAGCGATTGAACATCTCAGCCAGATAACCAGCTTTTCATGGGCAAGGGTGGTCGGCTTTGACCCATTAACCAAAAATGAAAACGTTTTAGCCTTGCTTGAAAATCCCGACCAGGAGAGGGTTTTTGTAGGTCCCAAAATCGGGCCTTCTACCAATCCTGATTTACATAATATCGCAATCACCTACCCAGAATTTAAGAATGATTTCACAGGGAACGGGGAGTCTGAAGGTTTCAAAGACAAAACCATTCACCTGCCGTTAATAGCCGGAAAAAATACCATCGGTGTCTTGAGTATTGGGAGTGAGGAGGCCGAGAAATTTAGCGCTGATAACCTGGAAATTGCTAATGAGGTGGCAAGCCAGCTTTCCATCGCAATCCAACATGCGCATCTTTTTGAGCAAGTCCAGGATGCCCAAAAAAGGTTACAGGCCCTCTCGGTTTCCCTGGTGAAAGCCCAGGAAACCGAACGGCGCCGGATAGCGCGTGAGCTCCACGATGAAATCGGGCAGGCAATTACCGCCCTGAAAATAAGTTTGCAAAACCTCCAAACCGTAGCAGATGTTACCGATTTTAAAAGTCAGTTGGAAGAAAGTATTCAAATAACCCAGTTAACCCTACAACAGGTCAGGACTCTATCCCTTGAGTTAAGACCGTCGATGCTGGATGACCTGGGATTGGTGGCGGCTTTGCGCTGGTACCTGGACCGGGTAAGCAGCCGGGCCGGGGTGCCAATTAATTTCTCGGTAGATTCAGGTTTGCAAAAAAGATTGCCTGCTGAGCTTGAAACGGTTTGTTTCAGGTTGGTACAAGAAGCGGTTACAAACATTTTACGTCATGCCAGGGCCGCAGAAATCTGGGTAGAACTCCGGGTCGAGGAAGAAAGTCTTTATCTTTCTATCCAGGATGATGGAATTGGGTTTGTCGTAAAGGAAGCCCTGGAAAAGTCTGTAAATGGGGCAAGTATGGGTTTACTAGGTATGCTTGAAAGGGTTCACCTGGTAAAAGGCCGCCTGGAATTTATCTCAAATCCGGGGGAAGGTTCGTGCGTTTCGGCGCAATTTTCCATTTAATAATTAACTTTAGATAACAAAAAGAGGTTTTGTAATGAAGCCTGTTACGACGGTTCTCTTGGCCGAGGACCACAACCTGGTGCGAGCGGGTATCCGGGTGCTTTTCCAGAACCTGCCGGAATTTGAAGTTATCGCGGAGGCCAGTGATGGTGAAGAAACTTTACGTTTAATCGAAACCCTGCGCCCAAATATTGTTTTAATGGATATTACAATGCCTAAATTTAACGGCCTGGAAGTAGCTCAAGCCGCCAGGGTTTACCCGGAAGTAAAAATTATTATTCTTTCGATGCACACAAGCGAGGAATATGTCTGGCAAGCCTTGCATGCTGGGGTTAAAGGCTATTTGCTAAAGGATGCCGGTATAGCTGAGCTTGAAATTGCCTTAAAAGCGGTGAGTTTGGGCCAATCTTATCTCAGCCCGGCTGTGTCAAAACAGGTAATCGGAGACTATATAGACCGGGTAGGTGGTAAAGCCGGGTCAATGGAGCGACTTACCATCCGGCAACGCCAGATATTAAAACTGATTGCCGAGGGTAATACCACCAAGCAAATCGCTGACAAATTGAATATCAGCGTTAAGACGATTGAGTCGCACCGTGGTCAAATTATGTCTCTCCTCGACATTCACGATGTCACAGGGTTAGTCAGGTATGCTATACGGACCGGATTAATCTCCGCCGAAACTTAATAAGGTATGTTCTATTGGGAGTCGGGGCGGCGTCCTTATATCCGGTTTTAATTTAATCATTTTAATTAATTATCTAAAAAGGTCTTCCTGATAAGGAAAACCTTTTTTATTTTGAGAACGATTTTATTAAATCCCGTTAGATTTTTTGCTGAATTCGGTTCCAAAAGTTCAGTGATTGGGGCAAATGTGGAAAAGAATAGGAATAACCCTTATTCGCCTTAAGGGTTTTTACTATATAAAGTGGTAACTTCCTCATAGTTTTTAGGGTTTCATCTTATAAGTTTTCAGGGTATCAACGGTCCTAAAAACGGGGGTTTGGACCCAGTACTTTCGGTTTTTCCCGATATACAATTTTCTTAATAAGCGGTAGATTTAATCCACGTATTTTGAGCGTAATTCTCTAATACTGTCATTTTAATTGTGAGAATTGTAATTGTAACTTGGCAACCCGATTTAATCGGGTCGATTAAGTTCCAACTTTTCGCCAAACTGTCCTAACTGAAGCTATATCTCTTCCCCTCATCCAAAGGTCTTTATCGTGGGATGAATTTGGTTTGCCATTTGTTTATACCAGAACAGAAGGCTTTCTGGTCAGAGAGGTCATTCGCTATGCTTAAACTCAAGTTAAATCTTAAACTCACCACCTTTTTACGCTTGCTCCTGGTTGAAGCTTTTTTACTGGCCCTTTATCCACAGGTTACTGAAGCGGCCCCGGCCAGTATCAAAGTGACGACAAATACCCTGGCTAGTACGGCGGCCGCCCCCGTAGCCGCCCCGGTGACAATTCACCTCAAGGTGGTTAGCGCCCGCACCGAACCAAACTGGCCGGGAACCCAGCCAGGAGGGATAACAAAAGGGGCAGCGGTTCCTGAATATCAATTTATTATTAACGAGGATAATGCCGGAGACCCGACCCAGGCCAGGGAGAACGGCTGTGCTCCCGGCTTTAGCGCGAATGGCAAAAGCTACCCGGACACCTGTAATTGGCCGTCCATCCATGCTGCTCCCGGTGCGGCCCCGATTGTCACCCAGGGTGACCAGACCCTCCTCAATGGCACCACCGGGATTACCCTCGACCCCGGCAACTACCTGATTTCGGTTACGGCGGATAATTATAAAATTGATGGGGTCCATTTCAGCACCTTTAGCGACCCCGGCCCGCTTACGGTGGCCTTACAACCTTATCCGCTGCCCCTGGCGACTGTTAAAATCCAGGTCTTTAACGACACCAATACCGTGAACGGCCAGTACGATGTACCGGGAGAACTCGGTATACCGGGTTTTCAGGGCCACCTTTTTGATGTTCTCGGTGAGGTTACGGACGATTGGTTCGGCAATCCACTTTGTACCCAGTACGTCACCGATAACACCGGGAAAATAACCCTGGACGCCGTTGGCAAACCGACCCCTATTGCCGGGACGGGGGGTCGCTGCCTGAGCGGTAATGACGGCGTTATAACTATCCCGAACGTGGGGCCAAACCGTTATACCGCCCAGGTGATACCTCCTGCCGGGACGACCTGGGTCCAGACAACGACCCTGGAAGGTTGGCACGATTTTGACGTATGGGTCCAGGAGGGCGCGACCGGATTTGATACCGAGTTTACCGGGCCAAATGCGGAGCCGGTCCCGGCTATCCCCTTTGGCTTCGTCCAGCCCACCAATATTATGACCGGTGGCACCGGGGCCATAAAAGGGGTTGTCGACTCCTCCAAGACCTATATTCCCCAGGCCGGGGGCGTGCCGCTCAACAACCAGGACTTTACCATCGGCGCGGGCACCAAGGTCGATAAGCCGATCAATAAACCCTGGATTGCTCTTAACGATTTGCAGCGCGGCGACCAGTCCGTCTATGTCGGGCAGGGCAACGCCGATGGCACCTTTAATATTCCCAACGTGCCTGCCGGGGACTACCAGGCCGCTATCTGGGACGGCCCCCAGAACGAGATTTTAGAGTTGCGGAATGTAACGGTAGTGGGCGGCCAGACCACCGACATGGGCACAATATTGTTGGCCGGGTGGTGGACCACCCTCGACGGTTATGTCTTTATTGACTCGAATAGCAACGGCAAGCGCGACCCCGGCGAGCAGGGTCTGCCTAACCAGGTCGTCACCCTGAAGACGCGGGGAAACTCGGTCATGGACCGGGGCTCAACCACGGCGGTGACAGATAAGAACGGTTATTACCTCTTCCCAAACGGCTATCCCCTGACCGCCTGGGTTGTAATGGAAGTCTACAACGACCGCTTCTTTACAACCGGCGTCACCTACCAGGCTGACAACCAACCCCAGGAAACCACTTTACTGGGGGCAGGCGTAGACGTGAGTGTTCACCCGGTAATCGGCCTGTCAGGCCGGATGGATTGGGGTGTCAAACCTTATGCTCCCGGCACCAACGGGGGTATTGTCGGCACAGTTACCTATGACACGACCCGCAACGAACTCGACCCCCGTTATGCCGCGACCGAAACCTACCAACCAGGCATCCCCGGTCTGGATGTAAAACTTTACGCCACGGTCAAGGATAGCGACGGTAATTTTGTGATGGAAGCCGATGGCTCCTATAAAAAAGGACCGTTGCTCAATACCTACACGACCGAAACCTGGGAACGGCCTAAAAACTGCGCCGCCCTCGACCTCAACGGCAACCCGGTCGTCCAGAGTGTTTTGCCGCCCTCTACTGGCGACTACGATTGCCTGGAAGTACCTATGATGGGGGTGCAGTACCAGAATGGCTTCTCGACGGTAGACGGAAACTATGGTTTTGGCACTATCCTGGCCGACCCGGTTACAGGCCAACCAATCCCCGAAACTGCTTTACCGGCAGGTGACTACCTGGTGCAGGTGGAAATCCCTAACGATGCTTTTGGTCGCCCGCTTTATAAGGTTACCAAAGAGGAGGATGTCAACGTCTTCAACGGCGACCAGTTCACGCCCCAGATTCCGCCGACCCTTTGCGCCGGGCCGCTCCACACGGTCAATGTTACCAACCCTTACTTCCTGGACGCCGGGGGCAGTCCCTACGAAGGGCAGTCCCGGCCCCTCTGCGACACGCGCCTGGTGACGGTCCAGAATAGCCGCTCGATAGCGCCTAACTTTAACCTTTTCACCGATGTGCCTCTACCGGGCCGCTTTACGGGCCTGATTGTGGATGACCTCAATGTTTCGAGCAATCCCCAGGAAACTCTTTTCGGTGAAAAACGGGGCGTACCGAACGCGCCTATCGGTATCTACGACTTTTCCGGGCGCCTGGTAGATACCATTCAGAGCGACCCGAACGGTCTATTCGAGGTGTTGATGCCCTCTACCTCGTC
>JGI26535J51212_1003036_pt1 | contig 11297 bp, 7 predicted proteins | sample ThiBiot_750_biof_2_FD_51212 | JGI IMG/M metagenome (IMG submission 51212) | reverse complement strand
GCGTAAGTCGCCTTTTCCTGGACGATGGGCTTGGCGTGATAAGCGATGCTGACCCCAGCCGCCTCCATCATCCTGAGATCATTCGCGCCATCTCCTATGGCGATGATCTGCTCCCGTTTCAATCCAAGCTCGTTCCGGACTTGTTCCAGTGCCACGGCCTTGCCGCCCGCCCCTATTATTTCCCCTAGTACTTTTCCTGTCAGTTTGCCATCGACGATCTCCAGGGTGTTGGCGGCCGTGTAGTCAAAGTGAAGATCTGTTTTGATCCTGTCGGTAAAAAATGTGAATCCGCCGGAGATGACCATCGTCTTGAGTCCGGCGGATTTCATTCCACGCAGCATTTTTTCNGCCCCGGGGCTCAGCCGGACCCGGTTTTCGTAAACCTCGTGCAGCGCGCGNTGATCCAGTCCCGCAAGCAGGGCGGTGCGCTGCCGCAGGCTCTCCGCGAAAACTATCTCGCCGCGCATGGTCCGCTGGGTGATCTCCGCCACTTGCGGCTTGATGCCTTGCATATCCGCTATTTCGTCTATCGATTCGATTGCGAGCAAGGTGGAATCCATATCCATTGCCACCAGCCCGAAATCCGCAAGCCGTNNAGCTTCCCCGACAAAAGCAAAGTCCAGCCCAGCTTCGGCGCAATATTCCGCGACGTGTTCGTGCCGGCTGGCATTTCTCAGCCGGAACGCCTCGCCGGTAATGCGCTCGATCTGGTCNGCGCCGGCGAGTTTTGCCAGCTCCCTTAAATCGTAATTCGCAATATCGAGGCCTTGGATAATGAGATTCATAATAGATAGATAAATTGTTGTTAAAAATGCTTCCTGGCACTGCTCGCTACGAGCAGGCTTGCCGGATGTTGGTTGTCCTTCGAGGATTGCGTGTCCTGCCGGCAGGANGGGCAATGATGTATTCGGTGCCAGGAACTTTGGCACTGGCTTGCCGGCAAAAAATGGCGGAGCGATAGACGAGTGTATTTTGCCAGTAATCGCTGCCAATCGCCAGCGGATGCCATGCAGTCGGCACCACTGGTTTCCTGCCATCATTAGCTCCGAAATGCCAGGCCTAGGGATAACGGTAGCCATGCAGGAGGCCGTCGCGGTAGGATTAGGAATTTTCTGGCGTATCCTTTAAAAGAATCATTGACGAGGAATTCATCCCATGGCTGAACAATATATATTCGGCACGCCGCTCAGTCACACCGCTATCCGGGTAATGCTGCTGGGCAGCGGCGAGCTCGGCAAGGAGGTCATCATTGCCCTGCAGCGTTTCGGCGTCGAAACCATCGCGGTGGACCGGTATCCGGATGCGCCGGGCCATCAGGTCGCCCACCGCGCTCATGTCATCGATATGACGGATGGCGAGGCGTTGCATGGCCTGATAATGCGGGAGCGGCCTCACATCATCGTGCCGGAAATCGAGGCTATCAATACCGGTGCCCTGATTGAAGTCGAGCGGGCAGGACTGGCGCGGGTCATACCGACCGCGCGTGCCGCGCATCTGACAATGAATCGCGAGGGAATCCGCCGCCTCGCAGCCGAAACCCTGGGTTTGCTCACCTCGCCTTACGCTTTTGCCAGCAGTCTGGAGGAATTACGGCAGGCCGTGGAGAAGGGTATCGGCTACCCTTGTCTGGTCAAGCCGGTCATGTCGTCTTCCGGCAAGGGGCAATCGAAGGTCGATAATCCGGAAGCGCTGGAGGCGGCCTGGCACTATGCCGGGAGAGGCAGCAGGGTAGACCAGGGACGAGTCATCGTTGAAGGATTCATTCCTTTTGATTATGAAATCACCCAGCTTACGGTACGGGCGGCCAATCCGGCCGGCCAGGCGGAAACCTACTTCTGCGAACCCATCGGCCATATCCAGGTTAACGGCGATTATGTGGAAAGCTGGCAGCCTCAGCCAATGCCGNCATTGGCATTGGAACGTGCGNGCCATATTGCCGAAAAGGTTACGGCGGACCTGGGAGGACGGGGTGTTTTTGGCGTGGAGCTGTTTATCAAGGGGAATGACGTATGGTTCAGCGAAGTCAGTCCGCGTCCTCATGACACCGGAATGGTAACGATGTGCAGCCAGGTCCAGAGCCAGTTTGAGCTGCACGCCCGCGCCATCCTGGGACTTTCGGTAGACACGGGTTTGCGTGCGCCGGGGGCAAGCGCGGTCATCTACGGAACACTGGAGGATCGGGCGATTGCATTTCGTGGAGTGGATGATGCATTGCGTGTTCCCCAAAGCGATTTGCGTCTCTTCGGCAAGCCTGAATCATTTGTCCGGCGCCGCATGGGCGTCGCGCTGGCCAACGGCGCCGATACTACCCAGGCGAGAGCGCGTGCCAAGCTTGCTGCAAGCCGCGTAGTGCCGATCAAGGAAGCGCTGCTTGAAAATGAAACGCCCGGGAAACATGAGCCTGAGCTGGGTGGGCTGGTATAGTTACGCAGCCGCTGTTTTTCAGAATGGAGCCATCGTGGTTNTACCATATANCCGAATAGTGAAACGGGAATTGCAGGATGACATGTGCCTGTTGCGGATATCGGGATCAGGGGATCGAGGTGGGAAGATTGTTGATACAGNGGCGTGAGCCATACAGTACGCGCATGGCTTGCATCAGCCGGATGCCAGGCTGGGTAGTGGCAATCGTGGTAGGCTTGAATGTCATGGGGTGCAGCAGCATCATGAAGCCCGCCCCGACTGGAGTGCCGGCACCAACCATCCTCCCCGCCTTGTGCGTCGATGAGCAGCAGGAAATAGGACGCCTGCAGAAATTGCTGGCGGAAAAAGAAGCGCAGCAGAATGAAATCGAGCGGCTGCAGAAGCTGCTGGCAGAGAAGGAAGCACAGATCAGGACGCAACAGGCCCGTCAGCAGGATCAGGCAAAAACCTTGCAGGAAACCACCAACCAGGCGGCCTATGCCCAGGTGCGGCTTCGCCGGCTGGCTACGCGTCCAGCCGCGGCATCAACTATTGCGGAAGTAGAAATAGCGCTGGAGAACTTGAAATCAACACCTCTTTCTGCCACTGAACAAGGCCTGAGTGTGCAGGCAAAGCGCTTGCTGGATGCAGCNGCCACCTCCTATTCCGAGGATAACTATGGCGCGGCGATGGATCANGCGGCACAAGCTGGAGAGGTTATCGAGATGGNAAAGCATAGCCGGTTGCGAAAAGCTTCCGATCCGCGCCAGGTGACGGTGTCGCTGCAAGTTCCCATCCCCATGCGTGCTATNGNCAATGCAAACCTCAGGCACAAGCCTGGCCCGGAGGGAATGGTGGCGAGCATGCTGCAAAAAGGTTCCTTGATTACGTCAGAAGCTTATCGAGGCGATTGGCTGCTGGTGCAAACTGCAGATGGGCGGTCAGGCTGGGTGCTGAACACATTGGTCGAGGCGGTTGTCGGAAAACCGTAAAGGAGGTTTCCTATAGTCCGTAATGGGCGCGGTTGCGGCCGGCGCGCTTCGCTTCGTAAAGAGCCATATCTGCACGGGCGAGAACCGCGATTGGCGTCTCGTCCTCGGGCTGGCACTGGACGATGCCAATGCTCACCGTTACCGCTATCGACGAGCCATCGATGTTGTAAACCATGCCTTCCACCTGGTTGCAGATGCGTTCGGCGGTCTTCAATGCCTGCGCAGCCGATGTTTCAACCAGGATAATGATGAACTCGTCGCCTCCGTAACGTGCAGCGTAATCGATGCTGCGGATCGACTGGGAAAGTATTTGCGCTACAGCGGCAAGAACCTCATCTCCTGTCAGGTGGCCGTAAGTATCNTTGAGTGTTTTGAAATGATCGATATCCATCATGAGCAGCGTAAATTCCCGCTGCGTGCGTCTGAAGCGCGCGAGCTGATCGCTGAGGATCGCATCCAGCTTGCTGCGGTTGTACAGGCCGGTGAGGCTNTCGGTGATCGAAAGGGTTTCCAGCACGCGATTCTGTTGCTGCATCGCCTGGTTTGCCGCCATGATTTCCGCATGATTCTGGCGCAGCCTGCCTGCCATCTCGTTGAATACCCGGGTGAGATGCCCTAGTTCATCGTTTCGCGTCGCTGTTAGCCGTATCTCGAGATCCCCATCCGCAATCCGGTCGGCCGCCGCCATAAGCTTTTGAAGCGGGCGCACTATGGAGCGTCCCATCTGAAAAGCCACTGCGGCAACCACTATTGCCAATCCGCTTACCAGTGCGAGAAACATATTGCGCCATTTTACCCANGCATCGTAGACCTCCCCCCGATCGCGCTCCGCAAGGATGGTAATGGGTAATTCCGATGACGTATCAGCCAGCCCGATAACTTCCCTTTTGGCCATCCCTTTGAAAAACAGGGATTCTCCGGGATGNGCTTTTAGCTGGCGGAATANGGANCTTTCCAGGGAGACCAGCCGTTTGCCGTCCTCGTAACTGCTGGTAAGGACCTTGCCGTCGGCGTCGAGCAGGAGCACATTTCCCGGCGGGGATTTCGTGGCGCTTTTTAGATGGGGTTGCAGCGTGCTCAAGTCGAGCACCGCGACCAGGGCGCCCAGCACCAGGTTGTCGTAGGACAAAACCGGAATCGCGACAGCGAGGGTTGCGGCACCGTACTGCTCATCCCAGTGCGGCGGCACAACCACGAGACCATCCGTGAGCGCATCCTGGGACCATTCCTGAGGGAGCTTCACCGCAACGGGCGCNTGCGTGCTGCTGGCGATGATCCGCCCTTCAGGATTGACCACGGTAAGCTCCTGGAGAGTGTCGAGTTTTTCCTTCACCGAACGCAAATAGTGGGGTAAAGCCTGGATGCTTCCGGCACCCGAGCCTGCTCGCGGTTTTGCGGCAGGCCGCGCTATCGCGGATAGNCCGTCCATTACCGCGTTTGATGTGGAGGATACGCGTACTTCATGCATGCGCCTATCGAGCCAGAGTTCGATCTCATGATCGGCATCGCTCACAAGAGTACGCAGCTCCCTTGTGACAGTNTCCGAGATCAGCGCCTCGTTTTGCCGGAATGAGAGCAATCCCAGTCCCAGAGACGGTATCAGCGTTGCAAGAATGGAAAACACGACGATTTTGCTTTTAATACTGTTTAGCAGTGTCATCGGGATCGATTTCCGGGAAGGGCCATGCTGGCGATCAGGCGGTACCGATTGCCGACGTAACAAGCCATGGCTCTTGAATAGGGGGATACAGGCGCTACCATTGGGGAATGTGATTGAGATGCCGCGCACATTCTCATTTTTTCGTATCAGACAGTTTTGCCGCTTAGCTCGGCGATCAAATTCTTTATTTTTTTTACTTTTTCCGCCACGTTTGCCATCCTTGCGCGAACCTTCAGGCGATCAGGTCCGGAGAATTCATATTCGCGGTTGCGCTGGATGAGCGCGACGATCCTTAAGGGATCCACCGGCGGGTCGGGAACAAAATGGACCTGAATAGCATCAGCGCCGGCTTCAACGCGCGTGATTCCAAGCGGCCTGGCGGCGATGCGCAGCCTATGGCAATCCAGCAGCGACCTGGCAGCCTCGGGCAATAAGCCGAAGCGATCGATCAGCTCCCCCTGCATNTCGTCCAGTTGATCATCACTCCCGCAATTCGCCATCCGTTTGTATAGTACCAGTCGCTCATGTATGTCCTTGCAGTAATCATCCGGCAAGAGGGCAGGCACATGCAAATTTATCTCCGTGGTAATTCCCAACGGGTGCTGCATGTCGGGTTCCTTGCCTTCTTTCAGTGACGAAACGGCTGCATCGAGCATCGACGCGTAGAGATTAAAGCCGATTTCATGCATTTCGCCGCTTTGCGATTCTCCCAATACCTCTCCCGCACCCCGAATTTCCAGGTCGTGCATGGCGAGGAAAAAGCCGGCGCCCAATTCCTCCATTGCCTGGATGGCTTCGAGGCGTTTTCTCGCCTGGGCCCCGAGCGCNTCCCCGTCGGGGATCAGCAGATAAGCGTATGCCTGATGATGCGAACGGCCAACTCTTCCTCGCAACTGATGCAGTTGGGCCAGGCCGAACTTGTCCGCGCGATTGATAATGATGGTATTCGCAGTGGGGACATCGATGCCGGTTTCGATTATCGTGGTGCAAAGCAGCAGGTTGAANCTTTGCTGATAAAAATCCTTCATCACGTGCTCCAGCTCGCGTTCGCGCATCTGTCCATGCGCAATGCATACCCGNGCCTCCGGCAGCAGCCGGGTGAGCTTTTCCTGCATTTGTCCGATAGTGCTTACTTCGTTATGCAGGAAATATATTTGCCCACCGCGTTTCAGCTCGCGTAAACCTGCTTCGCGGATGATCCCCTCCGAAAAGCGGGTGACAAATGTCTTGATGGCGAGGCGCCTCTGAGGAGCAGTTGCAATCACGGAAAAATCACGCAGACCTTCCAGTGACATGGCCAGGGTTCGGGGAATGGGCGTGGCGGTAAGGGTCAATACATCCACTTCGGAACGAAGATTTTTCAGCTGTTCCTTGTGGCGCACGCCAAAACGGTGCTCCTCGTCGATGATGATCAGGCCCAGGTTTTTGAATTTTACACCTTTCTGGATGAGCTTATGGGTNCCGATAACGATGTCTATCTGCCCTGTGGCCAATCCCGCCAGCGCCTGGGTTTGCTCCCTGGGAGAGCGAAAACGCGAAAGTTCCGCGATCCTGACCGGCCACTCATCCGCGATAAGGCTGAAGCGATCGGAGAAGTTCTGGAAGTGCTGCTCGGCCAGCAAGGTGGTTGGCACCAGCACCGCTACTTGTTTGCCATCCGAAACCGCAATGAAAGCAGCCCGTAACGCCACTTCNGTCTTTCCGAAACCCACNTCTCCGCATATCAGCCTATCCATGGGCTTGCCGGCGGTCAGATCTTCGATGACCGCACCGATGGCGGCCGCCTGATCCGGCGTTTCCTCAAAGCCAAAGCCGTCAACGAAGGCCTCGTAATCAGATTCCTTGAGCTTGAAGGCGTGGCCTGGCCTCGCGCTGCGCTGGGCATAAAGATTCAGCAATTCGGCGGCAGTATCGCGCACCTGCAGCATTGCCTTGCGCTTTGCCTTGTCCCACTGGCCGCTTCCCAGTTTGTGCAGGGGTGCGGCTTCCGGCGCCGCGCCGCTATATCTTCCGATAAGGTGCAATTGCGAGACCGGCACATAAAGCTTATCTCCCCCCGCATACTCGAGCGACAGGAATTCNGTCATGCCTTCTCCCATATCCATGCTCACCAATCCCAGGTAGCGACCGATGCCATGTTGCTCGTGCACCACCGGATCTCCCGATTTGATCTCGGAGAGGTCGCGAAGCATGGCATCGCTTGCGGCAGTGGCTTTGCGTGAATCCCGCTCGCGGCGTCCATGCAGGTGGCGGGCGTAGAGCTCGTTCTCCGTGACGAACGCCATNCCCTCGCCCGCAAGTATGAAACCCGAATGCAGCGGGCCAACCCCCAGCATGAACGGNTGCGTGCCAGCCAGGAACTGCGCATAATCGTTGCAGGTATCCGGNTGCAGGCCGAATTGGTTCAGGTGGTCGGCCACCAGTTCCCGGCGGCCCAGGCTCTCCGCCAGCAGCAGTATGCGGCCTTCCGGCAGGCTGGATGCGCCCGCGAATCGGGAAACGAATGCGGCAAGATTTCCAGCGGGATGCTCAGCCCGTCGGTCTATCCGAAGGGATGGGAGTTGCTCGGTCCATTTTTCGCCGTCCTGCNGGGTGCTTGTGCCATCGGANGGAATCTCGACACGGGGATAAGGTTTTAGCGCCCCAAAGAAAGCATCCGCAGAGATGAATAAATCGGCGGGAGGCAAAAGCGGATGTTCGTTGTCTCCGCGCAGCAACTGATAGCGCGACTGGGTGTCGCGCCAGAAATTTTCGATCGTCGGCTGGAGCTCATGATGAAGACACAGAAGCGTCGTTTGCGGCAAATAGTCAAAAAGGGTTGCGGTATGCTCGAAAAACAGCGGCAGATAATACTCGATACCGGGCGGCGCGATCCCTTTGCTCACATCCTTGTAAATGCGNTTTTTTGAGGGGTCGCCCTCGAATTTTTCGCGAAACTTGCCACGAAAGCGCGTGCGCCCTTCTTCATCCAGGGGGAATTCNCGCGCCGGCAGCATTTGTATCTGCGTGACGGGATACACGCTCCTTTGCGTATCCACATCGAAAGTTCGAATCGTTTCTATTTCATTATCCAGCAAATCGATCCGGTAAGGCAGCACGCTTCCCATCGGGAACAGGTCGAGCAGCCCGCCGCGCAGGCTGTATTCCCCGGGTGATATCACCTGGGTCACGTGGGTGTAGCCTCCCAGCGTCATTTGGGCTCGCAGCGCATTCAGGTCGATTACCTGCCCGCGTTCAAGAAAAAACGTATTCGCCGCAAGATATTTCGGGGGCGGCATGCGATAGAGCGCCGTGGTCACGGGCACGATCAGCACATCGCAGGTTCTGCTCATGAGCTGGTAAAGCGTGGCCAGCCGTTCTGAAATGAGATCCTGGTGTGGCGAGAAAGTGTCGTAAGGCAGCGTTTCCCAATCCGGCAGCAGGCTCGTCTTCAGCTCTGGCGCAAAAAATGGGATTTCCTCCAGCAGTCTCTGCGCAGCAAGGGCGCTGGCCGCAATGATGGCAAGGGGTTTTGTCCGCTGCGCCAGCCGCGCAAGAGCCAGGGCATCTCCGGATCCGTCAAAAAGGGGGTACCGGGCTATCGAGCCTTGCGAGGGAATGGTTGGCGAGGAAGGCATCTGAGGTTGTTACTGATGGAGGCAATAAACCGCATCATTCAGAAAAAGACGGACATTATATGCCAGTTGTCCGAGCCGTTCCCGGGGTCTGTTGCGGGTTGTGGATGAGGAAGATGAAGTTGCAGGTACCGATCAAGCCGACGAGGGGAAGAGCCCGGCTTCAAGCCTCACATTGTTTCCAATGTTCCAGAATGAATTGAAGATTGTCGTCGCCGTTGAATTCGTTTACCTGCACCCGATAGACCGCATCGATGACATCCGGCAGGGGACCAGTATGAAAGAATAACATGCCGTCATATATACGGCCTTCCCCCGCTGGTTCGGGTCCTGCTTCGAATGCCGCCGGCCCGGAACCTCGCCTTTTCAGCTTTAGCTTTAGATGCTTGTCGCCGACGATCCGCTGATTTGCTACAAGGAAGCGGGTACTGAAGGCGGGTTGCGCAAAACCTTGTCCCCACGGCTGGACTGTGAGATGCCGGGCAAGCTCCAGGCTTATTTCCGATTCGTCGAGATCACCGTCGGTTTCGATGATGGATATGAGATCGGAGGGCTTGAGCAATACTTGAGCAGCTTGTTCGAAAGCATCGCGAAACTTTTCGAAATCGCAGCTCCGTATCGTGAGTCCGGCCGCGGCGGCGTGCCCGCCAAATTTCAGCAACAGGCCGGAATGCCGCTTGGATACGAGGTCCAGCGCATCGCGCAGGTGGAAGCCTTTGATGGATCGCCCCGAGCCCTTTATCTCGTCATTGCTGCCCGGAGCGAATGCGATAACCGGGCGGTGGAATTTTTCCTTGAGGCGCGATGCGAGGATGCCTATGACGCCTTGATGCCATCCGGGATCAAACAGGCTGAGGCTATATCTGTTCAAGGGGCCGGAAGGTTGCGGTTCACGCGAGGAAAAGAGAGTGTCGACCATGGAGACCGCCGTTTCCCGCATGTCTGCTTCGATCTCCCGACGCTGGCGGTTGAGCGCGTCGAGTTGAAGGGCAATTTGTGCGGCCCGGGTTTCATCGTCCGTGATGAGGCACTCGATCCCCAGCGCCATGTCATCAAGGCGTCCCGCCGCGTTCAATCGTGGACCCAGAACGAAAGCCAGGTCATAGGTCGATATTTTCCGGCAATTTCGTTGTGTGACCCGCAGCAGTGCGCTGATCCCTGCGCAGGCGCGGCCCCGGCGGATGCGCTCCAATCCCTGTGCACGAGAATGCGGTTATTGTCATCGAGCATTACCACATCTGCGATGGTGCCGAGCGCGACCAGATCGAGCAGGCTGCCAAGGTTGGGTTCGATCCGGGAAGAGGAAAATACGTTCCTGGCACGCAGTTCGGCTCTTAGCGCCAGCATCATGTAAAACATGACGCCCACTCCCGCGAGATGCTTGCTCGGGAAAATNCAGCCGGGCTGGTTGGGATTCACGATCGCTGCGGCGCCTGGCAGTTCTTCCCCCGGCAGGTGATGATCAGTAATCAATACCTTGATGCCGAGCCTGCTGGCCTCAGCTACGCCNTCAACGCTGGCAATGCCGTTGTCCACCGTGATAATGATGTCCGGAGGGCGTGCGCCAGCAGCGGCGAGGCGCACGATCTCGGGGGTAAGGCCATACCCGAATTCAAAACGGTTGGGTACAAGATAATCCACCACGGCTCCAAATTTCTTCAATGCGCGAATACCGACCGCACAGGCGGTGGCGCCGTCGGCATCGTAATCCGCCACGATCAACAAGCGTTTTTCCGCAAAAATGGCATCGGCGAGGAGNGCGGCCATGGCAGNAGCATTCTTCAGGCGATCAAACGGAATCAGGCGGCGCCAGCTTACATCGAGCTGCTCCGGTTCTTCTATNCCGCGAGCGGCATAAATCCGGGCAAGCACCGGATGCACGCCATGTTTGACGAGCGTATCAAATGCTCGTNTTGGGTAAGATCGGCCGATGGTATCGGGCATGAGTCGAATAGGAGAACCGAAGTTATGCCCAGTATACCTTCNGCAGATACTGAAATAATTCCTGCTACCTCAATAATGAGTGACANCCTCCTTTATCATTCGTAATCCNCCCGNCGCGCACGCCATCTATTTCCAGCATTTGCGCTGCTTGCCCTGNGTGCGTTCATGCAGCAAAATATTTTTGTTGCGGTGGTCGTNCGGCATAGCACGGAATCAGGAGGTTGCCCAACCCGTGCTGGCGCGANTCCGGAGATGCATTGACGCAACCAGTAATCGATCAGCCAAAGCGCGCACAAAATATTCTTGATGTCATCGGATGTGCCGCTCGGGTTTTATTTTTTTGGGTCCGATATGAACCAGTGGTTTTTCCTGTCGATTGCCATAGTAAGCGAGGTGATCGCCACCTCGGTCTTGAAATCCAGCAATGGTTTTACGCAACTATGGCCATCGCTGGTCGTAATAGCGGGATATGGGGCTGCGTTTTACTTTCTGTCCCTGGCTTTGCATACCATCCCGGTGGGCATCGCCTACGCGGTCTGGTCCGGCGCGGGCATCGTGCTTATTACCCTCGTGGCATGGCTGGTACTGGGACAAGCCCTGGACGCTCCGGCCATCCTCGGATTGGCGCTGATTGTTGCCGGGGTGATCGTCCTGAACGGTTTTTCCAAGACGACAGCTGAGTAA
>JGI26535J51212_1003031_pt1 | contig 11312 bp, 10 predicted proteins | sample ThiBiot_750_biof_2_FD_51212 | JGI IMG/M metagenome (IMG submission 51212) | reverse complement strand
GAGACCGGTCGTTACACGAAGCGCTTGAGCGAACTCAGGCAGATCTTTCAGGATCGGACCGCATTGGAGACGATGGTGTCCGAGCGTAACGATCCGATCATTTATGAAGTCCTGGAGTACAAGAAAGAAGGCAGCGATCTCTTCTTCGGCACGACCATTATGGAACCTGGAACCGTTGGAGAAGAATTTTTCATGACCCGAGGCCACTTCCATAAGCGACGCGATATGGGCGAGATCTACTACACCCAGAGCGGCCATGGTGTTCTCCTGCTTGAGTCGAGAGACGGACGCAGCGAGGTCGTGCGCATGGATCCCGGCGTGTGCGCCTTCATTCCGCCCGACTGGGCACATCGTTCCATCAACACTGGCGACGAAAAGCTTGTCTTCGTTTGGGCATGCAACGTCGAAGCGGGCCACGACTATGGTGTCATCCTTGAACGCGGCATGCGAAAAATCGTCGTTCGCCGCCATGGGCACGAGGCGATTGTCGATAATCCGCAGTTCGCATGAGGGTCCATCTACGCAGCGCGTTGGGCGAGAAACGCCAGTGCGGCGGCCCCAACCAAACCAGAGTTCTGCCCAAGTGCCGAACGCACAACCTTTATGTCGCGAAACGCCGGCATTGCCCGCCGCGCCATGTAGGCTTGAATACCCGGTCGCAACCGTTCGAACTGTTGAGACAGACCACCACCCATGATGACGATCTCCGGGCTGAAGATATGGAGGAGATTTGTAAAGCCGCGGCCCAGGATTTCTGCCTCCTCATCAACAAGCCTGTTGGCGAAAGAATCGCCATGGCGGGCGGCAGCAAAGACACTGCGACTGTCCAGGACTTCGCCATTTCTCATCAGTGATGTTTCACTACATTCCATGGCTCTCGTTTGGGCCCGTTTTGTGAAGGCCGTGCCCGACGCATAGGCTTCGAAACACCCCTTGTTACCACAGGGGCACAGTTCTCCATCCGGAACGATGGACATATGGCCGACATGGGCCGCCATTCCCTTGCGACCACGCACGACGCGTCCGTCAATGATGGCGCCTCCCCCAATGCCAGTGCTGACCGTGACATAGACAAGATTCGAAATGCCACGGCCGGCGCCGAACTGCCATTCGCCGATTGCGGCAGCAATACCGTCGTTTTCAAGATTGACTGGAAATGGGAGGCGCCTCTGCAATTCATCCCGCAGAGGATAGTTTGAGAAGCCGCGCAAGGTCGGGATGTCCAGCGCAGTTCCCGTCTCCGTATCGAGCGGGCCTGGTGCCGAAACCCCGATCCCGACAATGGCGAGGAGATCGGCGGCTAAAACCAATCTGTCGGCAAGAGTGCGGATCTGGTCGAGCACACGATCGGGACCGCCTTCCGCGTCCGTACGTTCCTCGGTCCGTTGATAAATTCAACAGCGTCGGATCCGATAGTCCGCAGCCATGCGAAATCGACGCGTCGATGATGGCGCTTATGTCATATGGGCGCTCTGCTAGCGCGATCGATACGTCATAGTCTGTTCGACGGTGTGCGACCTGTTCTCCCGCTAGTTAGCGGGATTGGAGCAGCGGCCACTCGCCTGAACGAAGAACATGCTTCATGACTTTTCCCGAACTTGTCCGTGGGAGCGCCTCGACGAAGCGAAACTCCTTCGGAATCTTGTAACGGGCAATGAGCGTCCGGCAATGCTCGACAAGACTGGGCTCGTCCAAAAACTGTCCCGGCGACGTGACAACGTAGGCCCGCCCAACTTCTCCCCACTTCTCGTCCGCGACACCAATTACCGAAGCTTCCCGTACGGCAGGGTGTTGGACCAGTACAGCCTCTACCTCTGCGGGGAACACATTCTCCCCTCCAGAGATAAAAATGTCTTTGCGCCGGTCAACGATCGAGATGAAGCCATCATCATCCCGCCGTCCAACGTCACCGGTGCGGATCCAGCCATCCACAGTGAAGGCCCGCTCACGCTCCTCAGAGCGATTCCAGTAGCCTTGAGTGACATTGGGTCCGAAGACCAAAATTTCGCCCGATACGCCTTCTGCGACGTCCCGGCCCCATTCGTCGACGAGTCGGACCGCTGTCAATGGACCAGGCAGGCCGACGGCACCCGCTTTGTTGTAGAGGATTTCCCTGCTGAGCGGCATGCCAAGCGTGGTGCCGGTTTCTGTCATGCCGTAACCGTCGACCATCAGAACGCCCTGATCGAGCCACCAGCGGATGCGAGCCGCCGGGTTTGGAGCGCCACCTGTGAATAGAGCTTTTAGACGCGTCCACCTCGAGGGATTGAAGTTCGATGCATGTCGTAGCGCCTCAGCCATCTGCGGCACACAGAAATAATGCGTCACACCCAACGATGCGTCGCTCAAACGCGCATTTGTCAGTTCGGGATCGAACCCAGGAGAGACGACGATCGTGCCGCCGCGCAGCAACGGTGGCCAGATTTGCGTGACGATACCAATGACATGAAACATCGGGCTGTCGCAGAGAAATACGCAGTCGCTATCGACCTCACCCAGTATGTTGAAATTCACCGCCGTTGCGAGGAGGAATTGGGAGGTAAGCATCGCACCTTTTGGCACGCCCGAGGTGCCGGACGTATAGAGTATGATACAGGTTTCGCACCCCGTGATCGGTGCAGGGCGTCTAGGGCTGGGTGCAGAGGCGGCAATTGAATCGGCAAATGCTGTCATGCTGATTTTCCTGCAGCCGGCGGGGGGCGCTGGTGCTGGTGCGTCGCTGACGAGCAGCGCAGGTGCGCAGTCCTGCAGCAGTGCCTCAAGCTCCTTCGCCGCCAGCCGATAATTCAATGGGACGAATATCGCGCCCAATCTCATCGCCGCCTGTTGCAGAATGATTTGATAGACACTGTTTTGCGAGACGACCGCAATTCTCGAACCCGGCTCCATGCCGCCGGCAGCGAGGACGGTCACAGCTCGTTGAACGTCGATGTCAAACTCCTGATAGGTCCAACTCCGCCCCATCGCGAGATCGATCGCTGCAATGGACGACGGTCTGATCCGCGAATGCAGCAAGATCGGATCAGGTAACACCAAGTCCGCCATGGTGAAATCTCCTCCCTCCTCCGGCAACTTTCAGCTGCCGCCCTTTGCCTTGTCATAGGCCCCAAGGCCAGGTTTGTAGGATTTCTCGTCGATAAACTGACGAATGCCTTCCTTGCGGCCCTTATCATCGAAGGAGTTCGCTGCTTCCTGAGCTCGGACGAGATAGTCCTCTGCCTCATCATAGGCCATGGCGCCAACCCGGCGAACGGCATCCTTGGTTGCCTTCAGTGCCACGGGATTCTTGCTGAGGAGAATCCTGCAAACTTCGGTGACGCGCTCCTTCAGGTTTGCCAATTGAAGGCTTTCGTTGACCAGTCCCCATTCGGCCGCCGTCTGACCGTCCACTGGCTCTCCAAGCATTGCATGGTACATAGCTTTCCTGAATGGCAGCAACTCAACCGCGACCTTGGTCGCACCGCCGCCAGGCAGAATGCCCCAGTTGATCTCCGAAAGGCCGAACTTCGCCTCGTTCGCAGCGAAGGCCAGGTCGCATGCGAACAAAGGGCCATAACCGCCGCCAAAACACCATCCATTGACCATGGCGATTGTCGGTTTCTGATACCAGCGAAGCCTGCGCCACCAGCCATAGCTTTCACGCTGCGACTTGCGGATTCCCCTCAACCCCTCAGCCTCGGTCTCGCGGAAATACTCCTTCAGATCCATGCCAGCGGTCCACGCGTCGCCTTCTCCGCTCAGAACTAGAACACCAACGTCGTCTCGAAACTCGAGCTCGTCCAGTGCGACCATCATCGCCCGGTTGAGCTTTGGGCTCATCGCATTACGCTTTTCCGGACGGTTGAATCGCAGCCAGGCAACTCCCTCCGAGACGTTATAGGCGACGGTATCGATATCGTTGGCCATTTCGATCTCCTGCATTTGACGAGCTTAAATCAGAGCTGCGATCATATCGCTATATCACATAGCAATTGACTGCTATATCACATAGCAATAAGAAGGATGCAAGCTAAATCATCATGGGACGACAGATGCCAAGGAAACACGAGCTCGCCACACCGGAAAAACGGCTGACCGTGCGATCTCTTGAAGATCTTGTGGGATATCACTTGCGCAGAGCCTCCGTGATGGATCTCCAAGGCTCCACAGCCGCGTTGGCAGACGTTAACCTTCGCCCAGTCTCCATGAGCGTCCTTTGCAATGTCATTGAGAAGCCGGGGGCGACAGCCGCCGAGATTTGCCGCGTGCTCGACATGCAGAGGTCCAACATCGTATCGATATTGGCAGACCTCGAGGGGCAAGGTCTCGTCCTTCGAGAGACCGATGAAACAGACCAGCGAATTCAAAGGCTCTATGCGACCAAACGCGGTTTTGACGTCACCAGCAATTCGTTTGCGCTCCTTTCGGCTCATGAGGAGCGCCTTCTTGTAAACCTTCATCCAAGCGAGCGCTCGGAGCTACTCCGTCTTCTTTCGCTAATCTGGCAACGCTAACGTCGAGGCTTGCGCCCTAGGAGGCCGGATCCGCACCACAGCCGCAACCTCTCTCGGCCGGTCGAGCTATGGTCGGACCTGAGGCATGTGAGTCAGCGCCGAACTGTAACCCACCCATAGCTTCAGATAACAATCTGATAAAAATAGACATTTTTGATTTGAGCGGGTTCCCGATCGGCGCCGATTGAGACCCCGGTGATTTCGAGATTATCTTATTATTTTCAATGATGTAGGAATTAGCGCCCTAGGGTCACGCTTCGGTGCTGTTTTACACTCATTGGGATGATGAGACTTCACGTAGCTTGAGGTACAGGCAATAAGCGCAAAACTCACGGCATGGGTTTCAGGGAAACTGTCGGATCCAAAACCTTCAAGCTGCGAGCGGGTCTTTCCGGCAAGCTCGCGGGTAAATCCGCGGGCGTCTCCATCTAATTTCCTAGCTAAACCAGGAAACGAGCTCTGCGCTATTGGAGGCTCCCACCCGCGACATCAATCGGGCACGGTGGGATTCAATCGTCCGCTTGGAGAGCCGTAGCTCCAGCCCGATCTCCGCGTTGGTTTTACCCTGAGCAACGAGCGCCATGATTTGCCGCTGACGTGCCGTCAGCGGCAATTGACCGGCATCAAGCGACCGGTTCATCTTCTGGAAGCAATATAAGGCAAGAGCAAACGGATCGTTCGGTTGAAGCGTCCGTCCACTAACCTGACACCAGAACCGCGCGCCTGCCTGATCGGTCATAACGCGCTCATCATAATATGACTGTCCGCCATGAAGATGTTCCTGCCACATCCGACCGGTCCGGGCGAAATCGGAGATTTCCGGGTAAAGGCGTGCGAAACTCTGATCAATCAGATCCTCGCGCTCATAGCCGAAAAGCCCTGCAAAGGCAGCATTGCAGTCGCGAATGATGCGGTAGGCGGCACAGACCATGGGTACAGGAATATCGCTCAGCAAGAAGCGGAGAGATTGGACTTCCTTGTCCCGAAACGGGCGGATTTCAATGGAAGGCATGCAGTGTAAATACGGCTAACCCACTCCTGAATTCAAGGACTATTTTTTGAACAAATCTGACATGGCAGGTTGGGAGGAAGCAGATGAACAAGGTTTATAGCGACACAAGGCAGGTGCTGGCCGGCCTTCTGAAAGACGGCATGGTCATCATGGCCGGCGGCTTCGGTCTATGTGGTATTCCCGAGGCGCTGATCGAAGCGGTTCGGCTTTCCGGTGTGAAAGACCTGACTGTCATCTCCAACAACGCCGGTATCGACGGGATTGGTCTGGGTCGCCTCCTGGAGAGCCGCCAGATCCGCAAGATGATCTCTTCCTACGTCGGCGAGAACAAGACTTTCGAGCAGCAGTATCTCGGCGGCGAGCTCGAACTTGAGTTCAATCCACAAGGAACTCTGGCAGAGAGGATCCGCGCCGGCGGCGCCGGCATCGCGGCGTTCTACACGAAGACAGGCGTCGGAACCATTATTGCCGAGGGCAAGGAAATCAGAGAATTCAATGGCGAGCCCTACGTCATGGAGGAAGGACTGGTCGCCGACCTGGCGCTCATTCACGCCTGGAAGGGTGATGCCGAGGGCAATCTCGTTTACCGGAAAACCGCACGTAACTTCAATCCCGTGATGGCAACTGCTGGCAAGGTCGTCGTCGCCGAGGTTGAATCCCTGGTCAAGAATGGACAGATCGGCGCCGACCACATCCATACGCCCGGAATTTTCGTATCCCGGATTGTCGAGGTGGCTGACGGCATAAAGCGGATCGAGCAACGCACAGTCAGAAAACCCCACGTGGAGGCTAACCACTAATGGCTTGGAATCGTGAACAAATGGCAGCTCGGGCTGCTCGCGAATTGCAGGACGGCTTCTACGTCAACCTTGGAATCGGCATTCCGACATTGGTAGCAAATTACATCCCGGCGGGTATCGACGTGCGGCTGCAGAGCGAAAACGGAATGCTGGGGATGGGTCCATTTCCCTTCGAGGGAGAAGAGGATGCCGATCTGATCAATGCCGGAAAGCAAACCATCACGGAACTGCCCGAAAGCAGCTATTTCTCGAGCGCCGAAAGCTTCGCGATGATCCGGGGAGGCCATATCAATCTTGCCATTCTCGGTGCCATGCAGGTGGCTGAGAATGGCGACCTTGCGAACTGGATGATCCCGGGCAAGATGATCAAGGGAATGGGCGGTGCGATGGATCTCGTTGCCGGCGTGCAGCGTGTTGTCGTGGTCATGGAACACGAAGCCAAGGGCGCATCGAAAGTGCTGAAGGAATGCACGCTGCCGCTGACCGGAAAGCGTGTCACCGATCTTCTGATCACAGATCTTGGGGTCTTTACCGTCGCCAGACGCGGTGAGCCGCAGTTGGTCTTGATCGAATTGGCGACCGGTGTGTCGATCGAGGAAATTCAGGCGAAAACAAAGGCTAGTTTCACCCTCGCCTTCCAGTGAACCTCACTTGGAAAATCTTAAAGCGCGGGGGCGTCGGTCGAACTATCGAGTCTTCCCAGGTTGGGGCTGCACGCTAAGAAAGGTACTCGCCCCTCTCAGCGGTCGTAAGATCTCTCGGTAGATTACCTTCTTTCTTCACCTTTTCCTCCCTGGCCGGCTACCCTCTAGACCACTGACTTGCAACGCCGCCACCTTAGTGAATTTGGTAACATGTGAGTTCGACTGGAAGCCACTTAGCGAAGCGGATAGGCTATGCCGTCTGATCCGGCATAGCGGATGGAAGAGTGGGAAAAACGAATGGATATGAGACTTTTGCGGTATTTCGTGGCCTGCGTTGAATGCAAAAACATGCACGCCGCCGCCGAAACGGTTCATGTCTCTCAGCCCGCGCTCAGTAAGGCAATTGCCGAACTCGAGGCCCAGATTGGCGAAAAACTGCTCGATCGCCTTCCCCGCGGCGTCGCTCCAACAGCCTATGGAGACACGCTCTACCGCTATGCCAAGGTAATCGAAAATGCCGCACGCAGCGCTGTTGCGGAAATTGATGCCATGCGCGGCATGACACGCGGTACCGTCGTCATCGGTGTCATTCCCACTTTGACATCCGTGATCAGCGATGTCGCACTGGATATTCTCAGCTCGCATCCGGGCCTCAATCTCAAGATCAGGGTTGGCTTCTCCTCGGAGCTGCTCGTGGCCTTGCGAGAAGGCGAGCTCGATGTCGCGCTGCTTTTTCTTCCAAGTGAAACCTCGCCGATAAGCCTCGTCTATGAGCCGCTTGTCGAGTCTTATCCCGCCGTCGTCGTGCGCAAAGACCACCCGTTAGCGCTTCGGCCAAAACCGACATTGAGGGATCTGGCCGGATATCACTGGCTCATTCCCGAGTTTCCGGCTGCGCACAAAGAGTGCGTTGACGGTGCCTATTTAGATGCCGGCCTAACTCCACCCCAATCGACGATCAGAGTTAGCACGGCCGTTCTCTTCGTCTCCATGATCTCGCGATCTGACCTTATTGGCGTCTTGCCATCGTCGTTGCTGCAGGAAAACGACACATCGGAACTCAGTTTCCTCGACACCGAATTTGGCTTCCCATTGGAGAGAGTTGGGTTAGCTTTTCGCGAGCACAACACGCTCCTGCCCGGCGCTCGCAAGGTCATGGACCTGATCCGCGGTCGCTGTAAGAAATTCAAGTAGCGGCTGCTCCGCCACCGAAATTACACGGGCATCTGCGATTACCTCCGGTTATCGCAAATCGATGTAACTGTCTTTGTCATCCATGTTGCGTATCGGGTAACTTCGGCGGGTTGCACCATGGTGACAACAGCGTAATCGCAGGGAGGAAATCGTTGGAGAAAACGCTACATCCGGCCACGTATGACTTGGCACAACCGGGAAAGGCCGCCGCGCCTGCCCTCCAAGAGGCTCCCGTTACGGTCGAGACCATGATGGCGCCCATAGAGTTTCATGTTGCCAAGCAGGAGATATTGGAGCTTCTCCATGCTCGCGCCCGAGGCGCAGATCGATATGATCCGGCGCTGATGCGTCGCTGCCATCCTGTTGACGGAACGGACAATCACGGAACCTACCAAGGATTAATGCACGGGTTCATCGATAATCTGGAGAAAGCCTTCTCGGAAGGCCCGGTCTGCCTGAGCAAGCTTCATGTCATCGGCAACGCACTGTTCCAAATGCGAGGCAGAGATATTTTTGTCGAAAGCTACCACGTGGCTCATGAGACATTTGAGCTACCGGGGGGGACTAGTTTCTTTCACATCGGCGGACGTTACCTGGATACTTTCAGGCAGGTCGACGGGCGCTGGCTCATCCAGCATCGAGACATCGTCTACGACTGGTCGCACATTGTGCCGACTACCGAAAGCTTTTGGGACCCAGGCCGCCAACCGCGAGCGTTGCTTGGCCGCCGCGATGCCAACGATCCCCTGTACCGGCTCGGCGGCTCGCATCGCGGCCAGCTTCCCAGTACAATTCATTCTCCAGATCTACAGGACACATCCGCCATGGACCCCGTTCAACGACTTCTCGATAAGCAGTCGATTGCAGAAGTGCTCTATCGTCGCGCCAGGGCCGGTGACCGCTCAGACGCAGAGCTGGCGCACAGCTGCTATCATGCCGGCGCTACCGAACGTCATGGCGAATTTGAGGGACTGGCAAGAGACTTCATCGATGTTGTCTCATTTACCCGTCCAAAACCGGGATCGCCGATCAAGGGAATGTTTCATCTGATCACCAACATTCTTCCCGAATTCGAGGACGCCGATCATGCCTTCGTCGAGTCCTATCATGTCGCCTGGTGCCAAGTGACAGACGGTACCGACGCCACGATCGGGGGCCGATATCTCGACAAGTTCGAGCGCCGTCAGGGACGATGGGCGATTGTGCATCGAGATGTCATCTTCGACTGGAGCCGAATGGAACCAGAAACTGCAAAATATTGGGACAAGTATCCAGGTAAGCCCTTCCTGATGGGTCAACGCGGCGCCAGCGATCCACTTTACACTTATGTAAGCCGCGGCACTTGAAATGTTGAAGGCTGCCTTTGAAGATCAGGCGCGTTATCTATCCTGTATTTGAGTTTTGAGGGCAGAGCGATTTCAGGCCCGGCCGCGGAGTCATTTTCCGCAGCCGGGTACTTTTGTTTGGGGGCCGGCCCAAAAAGCCCGATCGGAAAGCTACTTGCCCGGACGTAGCCGTGGCCAAATATCCCTCATCCTCACGACATACGACTAATTGCGGCCTAGCGATAACTTCCGGTTATCGCAATCCGCCCCAATTGTCTTTGTAGAGGTACTCCTTGGTCCGCTAACCTAGCTGCATGTCAGCGCTCCGGCGCCTGACTGTCAGGGAGGAAAAACTGTTGCAAGGCCAAGTTCTAAGTGCGGACATCATTATTGTGGGGCTGGGGCCGGTGGGGGCAGTCGCGGCCAATCTGGCTGCGACTGCCGGCTTCGACGTGCTTGTCCTTGAGAAAGAGTTTGAGCCTTTCGCGTTGCCACGGGCGATCGTATTCGACGCCGAGATCATGCGCATTTTTGATCAGATAGGGCTTGCCGAGGAGTTGACCGGCATCACGCGTCCACTTGGTGGCTCGATCTATCTGGGCAGCGACGGCCACCCCATCCGAAGCTTTCACAGTCGCCGTCCCGCACACTCGAAAGCCTGGTGGCAAAGCAATATATTCTACCAGCCCCAGCTTGAGGCAGCGCTGAGAAAAGGACTCGCCCGCTATCCAAATGTGAGGATTGAGCAAGGTTGCGAGGTTCAATCGGTCGTCTCGACGGATGATAGTGTAACGCTCACGGGCAAAGACATCTCCAAACGACATTTCGAGGCCAAGGCCCGTTATCTCTTGGCTTGCGACGGAGCCAGCAGCAGCATCCGCAAATGCTTGGGTATTGGCCTTGATGATATCGGTTTCGAGGAGCGCTGGCTGGTTATTGATGCTTACGTTAATGGATCAATGCGTTGGCCGGAATTCTACGAGATCCCACCGGAAGTCCGTGACGGCCGCTATTCCCTTATGGTCTGCGATCCCAGGCAGCCAGCGACGTTGATCCCGGGTGTGGGCAAGCATCGCCGATGGGAATATATGCTCCTGCAGGGTGAACGCGACGAAGAGGCGCGGCAGCCCCGGAGGATTCTCGAGCGCCTTTCGGATTGGGTCGATCCCGGCAACGTCGAGATCATACGCTCCGCCGTCTACCGATTCCGGGCGCTTGTCGCGGAAACCTGGCGACATGGATCGACCTTCCTCCTGGGCGATGCGGCACATCAAACACCTCCCTTCTTTGGCCAGGGCATGTGCCATGGCATTCGCGATGCAGCGCAGCTAATTTGGCGTCTGTCGCACGCCTTTCGGCAAGCACCCAACCAGAGGTTTCTGGATGACTATCAGGTGGAGCGGGAGCCGCATGTGCGAGAGATCATTGCGGCTTCGGTTCGCGCCGGAGCCGCAGTGTGCATCACCGATCCTGAGCGAGCCCGAGATCGCGACAACGAGTTCAGGACTACCGAGATCGCTCGAAAGGGCACCGTTGCGATTGCGGACATCGTTCCACCAATCAGATCCGGCCTCATTGATGCAGAGACGGGAGGCCTTAGGCTTCCGGAATTCGCAGTCGCGGATGACGGCGCCGTTGTTAGGCTCGACACCAAACTCAACGGACGGTTCGCGATCCTATCACCCCATGATTCTTGCGAGTTGAAGCTGGAGCCTCGAACCCTTGCGAGATGGAAGGCGGCTGGCGGTCAGGTCATCACGATTGGCGCATATGGGTCCGAAGAGATGCTCTGCGACATCGAAGAGCGGTTTGCCAACTGGATGTCCGAAAGCAAGGCAATCGCC
>JGI26535J51212_1002997_pt1 | contig 11443 bp, 9 predicted proteins | sample ThiBiot_750_biof_2_FD_51212 | JGI IMG/M metagenome (IMG submission 51212) | reverse complement strand
GGCCCCCGCGCGCTCGAGCAGACGGACGGCGACGGCGCTCGCCGCGCGCGGCGAGCCGTCGAGCACCTTCAGTGCCGCGGTCGTGCCGTCGGGTGCGGCCATGATCATGACACCCTCGGCACCGCGCTTCGCGAAGACCCCGAGCGACGTGATGAGGGTCGTGTCGGCCGTACCCGGCCCCGCGATGGTCCACGGGTTCTCCCGCACCGCGCGCACCAGNTGCGCACCCAGACGGTGCATCGCGAACGGAGATCGCTCCGACGCCGTCGCGAGACGATGGATGCCACGGGCGAGCCCGATGAGGCTCACCGCGTGCACGGGCGCTCCGCACCCGTCGATCGCAGTGACCGCGGGCCGCTCGCCTGACAGGCGCTCGACCGTTTCGCGCACATGCACCTGAAAGGGATGGTCGATCTCCAGGTAGCCGTCGACGTCCCAACCGCTCGCGCGGCATGCGGCGAGCATCGCCGCGTGCTTGCCCGAGCACTCCATGCGCACCCGCGTCTTCGGGGAATGATCACGCACCAGCGCATCCCGGGTCTCGACATCGTTCGGCCAGGCCGCCGGGCATTGCAGCGCGTCCTCCGTGAGCTCCACCGACTGCAGGATGCCGCGCACGACATCAGCGTGCCGGTCGGTGCCCGTGTGGCTCGCCGTCGCCAGGCCCCGCTGTACATCGTCGAGCTCTGCCCCGGCGGTGAGCGCTGCCACCGCCTGCAGCGGCTTCAGCGACGATCGAGGGAGGATGGGCGCCGCAGGGTCGCCGAGCCGCAGCACCTCGGCGCCGTCGGCGGCGAGCACGACGGCGCTTCCCGCATGGCGGGACTCCACGAAGCCGTTGCGCTCGACGACGGCGAGCTCGGCGGCATCGGCGATGCGGAAGGTCTCGGGCATCCCCCCAGCCTATCGTCGGGCCCCTCCGCCCCCACCGCCTCGTGTGCGTCCGACCGGTGCGAGACTGGGCGCATGATCGGCGAGCACACCTATCGCGTCCGTGCCACCTGGGATGGCAACCGGGGAGCGGGAACCACCGGCTACCGCGACTACGATCGCGCGGTCACGTTGGCGATCGACGGCAAGCCGGACCTCGCTGCGTCCTCCGACAAGCCCTTCCGCGGAGATCCGACACGATGGAACCCCGAAGATCTTCTCCTCGCGGCGCTGTCGGAGTGTCACCTGCTGTCCTACCTTCACGCCTGCGTCACCGTCGGCGTCGTCGTCACCTCGTACGAGGACGACGCTCACGGGGTGATGCGCGAGGACGGACGGGGCGGTGGAGCCTTCGTCGACGTGGTGCTGCGCCCCCGGGTGACCGTCGCGGACGCGTCGATGGTGGCCGCCGCGGAAGCCGCGCACGCGCAGGCGAACGAATGGTGCTTCATCGCCAACTCCGTCGCCTTCCCGGTGCGGCACGAGGCATCCGTCACCGTCGGCTGAGCGTCACGGGTGGTCCGCCCTCGTCGGCGCCAGTTCAGCGGCGCTCGTGGGGGAGCGCCTGCTTGATGCGCTCGATCGCGGTCGGAGCCGGCGGCTCGTTGTAGATCCCCGCGAGTTCCTGCTCGGAGAGGGCGTGGATCGCGGCCATGATCGCGTCCGTCGCCTGTCGTCGGGCGCGGCCCGACGACGCCGGGCCTAGGTGGCGCAGCTCGAGGGGTTCACCGAAACGCACGACCATGCGCGGGCGAAACTTGGGCACCTTCGCGCCCACGGGCATGGCGAGGTTCGTGTTCTGAAGGCCGACGGGCACGACCTTCGCACCCGTCTGGAGCGCGAGGAACGCGACCCCGGTCCGCCCCTTGTACAACCGACCGTCGAGCGACCGCGTTCCCTCGGGGTAGAGCGCGACGGCCTTCCCCTCCTCGAGCATCTGCCGGTGCTGCTCGAGGGCGTCGAGTGCCGCCTGACCGGCGCCACGCTGAACCGGGCTCGCACCGAAGGACGTGAAGAACAGACGNGACAGCGCTCCCTTCAGCCCGGTGCCGGTGAAGTAGCTCGATTTGGCCAGGAAGTACACGGGACGCGTGGAGGTCACCGGGATGATCACCGAGTCGATGAACGACAGATGGTTGCTCGCGAAGATGACCGGGCCGGAGGTGGGGATGTTCTGGCGCCCCTCGACACGAGGGCGNTACACGAAGCGGGCGATGGGGGCGAGCACCGAACGCCCGAAGGCATATGTCGCCTTGGCGCGGTCGCGGCCATAGGTGGGTGCGACGTCGTCCGGAGGGCTCTGCTCGTCGTCGTCGTGAGGCACCAGACGAGGGTACCGCGCGACATATGCGCGCACGGTATGCCGCGGCNTCCGTCGTTCTCAGGCATCGCATCAGGCGAGTGCGGTTAGATGGAGTGTTCCCCGACCGAATGAATCGCGAGGTGTTGCGTGCGTATCCGCTCCCTGACCACCCTGGCCGCTGTCGCCNTCGTCGCGGCCGCCCTGACCGGGTGCTCGGCCAACTCCACCCCGTCCCCGACCGCGAGCGCCGACCTCTGCTCGGCCGCGGCACCCTCCGGCTCGGCCTCCGACTCGGTGAAGGTCGCCGGCGACGCCGGCAAGCCGGCCACCGCCACCTTCACGTCGCCGCTCGAGACCTCGAGCATCGAGCGCACGGTCGTCTCCGACGGCACCGGCGCCGAGGTCAAGGCCGGNGACTTCGTCTCGTACGCGTTCACCGCGTACTACAGCGACAACGGCCAGCAGGCCGGCTCGCTCGGCTACACCGCCGGTGAGCTGCTGCCCCAGCAGCTGTCGCCGGAGTCGACCCTCGGCCAGTTCATCGGCTGCGTCAAGGTCGGCGCGCGCCTCGTGATCACGAACCCCTCGACCGAGTCGGCGCCCGGTGCCGTCTATGTGCTCGACGTGCTCGGCGTCACCCCCACCGCCGCGTGGGGAACCGCCCAGACCCCGACCGCGGGCTTCCCCACGGTGACGCTCTCCTCAACCGGCGAGCCCTCCATCACGATCCCGAGCGGTGCCACCGCGCCGACGACGACCGAGGTCGAGACGCTCAAGAAGGGTGACGGCACCACCGTCGCCGAGGGTGACCAGGTGCTGCTGCAGTACAAGGGCGTGAAGTGGTCCGACGGGTCGACCTTCGACGCGAGCTGGGGCAAGAACGGCCCCACGACGCTCGGCACGAGCGGTGTGATCACCGGCTTCTCGAAGGCGCTCGTGGGCCAGACCGTCGGCTCGCAGGTGCTCGTCGTCATCCCGCCGGCCGACGGCTACGGCGAGAAGAGCGAGAGCAACACGAGCGCGCTCGCGGGGGAGACCCTCGTGTTCGTGATCGACATCCTTGCGACCCAGCACACGTCGACCAACTGATCGCCCGCTCGTGAGCGACCTCGCCGCGCCGCGGCGCGTCATCGTGCTCGGGTCATCCGGGTCGATCGGCACGCAGGCGCTGGACGTGATCTCCGCCAACCCCGAACGCTTCGAGGTGGTGGGGCTCGCGACCGGCTCGGCGCGCGAGGTGCTCGCCGAGCAGGCCGCGCGGTTCGGCGTCGCCGACACGGCACTGGGGGCCGACGCTGCCGAGCAGCTGGTTCGGGATGTCGCGTGCGACGTCGTCGTGAACGGGATCACCGGTTCGGTGGGGCTCGGGCCGACGCTCGCGGCCCTCGAAGCGGGACGTACCCTCGCGCTCGCCAACAAGGAGTCGCTCATCGTCGGCGGCGACCTGGTGAAGCGGATCGCAGCGCCCGGCCAGATCGTGCCGGTGGACTCGGAGCACTCGGCGATCGCGCAGGCGCTGCGATCGGGCACCGCCGCTGAGGTGGGACGCCTGGTGGTGACGGCCTCCGGTGGTCCGTTCCGCGGTCGCAGCCGCGACCAGCTCGCCGCGGTGACCCCCGCCGAGGCGCTCGCGCATCCGACCTGGAACATGGGACGGGTCGTGACGACCAACTCCGCGACCCTCGTCAACAAGGGTCTCGAGGTCATCGAGGCGCACCTGCTGTTCGACATCGACTACGACCGCATCGACGTGGTCGTCCACCCGCAGTCGATCGTGCACTCCATGGTCGAGTTCGTCGACGGGTCGACGATCGCCCAGGCGTCGCCGCCCGACATGCGGCTGCCGATCTCGCTCGGCCTCGACTGGCCGCACCGGGTCGCCGGGGTGGGTGCGCCGATCGACTGGACTCGTGCCGCCGCGTGGACGTTCGAGCCGCTCGACGAGGAGGCCTTCCCGGCCGTCGCGCTCGCGAAGCGGGTGGGCCGGGCCGGATCGACCTATCCGGCGGTGTTCAACGCGGCGAACGAGCAGGCGGTGGACGCCTTTCACGAGGGACGGCTGTCGTTCCTCGGCATCGTCGACACGGTGCGAGCGATCGTCGACGAGCACGACGCTCCGACCGATCTCACGCGCGAGAGTCTCGCCGAGGCAGAGGCGTGGGCGCGCCGCGCAGCCGATGAGCGGATCGCCGCGGCATCCTGACCCCGTTGGCGGGCCGCGAGGCTCGCCGGGTTGCATCGCTGCAGCGGAGCGGTCGAGCGACGCGTTGCCGGCGTCAGTACGCCGGGCGCTCCGGGTCGGACGCGGGCGTCGTGTCCGTGGGGTAGGGCACCGGCCAGTGCGGCTCGGGCACGGGCCAGCCGGCGTCGCGCAGCGCACGGCGGGCGAGTTCGCGCGCCGAGTACGGCGTGCGCACTCCGCGGATGTCGCGGTAGTCCTGGTGCCCGGGTCCCGCCCACAGGATCGCATCGCCCTCGCCGACGAGCTTCACGGCCTCGATGATCGCCCGCTCGGGCGGCGAGTACTCGTGGATCTCGGCGTCGGGTCGTGCCCGGCGCGCGCCCTCGAGGAGGGTCGCGCGGATCGTGTCGGGGTTCTCGCGTCGCGGGTGGTGGTCGGTGATGACGAGGATGTCGCTCCCCTCCACCGCGTACGGCCCATGTCGTGGCGCTTGGTCGCGTCGCGGTCGCCGTCCGCGCCGAACAGCATCAGGACGGTGCCGGGCGTGACATGCCGCACCGCCGCGAGCGTCTTCTCGAAGGCGTCGGGGGAGTGGCCGAAGTCGACGTAGACCGCCGGACCCCGGTCGCCGGAGACCCGCTCGGTGCGCCCGGGGAGGTACGCCTCGATGCGGCGCCCGTCGAGTGCGGCGACGATGCGCTCCCAGTCGTAGCCGGCCGCATGGATCATCGCGATCGCGAGTCCCGCGTTCGCGGCCATGTGCCGGCCGATCGTCGGAACGGTCGTGGTGAGCGTGCGTCCCTCGGGGCCNCGCAGGGTGAAGTCGGTGCCGTCCTGGCGCTCGGCGAGGATCTCGACGGTCCAGTCGGCGCTCGCCGCGAGGGCGGGGTCGGCGGCGATGGCCGGGGTGCCGACGGTGGTGAACGGAACGCCGCTGCGGGACGTCACCTCGGCGGCGTACGGCGAGTCGAGTGCGATCACGGCCTGGCGTGCGCGTTCGGGGCGGAAGAGCTCGAGCTTGGCCTCGAGGTACTCGCGCATGTCGGCGTAGTCGTCGAGGTGGTCGTGGCTGAGGTTCGTGAACCCCGCGATATCGAACATGAGTCCGTCGACCCGGTGGCGGCTGAGGGCCTGGGCGCTCACCTCGACAGCGACCGCCTCGACCCCCTCCTCGCGCATGAGGGCGAGGAGGGCATGGAACTCGGATGCCTCGGGCGTGGTCAGTCGCGACACGATCACCCGTCCCGCGATGTGGCGTTCCGCGGTCGAGGAGAGTCCGGTCGTCACGCCCAGCTGACCGAGGATGCCTTCGAGCAGGTGGGAGGTGCTGGTCTTGCCGTTGGTGCCGGTGGTCGCGAACAGCAGCGGGAGGTCGTCGTCGGCGCCCGTGCCGTAGACCCACGCCGACAGTGCGCCGAGGCGCGCTCGGGGGCCGTCGACCACGACGATCGGCAGACCGGCGGATGCCGCGATCTCGGCGCCCTCGGCATCGGTGATGACGGCGACCGCGCCGCGGGCCGCGGCATCCGTCGCCACTTCGGCGCCGTGCCGGTTGACGCCCCGGATCGCGACGAACGCCTCGCCGGGGCGCAGGTCCGCCGTGGCGAGTGTGAGGCCGCCGATCGTGACATCGCCGTCGAGTCCACGCACCTCGCCGTCGACCACCTCGGCGAGAGCGCGCAGCGATCGTGCGGGCGGGTGCGTCGGGCGGAGGACGGGCGGCAGGTTCGACGGNGTGGACATCGGTCCCATTCAACCAGAGCGACCCGCGCGCACCCGGGCGCCGAGCGCGCAGAGCGGGCACAGCGCACCTTGTCGGCCCGCTCCAAGACAGCCGGGGCTACCGTGGGGGCGTGACCGTTCTCGCATTCGTCATCGGAATCGTCGTGCTCATCGTGGGGCTCGCCGTCTCGATCGCGCTGCACGAGATCGGCCACCTCGTGCCGGCGAAGCTCTTCAAGGTGCGCGTGGGGCAGTACATGATCGGCTTCGGTCCGACCCTGTTCTCGCGACGCAAGGGCGAGACCGAGTACGGCGTGAAGCTCATCCCGCTCGGCGGCTACATCTCGATGGCCGGCATGTACCCGCCCTCCGAGTCGGAGCGCGCGGCGGCATCGGCCGACCCACAGGTCGCATCCGTGGGCGGTGGCGTCGCGACGGTGACCCAGACCGAGACGGACCAGGCGACGCCCGACGATCGGGCTCGGCTCCGACGCGGTCGCTTCTGGGCGACCATGGTGCAGGATGCCCGCGCGGCCAACGACGAGACGATCGCCGATGCCGACGACCGGGTGTTCTACCGGCTGTCCATGTGGAAGCGCGTCGTCATCATGCTCGGCGGCCCGTTCATGAACTTCGTGCTCGCGATCGTCCTGTTCGCGATCGTGTTCAGCGGCATCGGCCTGCAGACCGCGACCGCGACGGTCGCCTCGCTCAGCGCCTGCACGCCCGTCTCGTACTCGTCGCAGACGTGCGCGACCGATACCACCCCCGCGAAGCAGGCCGGGCTGCAGGCAGGCGACCGCATCGTCTCGATCGACGGCANGGCGGTCAGCGACTTCGCCTCGGCCTCGGCGATCGTGCAGGCCTCGCCCGGTCAGGCGCTCTCGGTCGTCGTCGACCGCGGCGGTGCCGCCCAGACCCTCACGATCACGCCGGCGACCATCACGGCTCCCGTGACGGATGCCTCGGGCAACCCGGTGACCGGAGCGGACGGGGTCGCCGAGACCCGCGAGATCGGCTTCATCGGCTTCGCCCCGACGGTGGAGTTCGTGCGACAGCCGATCTGGGACGGGCCCGCGGCCGCGGTGCAGAACGTCGGCGCGGTCGTCGGCATCGTGGCGCAGTTCCCGGTGAAGGTCTACCAGGCGGCNGAGTCGGTGTTCACGGGNGCCCAGCGCGACCCGAACGGACCGCTGAGCCTCGTGGGCGCCGGGGTCATCGCGGGGGAGGTGGCGTCGTCACCGGCCCCGATCATCAACCGCGTCTCGGTGATGCTGGGCCTGCTCGCGTCCCTCAACATCGCGCTCGGCGTCTTCAACCTCGTGCCGCTCCTCCCGCTCGACGGAGGTCACGTCGTCATCGCCCTCTGGGACGGACTGCGGCGGGCGTGGGCGCGGCTGTTTCGCCGACCCGCGCCGAAGCCCGTCGATGCGACCCGGCTCGTGCCCGTCACCTTCGTCGTCGTGGTGTTCCTGGTGGCGACGAGCGCCGTGCTGCTGCTCGCCGACGTCTTCAACCCGGTGTCACTGTTCCACTGACACCGGTTGGGCCCNGCCCCGACTGACGCCGGTCAGGCGTCGACGGGCGTGAGAGCCTGGGCGACGAGTCGTTCGAGGGTGCGCAGCCCGTCGCGCGACAGGATCGACTCCAGGTGGCCCTGCACCGAGGCGTAGCCCGGGCCGCGCAGGGCGTAGACGTCGCCGGTCGAGGGNTCGGCCGCGACATCCGCCCCGNNCACCTCGGTNGTGCCCGGAGCGACNTTCGCGGTGAAGGTGTTGTAGAAGCCGATCGAGGCGCGCTCGCCGAAGACATCGACGGCGAGCTGCAGGCCCTGGTGTGGCCGGTCGAGCGCGGCGAGTCCGATGCCGAGTCGGTCGGCGAGGATCTGATGGCTGAGGCAGACCGCGAGCAGCGGGCGTCCGGTCTCAAGGCGATGCGCGACGACATGTCGCATCGCGGCGATGCGGGCCGAGCCCTCGTCGCGGGGGTCGCCGGGGCCGGGGCCGGAGACGACCAGGTCGGCGGCGTCGAGAACGTCAGCGGATGCCGCGGCCCACGGCACGATCGAGACGTCGAGGCCGAGGTGGCGCAGTTGGTGGGCGAGCATCGTCGTGAAGCGGTCCTCGGCGTCGACGACGACCGCGGTGCGACCGGCGAAGGGGCCGCCGTCGGCGCGTTCCTGCGGGTTGAGCCAGAACGGGGCGAGGCGGGCGTTGCGCGACGTCAGCAGCTCGGAGATCTCCGGGTCGTCGGCGAGAGGCTCGCGCTCGGCCGTCGGCTGGTCGGCGTCGGCGCTCCGGCGCTCGTCGCGGGCGACCGCGCCGATCGCCCCCAGTACACCGGCGGCCTTGCCGTGGGTCTCGCTCACCTCTCCGTACGGGTCGGAGTGGCGCACGAGGGTGGCCCCGACGGGCACGCGCAGGCGGCCGTGCTCGAGATAGGCGGTGCGGATGAGGATCGGTGCGTCGAGGTCGTGACCGCCGCCGCGGCCGGCGTGAACAGTGCGGCGACGCCGGAGTAGTAGCCACGCGGCGTGCGCTCGTACCGCGTGATGACCGTGCAGGCATTCTGCATCGGCGAGCCGGTGACCGTGGGAGCGAACATCGTCTCGCGCAGGATGTCGCGNGGGTCGAGGGTCGACGTGCCCCGCAGCATGTATTCGGTGTGCGTGAGCCGCGACATCTCCTTCAGGTGCGGTCCGGTGATGCGGCCGCCGTCGGAGCAGACCGCGCTCATCATCTTGAGCTCNTCGTCGACGACCATGAACAGCTCCTCGGTCTCCTTCGTGGAGGCGAGGAACTCGCTCAGGGTCTCGCGCGTCGCGCCGCCCGCCGGGTGGCGGAAGGTGCCCGAGATCGGGTTCATGGTGACGACGCCGTCCTGCGCGCTGACGTGCGCCTCGGGGCTCGCACCCACGGCGACGTGGCCGGGCGTGACGACAGCGAACGTCCAGTACGCGCCGCGCTCGTGGGCGAGCAGCGCCCGGAACCAGGTGAGCGCTGCCAGACGCGGGTCGGCACCGACCCCGGCGGTGAAGTCGCGGCGGATCACGAAGTTCGCGCCCTCGCCGCGGCCGATCTCGTCGGAGATCACCGTGCGCACGATCCCCGCGTACTCCTCGTCGGTCAGATCGAAGCCGGGGTTCTCGAGGGCGATCGGCTCGGACGGCAGCGTGGCCACGGCCTCGGCCCGCGGCATCCGCTCGTGACCTTCGACCACGAGGCATCGCAGCGGCGCCCCGTCGTCGTGGGAGGCGAATCCGCGCTCTCGCACCTGCCGGAACGGCACGAGCGCGAGCACCTCGCGAGGGGTCCCCGTCGCATCGACGAGNGGGATGTCGGCGAGGGCNTCGACGTCGACGACCTCACCCGTGAGCACCTCGACCCAGGCGTCGTCGCGCGCGATGAGCGCGAAGGGCGCGTCGGAGGCGATCAGCTCGGCAAAGGATGCGGGCATGGGATGGTCCTTCGGAGTCGGGGCGGCCGCTTCACGAAGAAGACCGCCCCTCGGGGCGGTCGGAATCGCACGATCCACCGCCTCAGGCGGTGGGCCACCAGCAGGTGCGCGCGAACATGGGGCGAACCTACCACACGGCTCGGCCGCGCCCGGCGCCGCCGGGGCTCGGATGCCGCGGGTCGGGGCCGCGGCATCCCCGTCGGCGTAGGCTGGGGGCGTGCCAGCCGTCAACATCGGGATGCCCAAGGTCCCCGAAACGCTCGCCCCCCGCCGCAAGAGCCGCCAGATCAAGGTCGGCAAGGTGCTGGTCGGTGGCGACGCGCCCGTCAGCGTGCAGTCGATGACGACCACCAAGACGACCGACATCAACGCGACCCTGCAGCAGATCGCCGAGCTCACCGCCTCGGGCTGCGACATCGTNCGGGTCGCGGTGCCCAGCCAGGACGACGCCGACGTGCTGCACATCATCGCGAAGAAGAGNCAGATCCCGGTCATCGCCGACATCCACTTCCAGCCGAAGTACGTCTTCCAGGCGATCGACGCCGGCTGCGCCGCGGTNCGNGTGAACCCCGGCAACATCCGCCAGTTCGACGACAAGGTCGGCGAGATCGCGAAGGCGGCGAAGGACGCCGGCGTCTCGCTGCGCATCGGCGTGAACGCCGGATCGCTCGACCGCCGACTGCTCGAGAAGTACGGCAAGGCCACTCCCGAGGCGCTCGTGGAGAGCGCCGTGTGGGAGGCGTCGCTGTTCGAAGAGCACGACTTCCACGACTTCAAGATCTCGGTCAAGCACAACGACCCGATCGTGATGGTCAAGGCCTACCGTCAGCTCGCCGAGCGGGGCGANTGGCCGCTGCACCTCGGTGTCACCGAGGCCGGNCCCGCGTTCCAGGGCACCATCAAGAGCGCGACGGCGTTCGGCATCCTGCTCGGCGAGGGCATCGGCGACACCATCCGCGTCTCGCTGTCGGCGCCTCCCGTCGAAGAGGTGAAGGTCGGCCTGCAGATCCTGCAGTCGCTCAACCTCCGCGAGCGCCGCCTCGAGATCGTCTCGTGCCCGTCGTGCGGTCGCGCCCAGGTCGACGTCTACTCCCTCGCCGACAGCGTCACCGAGGGTCTGAAGGATGTCACGGTGCCGCTGCGCGTCGCCGTCATGGGCTGCGTCGTGAACGGCCCGGGCGAGGCCCGCGAAGCCGACCTCGGCGTCGCGAGCGGCAACGGCAAGGGCCAGATCTTCGTGAAGGGCGAGGTCATCAAGACCGTGCCCGAGGAGGAGATCGTCGCGACGCTCATCGCCGAGGCCACCCGCCTCGCCGACGAGATGGGCCCCGACGCCCCCCTCGGNACCGCCCAGGTCGTCACCGCCTGAGCGCACCGGTCCACCCGTCGCCCGGTGGCACCGTCCGCCTGGTCNGGGTACGCCTCCGCGCCGCGATACGGTGCACCGGTGAGTGAACCGACCGCCGCGGCATCCAGCCCCTCGCTCGACGCGCCGCTGTCGNGGCCGATCTCGGCCGGTATCACCGCGTCGCTGGTGGGGTTCTCGAGCTCGTTCGCCGTCGTGCTCACGGCGCTGCACGCGGCCGGCGCCACGTCCGATCAGGCGGCCAGCGGTCTGCTCGCCGCGTCCTTCGCCGTGGGGGCCGGCACGATCGTGCTCGCGCTTCGCTACCGCCGCCCCATCACCCTCGCGTGGTCGACGCCCGGGGCGGCCCTGATCGCCGCGACCGGCGCCGTCGAGGGCGGCTGGTCGGCAGAGATCGGCGCGTTCTACGTCGTGGCGGGGCTCATCCTGCTCACGGCGCTCATCCCCGCTCTCGGGCAGGCCATCGCGCGTATCCCCGCCTCGC
>JGI26535J51212_1002930_pt1 | contig 11666 bp, 10 predicted proteins | sample ThiBiot_750_biof_2_FD_51212 | JGI IMG/M metagenome (IMG submission 51212) | reverse complement strand
GTTTCCCGATAAAGCGGCGGTGATCTGTGACGATCAGGCGATAACCTATCGCGCACTAGCTGCGCGTTCGGCTCAGTTCGCCCATGCACTGGTAGCTCAGGGGCTCGGCCGCGGCGCCAAGGTCGCGATCGTGGCCCGCAACTGCACGGACTATGTCACGGCGTTCTTCGGGACGGCGCTGTCCGGGGCGGTGCTGGTCAACGTTTCGGTGCTCTATGCCGTTGAGGAGCTTGTCTATGTCCTGGACAAGGCCGATGTCGACGCGCTGATCTTCGAGGACGTGTTCGCCGACAAGGTGGCGGCGGCGCTGCCGCGTCTGCCACGCATCCGCGTGAGGATCGCCATCGGCGGCCCGGTCGAGGGGACGACGACGTTTTCGTCGTTCATGAATGGTCAGCCCGAGATGCCGCCCGACGTTCTGCTCTCGGAAGATGAAGCGTTCTGCATGACTTATACTGGCGGTACCACCGGGCGCCCCAAGGGTGTGCTGGCGAGCCATCGGGCGCGTGTTGTGACAGCGCATACTGTGGTGGTGGAAAGCGGCGTTAATGAGCGCGATGTGGTGGCGATCGTCACGCCGCTGTTCCACGTGGCGGCACTGAACATCATGCTGCAGCCGGCCATTCTCGTCGGCGCCACATCCGTGCTGATGGGGAAGTGGGACGTTCGCGAATACGCGAGGCTATCGCGAACCCATGGAATTTCCGCGGCATTCATGGTGCCGACCCAGGTCCGCATGATCGTTAGCGATCCGGAGTTCGATGTCGCCGACTATCAGAGCTGGCGGCGTCTGAATTTCTCCGGTGCGCCGATGCCTGACTGGGTGCAGCAAGCGATGCTGGAGAAGTTACCGCAGGTGTCGTTGACGCAGTTCTATGGCCAATCGGAGATGGGCATTGTCGCTTCGCTCAAGCAATGCGATCTCCCGCACAAACTCGGTTGCGTGGGGCGGCAGGTATTCAACGCCGATATGGCAGTGCTGTTGCCGGATGGAGAGCGCGTGAAACCGGGTGAAGTCGGCGAGATTTGTGCGCGCGGCAAGAACGTCATGCTCGAATATTACAACGAGCCGGAACAGACCCGCGCATTTCGGCGCCACGGTTGGGCCTGGAGCGGGGATCTCGCCACCATCGACGCGGATGGCTTTGTCACGCTGGTCGACCGCTCGAAAGACATGATCATTTCAGGCGGTGAGAACATCTATCCCAAGGAGATCGAGGACGTCCTCTACCGGCATGCCGCCGTCGGAGAATGCGCCGTGTTCGGCGTACCTGACGATAAATGGGGGGAGGTGCCTGTCGCATACGTCAATCTGAAGATGGGTGCTCAGGTAAGTGAGGATGCGCTGATTGAGCATTGCGCCTTGTTGCTGGCCCGATTCAAGCGTCCGCGGTGGGTCAAGTTCGTCAGCGAATTTCCAAAAACACCGATCGGGAAGATCCAGAAAAACGTTCTGCGAGCACCCTATTGGTCTGGCCGAGACAAGAAGATCTAAGAACGATGATTGCCATCACCGGTGCCTCCGGCCAACTTGGCCGGCTTGTGGCTGAGGAACTGAAGCAGCGCGGCCACGCAGAGAAGATCAGTCTCGGCACGCGTGATCCGGCGAAACTCCAATCGCTGGCTGATGCGGGCTTTCGTGTTGTTGCTGCGGACTTTGATCGGCCTGAGACACTTGCATCGCTGTTTGCGGGCAGCGAGATCGCGCTGGTGATCTGTGGCAATGCGCCGAACGATGTTCGCGTCCGCCAGCATCGCGCTGCCATCGCCGCCGCCAAAAGCGTCGGCGTTCAGCGGCTCGTTTATACGAGTTTCGTTAATCCGCATGATGACAGCTTGTTTTCATTTGCAAAGGTGCACGCGGCGACCGAGCGTGACATGCTGTCATCGGGGCTTTCGTGTACCTTCCTGCGAAGCAATCAATATTTTGAGAATCTCAATGCGGCGTTGAAGATCGCGCTGGAGACCGGCGTGCTGTCGATGCCGGGTGTGTCCGGGAAGGTCGCTTATCTGGCGCGTAGCGATATCGCTGCGGCAGCGGCTTCGGTTCTGACCGATCGTCGTCATGCCGAACAGGCCTATGAGCTGACGGGGCCCGAGGCGCTCGACCTGTTCGAGGTCGCCAGGTGCGCAGCCGCGTCATGGGCGCGCGGGGTGTCCGCGTGCGATATGCCGGTCGATGACTATCGGAAGCTTCTTATGGCGCGAGGTCTACCGGCTTATGCGGTCGAAGGGCAGGTCGGTATTCGCTTGGCCGCCGCGGCCGGAGAGCAGGCCAAAATCACCGATGACGCGCATCGGCTGGTTGGGAAGCCTTTGCAGACAATGGACGGCTATCTGGGCCGTATCCGCAGCGTGGGCGGCGATCCGAGGCCTACATAGAACGTCTCGTACAGACGAGACGGGTATCGGCTCACCAACAAACCGCGCCCGCCGGGAGAACCTGCATCAATTCAAGCCACGCGCTGGGGTTTGCCATAGAGCCAAACGGTTAGTCGGAATCCGATCCCTCGGCGGCTCATTTTCCCTTTTATTTCCAGTAGTTGACTGATACTATTTAGTTGGAACGGGCATCCGTTCTGGGGCGTGAGAACCCCGCGTCTAACGGCGTCATGCGACCGTGACTCGCATCCTCGACCCTATGGTCGGGGAGGCAGCGGCGTATGTCCAAGGCGAAAGCCTAAAGGCCGGTGCGAGCCCCTTAGACGCGGCTTTCTCAACTCCCCGATCACCAGGCCGGGGGATGTGATGCTATTCTTGAAATGTTTTGCCGCGGGTTCAGCATTGATCGCGAGCGTGCTGATTGCATTCGCGCAAGAGCAGGCCGCCCAGGAAAATGTCCAATTCACCAATTGTCTGGTCTCGAAACTGAAGACCGGGAAATATCGATCCCTCGAAAAAAACCAAGCGGTGCTCCGGCTTCTCCAGGACTGCGGTCAGGAATGGGAAGGGTACAGCGCTCACTGTCTCCGGATCGGGGCATCATCAACAAAACAAGCCTGCAATCTTAAAGGAGATTTGGTCGCCGCCATCGCGGTTGAGATGCTCAACAACCAGGAAGGACAGAATTGGGATGATCTCGCAGACCGCTTCAATGAAAAATTGCAATCGGCCTCACCTGACAAGCGGCCGTCGCAATTGGCGAGCAACAAAATCAAGAACCACCCGGATGGAAGCATCAGCTCCGACTATGGAAACATGGTCGTCACGGGGCGTGACTTCAAATGGCCGGTCTGGATGAAAAACTGGCAAGAATGCGTGGAGCGGGCACGCATTCTGAGTTTCAAAAACGGCTTCCAATCTACATCAACCACAGCTTATGCGAATGAACTCAGCGTCTCCAGCGATCATTATCATTACCTCATGCGTTGGCGGTGTTCAAATATAGGCGGAGAGAGGATGGCCGGAATCGACGTGACGTCTTTCCCGAAATATTCCCAAACCATTTCACCTCGCGAGTTGCTCGAAAAACTCGGCGCCGATTTCAATCAGTAGAAGAAAGGAGGGCTCAGATGGGATGGTTATATTTTAGTGAGTCGAACTTGAAAGCTGAAGTGTGCGTTGGTGTTGGCCATATATCAGTCTGGCGAAATTACGCGATAGCGTCGATTGCGGTAATCGCAACAGGCGTCGCCATCACACCGTCGAGCGCCTGCGCTGTTTCTGACTTTGAGATTATCCAGGCTGACTGGCGCATTACAAACAAAGAATTGCACTTCGTTACCATGGTAGGTGAGATCAAAAGCAACTGCGTCACGCCGATGGGCGCTGAGATTCAAGTCGTTTTTCGTGATTCCGCTGGCAAGGTGGTGGTGACAAAGGAGTTTTATCCGAAGAGGTCGCGCGACTTGCAGCCAGGTGAAATTTGCGCATTTACGAATGAATTTCTAGCTGATGATTTGGAAAAAAATTTTGCAACAGCAAGCGTGAAGGTTATTGGCACATATCGTTGGGGCAAATAACGATGAAAATCCTCTCCAACGAAACTGATTTTGGCGTTGCGACGATGAAAAACGCCTGGGGGCCAACCTGGAGGAGTGTCTGTTATCTCGCGCTCATTTGGGGTGCCGTATGGATGGTGAGCAAAGTTTTTACAGCTCTCTCTGAGGAGACATTGATAGCGACCGGTGTTCTTTGGACGGGTTGGAATGTATTCTGGTGGGGTGCGGTGATCTCATCTCGTATCCGATCTTAGAGCACGGTGCTGGGATGGGTGAATGGTCATAGAAGGCATGCCCTGTAAAAACGGAAGATTGCTATTTGGATGGGCGTCCGTGTTTCAAAATAAAGATAATCTGCGCCACTTGCCGCCAGAGTGTCTTTTCATACCGCTGTAGCCGGTCAAACGCAGCCCCACTGCGGTTCGAGAGTCTAACAAACGTTTCCGCAATGTCGGCTTTAGCGCGTTCGGCACGGCTCCCGTGTTTTTCGACAACGATGAGCTGATTGCCGTTTGGAACGAGGGTGAGCTCCGGAGGAAGTGGAGAGGGTACATGGATGGACAAAAGCCCGTTTTCGATCGCGGCGGCGCGTCGCAGCCGCCATAGGAGTGAGCATAGCCGATCGATAAGTTCTTCGTCTGTCGGATGTATAGGTTGGTATTGACGGCGCATCTGTAACTGGAATTGACGATACTCGTCCGGATCCTCAACGCCCGGGATCACGGTCGCCGTCATTCCGTGTTTGATCGCATTGGCGCGCGATCGCATTTTTCCTGCGATCGTTTTCGGGCCGGTACTTTGCCTGGCGTTCTTGCGGTTTGCTGCGATTTGGCGGGGCGAGGCCATTAGTTGTTTCTATTTTTCAATTCGCTTTTCTCGCAGCCCCGCGCGCCCAAAAATTCCAGCCAGAGACCATGGGCGATCGGGAGGGGATCGATGTCCATATCGATCCACCAGGCGATCTCGTTTCCGCTGTCGTGAAGCTGGCGATGATGCGTCCGACAAAGGGGGACGGTAAATTCGTCGCTCACCTTTCTGCTCATCGCGCGAGGCTGCGTGAACTTAAGATGATGAGCGTCGGACGGTGTCCGGCCGCAGAGGAGGCATGGCTGCGTCGCCACAAAACGCAAATGCTCCGGTTCTCTTTTTCGCGCGGGGCGCGGCATCGGATTGACCGAGGAGATTTTCAGAGCGGGGACGAGGGGCGTGTCCTGGCGGGCTTGATTCTGCGTCGGCGTCATCTCCGCAAGACTCGTTTCGTTCCTCTCCTGGGATTGGGAGGCCGACGCGGCGTCGACAAGAAAGCTCTTGTCAGCAATATGATCGAGCGGGCCAACGGGTAAAGCGGGTTCCCCCAGTGCCGATGGTGGGATATCGGCTTGGTTCTTCGTCGCGGGTTTTGGCTGATGTTTGCCGAGATAGAGGGAGAGCCCAAAAGGTTTTCCGAATGTCGCCAAGGCTCGTTTGGTGGCGTCGGTCTCCGCGGTCTTGATGGCTTTGTCATGGGCCTCACCCAGGCTTTCGCCTTGTGCGTCGCCGCTGCCTATACCGTCGCGGGTGATGGTCTGATCTGAAGCACGCACGGTAATCCGTACACGGGCCACGTAAACGGCTTCGTATTGTCCCTGACGTTCGCGGCCGAGGAGGCATTTGGTCTCCACGGTCTCTCTGTTCCAACCATCCGGTCCGAAGATACGGTTTGCCTCAGCGATGGCGTGCCAGCCTTCAATGTAACTGAGTTCACGTCCTTGCCGCTGACGCGTGCGCACGACGCTTGGCTTAAGCTCGGTGTTGAGCGCTCGGCGCTGTTTGACGGAAAACCCCATTACTTGACCCTCACCGTCAGCACCGGTTCAGGATTGGAAAGATTGACGCCGGCGACCGGTTCCCCGCGCTTGAGTTCGCTCAGCAACGCTTGCCGATTGAGCTTTGGTTCTCGTGGCTCCCAGTAGGCCAAGGGAATTTCGGTCTCGTCGATCACGACGAGGCCGGGCATTCCGAGCCGGACCGAGAGAGTAAAATCCGCCGCCGTGATTTTGGGAATCTGCGCCTCGACCATGACGTCGCGGGCGATTGTTCGACGCTTGGAAGCCCGGTCGAGAAACCGCTCGCGGCGCTCCTGCATTTCGGTAATCCGGATCTTAAGCCCTTCGGCCAGAGCTTCGTCGGTCAATGCCGAGCGCATGATCGCCGCCAGGATTTCGTGGAGGTCGGTGAGACCTTCCACGGTATCGGCGAGGGTTTGTTCATCGAGATCGGGTTCGTCGGCCTGCAGGCGGGTGCGGACGGCTTGATAATGAGCGCGGGCAAAATCGAGGTGATTCATCAAGGTTACTCCACATCACTCGTTAATGAGTGATTATCACTCATATAGAAGTGCTTGTAAAGTTAGATCAAATGGAGAACACTCGGTTTTATGCTCACGGCACAACAAGTCCGCGCTGCTCGGGCGCTTCTCGGGTGGAAACAGGAAGAACTTGCTCAAAAAGCGGGTATCGGTCTTGCCACGATTCAGCGCCTCGAACGCGGTTCGGGGCCTCTGATGGCTCATGTCTCGACGGCTGTGAAAATTGAAACCTGCCTCAAGGAGGCCGGCATTGAATTTATGGAAGCCGACGTTTCTGCGGGGGAAGGGGTCCGCTTCGCAAAGGTCTGACGCTGTCCCGTGCAGCTGTTTTCCTTACGACGTTCCCGCCATCTGGGAGACCTTCAAACGCAATGCCTTCATCTCGTTGAACTCCCGGGTGACGTCGCGCATGACGGCGACGAGCAGGGCAATTTTCCCACCCACGCTCACCGGCGCGATGGTGAAGGCGACGGAAATCCGCTCGCCGTCCTTGCGGATCGCCGGCACGGACAGGAGGTCGCTCCCCGCGTAGCGACTTCGTCCGGTTTGCATCACCTTGTGCCAGCCGTCCCAGTGCGCTTTCCGTAACCGCTCGGGGATGATCAGATCGAGCGATTGTCCGCTCGCTTCGGTGGCCGTGTAGCCGAAGATGCGCTCGGCCCCCGGATTCCAGAACCTGATCAGCCCTTCGGGGTCGCCGGCGACAATGGCATCGGCTTCGCTGGCAAGCACGGCGCTGGCGATCGAAGAGGTGAGGTCCATGGTGCGATCCGAAAGGGGGCTGTCGGCTGCCCCGTGTTATGTCGGAAAAGGTGCCATCGCGGGCGCCGCAGCGAAATCCGACAAAAGGCTGCGGTTAGGGTTTTTTCGGAGCATTCTGCGACGGAAATGCCGGTGCCCGAGGGGTTGCACCGGTAATAGGCGCAGCGTAACCAGTCGCCAGATCACAGGTGGTATTTTTGAGCCGATGAACTGGCGCCAGCACAATGTCCGTCTCGCCGCGCTGGAGGCGCAGGCGATCGAAATCATCCGTGAGGCCGAGGCGGAGCTCGCCAATCCGGTGATGCTCTATTCCATCGGCAAGGATTCCAGTGTGATGCTGCACCTGGCGCTGAAGGCTTTCACGCCCTCGAAGCTGCCGTTCCCGCTGCTGCATGTCGACACTACCTGGAAATTTCGCGAGATGATCGCGTTTCGCGACGAGACGGCGAAACGTCTTGGTGTCGATCTACAGGTCTATACCAATGAGGACGGCGTCAGGCGTGGCATTTCGCCGGTAGCCTCTGGCGCCTCGATCCACACCCAGGTGATGAAGACCGAGGCGCTGCGCCAGGCGCTCGACAAGGGCCGGTTCGACGCAGCCTTTGGCGGCGCGCGCCGCGACGAGGAAAAGAGCCGCGCCAAGGAGCGCATCTTCTCGCACCGGACGCAGACCCATGGCTGGGATCCGCGCTCGCAGCGGCCGGAATTGTGGCGCGTGTTCAATACGCGCCTCAAGGCAGGGGAATCGATGCGGGTGTTTCCGCTGTCGAACTGGACCGAACTCGACGTCTGGGACTACGTGGCGGCCGAAGCCATTCCAGTGGTGCCGCTCTATTTCGCAAAGCCGCGCCCGGTGGTGGAGCGCGACGGCGCATTGATCATGGTTGACGACGACCGGCTGCCGCTACGGGCGGGTGAGCAACCGCGCGAGATGATGGTGCGCTTTCGCACCCTCGGCTGTTATCCGCTGACCGGCGCGATCCGCTCGGAAGCTACCACGCTCGATGCGATCCTTGACGAAATGCGGCAGTCGCGTACGTCGGAACGGCAGGGGCGATTGATTGATCATGACGAAAGCGGTTCGATGGAGAAGAAGAAGCGAGAGGGTTATTTCTGATGACCCCGTCTTCGTCTGACAACACGCTGCTGGCGACGCGGCCGGCGCTTCGCTTTCTCACCTGTGGTTCCGTTGATGACGGAAAGTCGACGCTGATCGGGCGGCTGCTTTATGAGCAGGGTTTGATCTTCGACGATCATATGACCGCGCTGCAAAGCGATTCCCGTAAGCACGGTACGACCGGCGAGGATATCGATTTCGCGCTTCTGCTCGACGGTCTCGAGGCCGAGCGCGAGCAGGGCATCACCATCGACGTCGCCTATCGTTATTTCGCGACACCGCGCCGCCATTTCATCGTCGCTGATGCGCCGGGTCATGAGCAATATACGCGCAACATGGCGACCGGCGCGTCGAACAGCGATCTTGCTGTGATCCTGGTCGATGCGTCGAAGGGGCTGATGCCGCAGACGCGACGGCATGCGATGATCGCAAGCCTGCTCGGCATCCGTTATGTGGCGCTGGCGATCAACAAGATCGATCTGGTCGATTTCCGTCAGGATGTTTTCGACCTGATCGTTGCCGAGTTCACCGTTTTCGCGGCGGCGCTGGGATTCAAAGATATCAGGCCGATCCCGCTGGCGGCGCGTTTCGGCGATAACGTGTTGTCGCCGAGTTCTCGGACGCCTTGGTACGATGGCCCGTCACTGATGGCCTATCTGGAGGCGGTCGAGATCGACGACGACCGTGCTGCGCAGCCGTTCCGCATGCCCGTGCAATGGGTCAATCGGCCGAATGCCGATTTCCGCGGATTTGCCGGAACAGTCGCCGCGGGTGCTGTTGCGCCGGGCGATCCCGTTGTCGTCCTGCCGTCGGGGCAGGGGAGCCGGATCAAGGACGTGCTGGGTCCGCAGGGCGCAGTCGAGCGCGCCGGGGCGGGGACAGCGGTGACGGTGACGCTCGCAAGCGAGATCGATATCGCGCGCGGCGATATGCTCGCCGCGCCGGATCATCGTCCGCAGGTTGCCGACCAGTTCGCCGCACATCTCGTTTGGATGTCATCGGAACCATTGCTGCCTGGCCGCTCCTATTTGATGAAAATCAATCATGTGACGATGACCGCGAGCGTCACCGAGCTAAAGCACCGCATCGACGTCGAAAATCTCGACAAGCTCGCCGCCAAGACGCTGGCGATGAATGAGATTGGTGTGGCCAATCTCTCGCTGGCGCGACCCATTCCGTTCGACGCCTATGCCGATAATCGCACGACCGGCGCTTTCATACTTATCGACCGCTACAGCAATGAAACCGTCGCTGCCGGTATGATCGACTTCGCGCTGCGCCGTGCGACCAATATCCACTATCAGCCGATCACGGTGGCAAAGGCGGAACGCACCCGGCTGATGACGCATAAGCCGGTGGTGCTGTGGTTCACCGGATTGTCCGGCGCCGGCAAATCGACGATTGCCAATCTCGTGGAAGCGAGCCTGCACGCGCGCGGGGTGCACACGACGCTTCTGGATGGCGACAATATCCGCCACGGCCTCAACAAGGATTTGGGCTTCACAGCCGGCGAGCGCGTCGAGAACATCCGACGCATCGGCGAGGTGGCGAAGCTGATGACCGAGGCCGGTCTGGTCGTGCTGTGTTCGTTTATCTCGCCGTTCCGCGCCGAACGGCGGATGGTGCGTGAGTTGCTGCCCGATGGTGAGTTCATTGAGGTTTTCGTCGATGCCGACCTTGATGCCTGCATCGCCCGTGACCCGAAAGGGCTCTACCGCCGGGCGCTGGCCGGGGAGATCAAGAATTTCACCGGTGTTGACCAGCCCTATGAGCGCCCGGAGAACGCCGAGCTGACGCTCGACACCGCTCATGACAGTGCGGCCACGCTCGCCGATCAGGTGGTGGCCGAACTGATCCGGCGGCGGGTTTTCTGACCATCGTCGTCCCTGTGTCGGAGTGATTCCGCTGTCGATCGGGATTTCGCTGGGTCGCTGCACTCGATTCAAGCGGGAGGCGGTATTTAAATACTCCCCTCAGAGCTGGTTAAAGTTCTGATGTTTCTGATATTTTTGCTGAGAGCGAATCCGTCTTAACCTTCGGAAGCCGAATACAACTAATTGGCGAGCGAAGGGTTATAAGTTATTTATGCGATTGATGTTCGTGCCGCAGGGGCGGCTATCCGGTGGGTATTTTGGGCGACCTGCATCATATCAACGACGATATCGCGATCGTCGGTTGGGCTTGCCGTTTTCCCGGCGCCAATAGCACAAGCGATTTCTGGGATTTGATGGCGCGCGGACAATGCACCGTGACGCGCGTGCCAGAGGATCGTTTTTCCCTCGCGCGCTTCGGGCATCCCCGCCGGCAGGAACGGGGCCGGAGCTATAGCTGGGCCGCGGGCGTCCTCGACAATGTCTGGCACTTCGACCCCAGCGTGTTCGGCATTTCGCCGCGCGAGGCGATCCAGATGGACCCGCAGCAGCGGCTGCTGCTGCAACTGACCTGGGAGGCGTTCGAGGATGCCGGCATTCGCCCCTCGACCGTGGCGGGTAAGGATGTCGGCGTTTATGTCGGTGCGTCGCAGATCGACTATGCGCATACTTTCGTCACCGACCAGGCGATCGCGGATTCGCATTTCGCGACCGGGACCGCGCTCGCCATTCTCGCCAACCGGATTTCCTACATTTTCGATCTGCGCGGACCGAGCGTCACGGTCGACACCGCGTGCTCATCGTCGCTGGTAGCGCTGCATCAGGCAGTTGAGGCGTTGCGATCGGGTCGCATCGATACTGCGATTGTTGGCGGCACCAACGTCATTACCAGCCCATCTTCGTTCATCGCCTTCTCGCAAGCCTCGATGCTGTCGCCGACAGGGTTGTGTCAGGCGTTCTCCAGCAAGGCGGACGGCTTCGTCCGTGCGGAGGGCGGGGGGATCGTCATTTTGCGGCGGCTGGCGCAGGCGCAGGCCGCGCGCAATCCGGTCCATGGCTTTGTCCTGGCAACCGATGTCAATTCCGACGGCCGTACCGGCGGCATTTCACTGCCGTCGCTGGAGGCGCAACAAGCGCTTCTCGAACGTATTTATGGACCGGATGGCGTTGACCCCAATCGTCTGGCGTTCGTCGAAGCGCACGGGACGGGAACTGCGGCCGGCGATCCGATCGAGGCGACGGCGCTCGGCCGTGGATTGGGTCAGCGTCGTTCAAAGCCACTGCCGATCGGCTCGGTCAAAACCAATATCGGCCACCTCGAGCCGGGCGCCGGCATCGCGGGCCTGATCAAGTCGGTGATGGCGCTCAATCACGGTGTGCTGCCGCCGTCGCTCCATTGTGACGAACTCAATCCGAACATTGCGTTTGACGACCTCAATCTCAAGGTCTGCCAGGAGGCCATATCGCTACGCGGCGAAGCGGGCACGCTGGCCGGCGTCAATTCCTTCGGGTTCGGTGGCACGAATGCGCATGCGGTGGTCGCTGGCGGGAAGAGCGCGGCGCCGCCGCGCGCGTTGGCTCCTGGGGCGGGATCATTTGTGATCTCGGCCGAAACGGCGCCCGCGCTG
>JGI26535J51212_1002922_pt1 | contig 11676 bp, 9 predicted proteins | sample ThiBiot_750_biof_2_FD_51212 | JGI IMG/M metagenome (IMG submission 51212) | reverse complement strand
ATGTTGTTATGGAATGGATTGATGCCGGCTATCTTTCACTTACCCGCCATCACTTGGCTCCAGGCCCTTGGATTGCTGATCCTCAGTAAGATCCTCTTCGGTGGATTTCGCGGTGGCGGACCCAGACAGCACTGGAAGAATAAAATGAAACAACGCTGGATGAACATGACCCCGGAAGAAAAAGAGAAGTTCAAACAGGATTGGATGAGTCGTTGCGGAGGCCGTGGCCCCTTCAGAGGTCCCGCTGGCGGCCCATTCTCCGACGAAAAAGTACCGCCCGCCGAGAGCGCATCGTAAAAGACCTTACAAAAACCTATCAACTGAAAAAATGCTTATGGCCGCAGAACTTTCAACGTCCCTTCCTTCAGAAGGCATCACCACCCGGCTGGCCGGCTGGCTTCTCCCCGGACAATACTCCCAGGATTGGGTCCTGGAGCAATTGAACATCCTGCCCTATCAGCATCTGCTGGAAGTAGGCTACGGGTCCGGGAAGATGCTCCAGGCCGTAGCTAAAAAATTGAAGATCGGATTTATCGCAGGCATCGACTACTCCGTCTCCATGTATCAGCGCGCCATAAAAAGAAACAGGCGTGCCGTCGAAGACCAGCTGCTACAGCTGCATATTGGCTCATTATACCAACTGCCTTATCCTTCCCATTATTTTCATACCATCTACGGGACCAATATCCATTTGTCCTGGAAAGACCCGGCAATGGAATTCTTACGCCTGGCCAATTTGTTGAGGACAGGCGGACGCATGGTGACCATATTGCAACCTAAATGGTCCCTGCAGGAAAAGACAGTACGCAGCACCATGGAAAAGATCCAGGAACACTATATCGAGGCAGGGCTCACAGATATACGGATCCGCTACAAGGACACCGATATGCTCACCGGAGTGGCCATGATAGGTTATAAGGCATAGCGCCGATTCACCCCCCTCCAAAAAACACAACAGCCTCATTTTCATATATTTGCATTATCAAAACCTCCTCTTTACGGAAACTTTAACAATCGTCGATTAAATCTTCGAAACCGGTTTCGTTCCAATCTTCAAGGATGTGAAACTGACCTTTGAAAAACATCCGTCACAATTAAAATCTACGAAAATGAAACGCTTGTTTATTCTTACTACGATCCTTGGAGCCACCCTCATCGCCAGCTCTGCCTATTCCCAGGTATATGTCAACGCCCATATTGGATTCCGGGTGCCTGGTGTCCGGGTATATGTAAGCACACCGCCCCCTCCCACTGTAGTATATCAACAATACCCCGCCCCTGCCCCTGCTCCTGTTTATCAGGATCAATACAACCAGGACGGATATAGCCAGGATGGATATGGATATGCGCCGGCTCCTACCACCGTCGTATATGAGAACGAATTCCCCGGGTATGTTTACTATAACTACCCCGCCTATTGTGGCCACTACCGCGACCGTGTCTACTATGAACACTATCGCCCTTATTTCGAAAGGGATTATAGACCCTACTTCTGCGGCAGAAGGTTTGACCATGAAAGGTTCGAACACGACAGGTACGATCGCGACAGATACGATCGTGGCGAACACCGCGGATGGGATCACGATCGTGGTGAACACCGCGGATGGTATAAACACGATAGGGATTAAAAAAAATAAGAGAGGCCGTCCCAAAAGTAAAGGGACGGCTTTTTTATTACCCTGCCGATAGGCGATTGCGTCGCTTTGCCACACTGCGATGAACCATTTTTTAGCACAACAAGCCTTGGTTTAAAAAAATCTGATTTTTAGTACTTCAAGTACTAATATTTGATAAAAAATAAACCGTTTTGTAAGGCTGCTAAAAGGTAACATATTTGGTAGGCCCTTCAAGGCCCCTTTCTTTTAATCGTCGTTTTTAGTTGTTCTCACAAAAGCCGCCCTGCTCGGAGCCGGCAACTTTGCATCCATCCCCTTTATTCCCTTCCAGAGGATCTCATTAAACAAGGCATCCGGCACCCTGTCCTCCCTGGCAAGATCGATACGAGCCGACTCTTTCGCCATCTCATTCCAGGCAACATTGGTTTCACCCAGATCGATATTCGCCGGCAAGGCATGAAAAGCCGACAGATCGGCCTCGTTCGAGAAGCACCGCCACATAGGAGTCGCCGCCGCATCGTATTGGCTCATGGGTGAAAGTCCCAGTATCAATTCAATCGTCCGCAGTACGGAAGTAGTGGAGTACATCGTATGATCTACATAATGATGTTTGACCAATCCCCCGGCAACATACACGGGACTGCGGTGCGCATCCACATGATCAGGACCGTTCTGCGCATCGTCTTCCAGGATAAAGACCACGGTTTCCTTCCAGATAGGGCTCTTGCTGAGATATTCTATAAATTCTCCCACCGCCAGGTCATTGTCGGCAACATGCGCAAAGGGAGTAGGTCTTCCCTTCTTCATCCCTTCCGTATGATCATTACCCAGCCGCACAGTATTCAGCCGCGGCAGCGCACGGACGGCTAACAGCGAATCGAAATCCCTTTTCCATTGGGTTACTCTCACCGTGTCCCGTACATGCAGGTCCCATCCGGTGTAATACGGACAGTAATGCCCCTGCAAGCCCTTTATATTTGGTTTATAGTCATCCGCAAATTCACCATAAGTTCGGTAAGTCACTCCGGCCCGGCTGCAATGGTCCCAGATAAATCCTCCTTTATTATTGGCAATATCCCGGTTGCCTTCCGAGTCGTAATGACCGCCCCGCCCTCCGTAATAAGTGGGCCAGGTCTTTTCCAGGTAGTCGGTAGCATAGCCGCCCATGCTCCAGTTGTGCCCGTCAGCGCTCACCTCCGCATCGACATAAAAATTATCCAGTAAGACGTACTCTCTTGCCAGCGCATGAAGATTAGGGGTCACATGCTCGCCAAACAATACCAGGCTGGTGTCCCCATTGCCTTCCTGCATATCCCCTAAAACCTGGTCATAAGTACGATTTTCTTTAATGACATAAAAAACATACTTGATAGGCGAGGGGTCGCCCACCTTCATCGGTATGGGATTATCGGGCTGCCCCATGGCCATCGATTCCCCGTCTTTTGTATAGGGCGTATTACGATACACCTGCCGGGAATAGGCAGCCATCTCCGGCTCGGTAGGCTCGTCGATAACGCTCATCGTACCTTTGAACAATCCGGCTATATACTGTACAGGCGCCTTCTTTTTAAGATCGCCTTTTTGATAGTTCACTTCCTGCCGTTTGCTCACAGGACTGGGCCCCTCCGGATTGGGTAGTGAAGAAAAACCCTTCCCATTGGCCACCCATATCTTCTTCCCAATCGTCCTGACGGCAGTAGGATACCACCCCACGGGAATAAAGCCTTTTGATTGGCATTCTCCCGGTTCATGGACATCGAACACAGCCAGACAGTTGTTATCCGCATTGGCTACATACAGGGTCTTCTCATCGGAGCTGAGCGCAAGAGCATTTGTCGTCGAGCCGGGAGGCGCATCCGCATACAAGGCCGCATTCAGCGTCTCCACCACCTTACGTTGCCGCAGGTCGATGACGGATACAGAATTATCGTTGGCATTGGCTACAAAAAGCCAGCGGTCATTCCGGCTAAGACAAATATCATTCGGATTGTCCCCCACACGTATCTCCCCGGAAAAATTGCGTTGCTCCGTATCGAAGATCAATACCTTGTCGCAACCCCAGCAGGTGATATACAGCTCTTTCCGGCTGTGCGACAGCTGACAGGTATATCCTTCGCCCCCCAGGTCCACGCGCTGTACGATGGCTTTGGTGGAAAGATCGACAATGTATAGAGAATTGTTCTCTCTTGTCACGACATAAAGCAGCTTCTTCCTATCGTCTATGTCCATCCCGGCAGGAGAGATCTGTACCGGCCATTTCTTTCCCAGGGCAAAACTATCCGTCAGCATCAGCCGGCGCCCACCAGACGAGGCCCCACCAATGGCATATTTCAGGATGCAATTGTCATTGCCTCCCGACGCATAAAGGAATTTATTATCGGAACTAAACTTCAGTCCCAGCCAGCTCTTGGGAATGACGACACTATCCACCACCTTCTCCGCCGCCACATCGATGAGCTGCAAGGTCTGTGTGCTCTGACCGTTATTGGTGACGGCCGCCCAGCGCTCATTGGAAGAAATAGCAATATTCAACGGCAGATCGCCAAGCTGAAAGCCATGGCCCGCCGGTGTCAGAGACCAGCCGTTCGAGAGGAGGATGACAGAGTCAGAAATTGCCCCCGGCCTGCGTGCCGCTTGCTGGGCCCTGGGCTGTCCCACTATCATAAGTCCCAAGGCAGACAATATAAAAATTTTCTTCATGCGAAGCTCTTTGAATAGGAACAAATGTACCTCTTCCAAAGATTCTCAGCCGAAATGCAGGAGAAAATTAATACCAATATAATTTCCGTTCTGGAGGCATCACCTGAAGAGCCCGGCCGCCAGCTCAGCCGACTCGGGTTTGCCCACATCGACCAGTAACGATCCGGTATGATCGAATCCCCGGATAATATGGCCGGCCCCTACTTCCAGATAAACATCCACCGTCGAGAATTTCCCCTCCTGTCGCATCACGGGAAAAAGTGCCGGATCGATGACATGGATCCCGCTAAAGGCCAGCTGAGTCACCGCCCCCGGAAAAGGCTTCCCGCCCGCCCATCTCTCCTGTCCTGTCTTTATATTCCTCCATCCACGCAGCCTGTTCTCATCATCGAAGAGAAAATACCGGGACGTCTCCCGCCGCGTCACAGCCAGGGTCGCCAGCGGCCGGTGTCGAAAATGATCCCGGATCAGGGCATTCAGATCGAGGTCGGTAAGGATATCCACGTTCATGGCTACAAAGGGTGCCCCGTCCAATAGCCGCCTGGCCTTTATCAATCCACCACCCGTCTCCAGCACCTCATCCGTCTCGTCACTGATGGAAACAGTGCTGCCCCAACCCTTGCCGGCATCCAGGGCAGCGATGATCTGGCCGGCAAAATGATGTACATTGACGACGACATCGTAAATGCCATACTGTTGTAAGTATTCAATGTTCCGCTGCAGAAGGCTTTTTCCATTTATCAAAGCCAGCGCCTTGGGATGATGATCGGTCCAGGGCTTGAACCGGGTACCCAGGCCTGCCGAAAAGATCATGGCTTTAGAAATATAGTCGCTGCTCATAAAAGCAAATATACTTCTACTGTGCAAATACAGGTTAAATCTACTTTGCCAGAGCCAGCCACCGGTCCCTGCTAAAAATTGAACCCGAGCCTTACACCAGCTACACCGCTGCTATTGGCAACGCCATAGCGCAAGCCGATCTCAAAGGCATTCGCCTGGTAGCCGACAGAGGCGGCGAAGAGAACAGAACCCGATTGAGTAGACTGGACCTTCCCATTTGCCCCGTAATAAGCGTTGAAATCCGAATAGCCGGTCTCGCCCATCAGGAAAAGATGGTGGTGGATGATGTACTTGTAGCCCACCCGTACAGGGATCTCCAGACCGACCTTGGGCTTCACGCCGGCCACCGTCTTGGGGGCAAAGGCGATCGCGCCACTGGTAAAGGTCACAAAACCCGGTCCCGCCAGCCAGGACAGCCGGATAGTCAGCCCAAAGGCTGAAGTGTACGCATTGCTGCTGTTGCCGGTGGGGACACCTGCCTCGATACCAAAGCCGGCGCTGAATTTCTTTGTTTCTTTCTGAGCCCTGGTCGACAGGACACAAAGCACTGCCACCAAGAAAATGATCGCTTTCTTTTGCATATACTGTAGATTTTAGGATGATGTTTGTTGACCTTTGCCGGAGCTTCCTCGCTCCTCCTTCTCCGGGTCCCAAGAGCGGTATTGGATAGTGCAAGACTAGCACTTAACCCACCGAAAAGCAATAACACATATGCAGTATTTTTTGTACATTCAATCATGCCCAAATGCTTGCTGCTTTCCTGTGTTGTCCTCATCTGGCTGGGATCGGCTGCGCAAAGCAAAGCCCCGGTCTACGCCAAACGGTGTCCCGTCAACACCATCAATTATGAGCAGGGCCTCCAGGATAACCTCATCACGGGCGTCATTACCGATGCCCAGGGCTTTACCTGGATCTCCACTTCGGGTGGGCTACAGCGTTACAACGGCTATACAGTGCTTCCCGTCACCCCCATCGCGGATGGCGATACCATACCGATCGACTATCCTGTCTTCTTCCTGGAAGGGGCCGGCCATTCCATCCTCATCGGCTACAAACAGGGGATCCTGGAATACAACCCCGGCGCCAACTCCTTCAGGAAACTGATCCTGACCAGCCAGGGCGCGGGCAACCAGCACTCACTGATGCCGCTGAAACAAACTCCCGAAGGCATCTGGTGTTTTGAAGAGACCAAAGGCATCGAGCTCTATAAGGGCCACTTGTCAACCGTGGTCTACCCCGCGGACAGCGCCAACACACTCCGCCTCATCCGGACCGAAGACTATTCCATCACCCGTAAATTCGTCGCCACCAACCAGCGCTATATCTTTATCCGCATCGCCCCCAACCTCATCCTCGACATCGATACATACACCCGTCAATCCAAAAAGATCGAATTTCCAGGCCCTACGATCACCGGCCTGGAATGCAACAACCACCGGCTCTTCATCTCGGCCAATGACGGACTCGCTTATATGACCATTCCCGACAGCCGCATCTCCAGGAAATTCCCTTTCAACTTCATCACCGACGATCAGAACGTAACGCGCAGTTCGATCGAGTTATCCACCGACGGCCGCCTGCTGGTCAGCGTGGAAGCCCGGCTATTCGAATTCGACAGCTCCTGCGAATGTCAAAAGGAGATCATCGCGCTGAACCGGGACCCGCTGCTCAAGACGGGCTATATCCAGATCGTGTACGAGGACAAGCTCCGGCGCATCTGGCTGCTGACCAACCAGGATATCAAGCGGATCCAAAATGTGGAGACCCCCTTCGCCCACCTTGTCTACCCGGAGACGAAAAGTCATTTCGTGCGCAGCATGTATTATGACGACAAAGAGAAAGTACTTATAGCCGCACCCTATTTCGGAGCGATAGAGCTCTACGATTCTTCCGGGAGACCCCTGTGGCCGGCCCCGCTGATGACTCCGCAGGCCACCAACGCCGTGGCCATCGAAAAGGTCCGGGACCATGGCTACCTGTTCATCACGGTCAATCATGGCTGGTTTATCCTCGACACACGGACTAAAAAACTCCAACCCATCGACCCCGGCAACGACACGGCCATCCGCAACAATTCCTATTTCAATAACCTGCAGCGGATCGATGATAGCACCCTCTTCTTTATCACAAAATCCAATATATTCGACTGCAGGGTTCGCAAAAATGCGCTCAAGGTCGTCCGCCCCCTGCTCCCGGATTCGAAGGACTATACGCTCACCTGCTTCCTTTACACTGCCGGCAAGACCCTCTGGGCGGCTACCCAGTCAGGGTGGATCCTGCGGCTCGACCCAGGAGGCGTTTCGCACCGGATCGCCATCCCCGATAACTATATCCGTACCATCGCCGAAGACAGCCATCACCGTATCTGGGTGGGTTCGGAGAGCGGGCTCTATATTTACGATAGCACTGGCCGCCTGCTCAACCATCTTACAAAACGCTCGGGATTGCTGAATGAGATCATCTATGCCCTTCTCCCCGCGGACGACGGCCATGAAGGATTCTTTGCCAGCACCAACTTCGGGCTTTCTTTTATTTCCGCGGACTGGGATATCAGGAACTATCCTCGCGAGCTGGGGCTTCAGGAGGCCGAATTCAACACGTTGTCATGCACGCGTTCGACGACAGGCAAGCTTTTCTTCGGAGGGATCAACGGCATCACCGCATTCTACCCCTCGGAGCTTTCGATGGCCAGGGATTCCTCGAAGATCGACCTCGTACGTTTTGCTGTCAACGACTCCGTTTTCAACTCCTACAGCGGGGCCTGGAAGACCGATACCGTCAGGCTGGCTTACTGGCAGAACCACCTGGAGTTCGACCTCGCGGCGACAGGGTTGCTCAATCCCAACGAATATCGCTACAGCTACCGCCTGCGCGGTTTCGACCAGATCCCGCAGACAACCACTCAACCTACGGGTATCCGTTATGTTCTCCAGCCCGGCAGCTACACGCTCGAGGTCAGCTGCAAGCCCGTCCTGTATTCGGCCCTATTGCCCCAAAGAAAATTCCTGATCATCATCAACCCGCCCTGGTGGCATACCTGGTGGTTTATCACTCTCTCGGCCATCGCCGCTATCCTGCTCATCTTCGGGATCAGCTATGCCATCAACCACCAACGCTACCGCCTGCGGCTGAGAAGGATGGAAATAGAGCAACAGCTGGTGACTCAACGCGAACGGATCTCGCGTGAGCTTCACGACAATATAGGCACCCAGCTCAGCTATATCAGTAACAGCATCGACTGGCTGCTGGAGACCCCCGACGCCTTCGAAAAGAACGAAGAAAAGAGCCGCCTGTCGGCAGTCAATGACACCGCCCGCCACCTGGTCGTAGACCTTCGGGAGACTATCTGGGCTATGAAGAAGGAATCCATTATGCTGGATGAGTTTGCGGACAAGCTGAAGCTCTATCTGCAATCCCAGGCCATGCTGCGGCCTCGGATGGAAACCGAGATCACCGAAAATATCCGGCAACGCTATTGCTTCTCCCCCACGGAAGCCCTGAACATCTTTCGCATCTGCCAGGAAGCCATCGCTAATTCCATTCGCCACGCCCAAGCCGGCAAGATCTCCCTTACCATCACCTCGGGCGCAGACGTTGAGTTCGCCTTCACGATCGAGGACAATGGCCGGGGTTTTATCCCCCAGGCGCATTACCAGGGACACTATGGCCTCGAGAACATGTCCCACCGTGCCACAGAATGCGGCGCCACGCTATCCATCGAATCCCATCCGGACAAAGGGACCCGCGTCACTATCTCAAAATGAGGTCGCCCTGATATGCAGCTTGGCGTAGATGTTGGCGACATTCTTCCGCACAGTATGGCTGGTGAGACAAAGCTTCTCGGCAATAGCCCCGTACGCATACCCGTCAACGGAGAGTTGAAGGATCTCCGTCTCTCGTTCGGACAGCACCTTCAAGAGAAGGTCCAGCGTCTTTCGGGCGATGCGGGGACTCATGGGGCCGCTGCCCGTCTCCGACAATTGGAGGACACAGTCGATGACGACCGCCAGTTTCTCATTCTTTAATAGATACCCGTCGGCGCCCGCTTTGATGGCTTCGAACAACTTGTCATCGTCGTCGAAGACCGTCAACATCAGAAAATGGATATGCGGGTACAGCGGCTTGGCTACCCTCACAGTCTCGATCCCATCAGGGTCAGGCATCCCGATATCCATGAGGATAACGAGAGGATGGGCGACGAGCGGCAGCTTCTTCATCTGGCCAAGGAAATCATTCCCGCCATTCGCCGTAAGCACGATAGATATAGCGTCCGAATAGTTGAGACGCCCGGCGAATAGGTCCAGGTTCTGTAATTGGTCATCGACTATACCAACAGGCACTTTCATGGATCAAAGATTCATTGTAACAAAAGTGGCCCCCCCGGCCTGGATGGGCAATAACACAAATGCAGTATTTTTTTGTGGAGCCGTTCCAAATTATCATTATATTGTATATGAAACGCCCGCCTGCTGATTGACAAGCCACAACTATTCAGATAATACAAGGGTATGAAAATACAAGTCGGCATAGTTGATGATCAGTCTCAGAACCTCTTTTCCTTTTCGGAAAGGTTAAACTATTCCAAAGACATCATTGTCACTCTTACAGCTCACAGCGGCATCGAATTCCTGGACCAGATGAAAAAACTTTCGTTCCGCAACTACCCATCCATAGTGCTTATGGACATTGGGATGGCAGGCATGGATGGCATAGAGACCGTCCGCAACGCAAAATTATTATATCCGGAGGTCCATTTCCTGATGCTGACCGTTTTTGATGATGACGATAAGATATTTGAAGCGATAAAGGCAGGAGCCGATGGATATTTGTTGAAGAACGAAAAGATATCCCTGATCATAGATTGCATCATCCAGCTATCGGAGATGGGCAGCGCCCCCATGAGCCCACGCATTGCAAGAAAAACTTTAGATCTGCTGATAAGGGCTACTCTTCCGGACTCCGGTAATGCTTCCGGGGGTAACCCTTTTTATACCTTAACTGCCCGTGAAACCGAGATCCTAAAACTAACGGTCGACGGATATGAATATAAAACCATCGCAGAGAAACTTTTCCTCAGCAGCCACACCGTTAGAAAACACATCGCCAATATATATAACAAACTGCACGTCAGCTCAAAGGCCCAGGCCATTAAAATAGCTACCAAAAATAGGTTGATCTGATTATAAAACAATATTCTGTACCAGCGCACTCTTCTCCGGATAGTCCGTATTAAAGTGAAGACCGCGGCTTTCCTTCCTGAAAGACGCTTCCTTGACAATAAGATATCCGACGGTAATGAGGTTCCTCACCTCACACAATTGTGGCGATACGGCAGTAGCCTCATAAAGGGACTCGATCTCTTCATGCAAAAGATCCAGTCTTTTCAGAGCCCTTTGCAGACGCATGTTGGTTCGTACGATACCCACATAGTCGCTCATCAGCAGTTGCAGCTCTTTCAGACTTTGTGTGATAAGGATCATCTCACGCGGCTCGGTCGTTCCCTCCGCATTCCAATCGGGAATATCCTCCTTGAAGCCAATATCCTCCACCTTCTCCACCGTATCCAGGTAACAGCGGTGCGCAAATACCAACGCCTCCAGCAGAGAGTTGCTGGCCAGACGATTGGACCCGTGCAGCCCGGTAGAAGAACATTCCCCGCAGGCATAGAGATTGATTATGGACGTACGCCCCCATTCATCCACCTTGATACCGCCACAGCTGTAATGAGCTGCAGGCGCCACGGGGATCATCTGCTCCGCCACATCTACACCGATAGATTTACATTTCTGATAGATATTGGGGAAATGCTCCATAAACTTCCCCTGATCCATATGACGGCAGTCCAGATACACATGCTCCGTACCCGCCTTTTTCATCTCGCTGTCGATGGCCCTCGCCACGATGTCACGGGGCGCCAGGTCCTCTCTCGGATCATACTGCACCATAAAGGCCTCATCGCGATTATTTCGTAGAATACCTCCATCCCCCCTCACCGCTTCCGTAATAAGAAAGGAAGGGCTGACTCCGGGCTCAAACAATGCGGTGGGGTGGAACTGGATGAATTCCATATTTTCTATACGCCCCTTCGCACGGTACACCATCGCCACCCCGTCACCCGTCGCGATCTTTGGGTTGGTGGTGGTACGATATACCTGCCCATTCCCCCCTGTAGCCAATAAAGTGACACGCGATAAGATCTTGACGATCTTATGCGTATGCTGATCCAGGGCATATACGCCATAACACTCGATGTCCGGAGTGGATTTGGTAACAAGATAGCCCAGGTGATGTTGTGTGATCAAGTCCAGGACAAACCAGTGTTTGATGATGGTGATATTGGATTGCTTGCCCACTGTCTCCAATAAGGCCCGCTCGATCTCTCTTCCCGTCACGTCCTTATGATGCAGGATACGGAACTCCGAATGGCCGCCTTCTTTCCCAAGCTTGAACTCCCCTTCGGGATCCTTGTCAAAGCGGGTCCCCCAGTCGATGATCTCCTGTATACGTTCAGGACCTTCTT
>JGI26535J51212_1002900_pt1 | contig 11735 bp, 10 predicted proteins | sample ThiBiot_750_biof_2_FD_51212 | JGI IMG/M metagenome (IMG submission 51212) | reverse complement strand
CTGGCAGTATCCTTATGGGGGCTGTCCGTTGGAGCGAAAAGCCCGTTGCTGAATGCCGATGCGGAATGGCTGCCTGCGCTGGGGAGCCGCTTTGCCGTAGGACTCGATGGCATGGGGCAGATACTTTGTCTGTTGACCGCGATCGCCTTCCCTGTAATATTCATCGCCACCTGGAGGGATGAGTACAGTAAGTCCTGGAACTTCTATGCGCTGATGCTCCTGTCCCAGGCGGGACTGCTGGGAGTGTTCCTGGCGATGGATGCGTTGTTGTTTTACTTCTTCTGGGAACTGGCCCTTATACCCGTATATTTCCTTTGCAGCCAGTGGGGCGGGGAAAAGCGTATACAGGCCACGTTCAAGTTCTTTATCTATACGTTTGTGGGCAGCCTCCTGATGCTGGTTGGTATCATCTGGCTGTATGCGCATACGCCGGATCATAGCTTCTCCCTGAAGAGCTTTTATGCCCTGCGGTCTTCCATCAACGGGACAGACCAGGTATGGCTGTTCTGGCTTTTCTTTATCGCCTTTGCTATCAAGATGCCGATATGGCCTTTGCATACCTGGCAGCCCGATACATACGAGCAGTCGCCTACCGCCACTACGATGGTGCTCAGCGGCGTCATGGTGAAGATGGGTGTTTTTGGTGTGATCCGCTGGCTGGCGCCCGTGCTTCCACTGGGTACCTGGGCCTGGGGGGATACCGCCTCCGGATTTTGCATCGCGAGTATGATCTATGCTTCGCTGGTGGCTATGCAACAGGACGATCTGAAGCGGCTGATTGCCTATTCATCGATTGCCCACATCGGGCTTATGGCGCTGGCGATCTTTGCCACGACTACTACCGGCATGCAGGGTGTGATGATCCAGATGTTCAACCACGGTATCAATATCATCGGGATGTGGATAGTTGTCGACCTCATCGAGCGTCAGATGGGTACCCGTAAGATATCCGAGCTGGGAGGATTGGCGCAAAAAGCCCCTGCCCTGGCTATATTATTGGTGATCGTGGCGCTGGCCAATGTGGCGCTGCCGCTGACAAACGCCTTTGTGGGAGAATTCCTTCTTTTCAGCGGCGTGTATAGCAGCAAGGTGACCGAATACAATGTGGTGTTCACCGTGGTGGCGGCGCTCAGTATCATCCTGTCGGCCATCTATACGTTGAATATGATACAAAAGGTATTCTTTGGCAACACCAATGCATTGACAGAGAAGGCAAAGGATATCAAGCTGAATGAGAAGGTCGTGCTGGCGGCGATAGTGGTGCTGATCGTGGTCATAGGGGTATATCCGAAGCCGGTGCTGAATCTGACGAAAGAGACGGTGGACATGATCCTGACGAAAATGGATTATAAAAAGATTTAAAGGAGACTAAGAATCACATTAGAATATGAACGCAATTATTATATCGGCAGTTTGGGGGATCATCATGATGTTCAGCGGCGTCTTTACGAGTAAAGGGTCCGTTGTCCGGAATACCGCTGTTCTCGGTCTCGTCCTGCTGCTGGTAGGCAACTATCTGGATCTGATAGGCTATCATTTCTTCCCCGTCGACGTGCATAAGATGCTGTTCTTTGACGAATTTGGTCTCCTGGCCAATACCGTCATCTTTGGCAGCACCCTGATCTTTGTGCTGTTGTCGGGAAGGGATATCGAGAATATTGCCCCACGGATGCCCGTGGCCGAATGTTTTGCCCTTGTCTTTTTTGTATTGTGCGGAGTGAGCCTGGTGACTACATTCAATACGCTGCTGATGTTGTTCCTCGGTATCGAGATCATTTCCATACCGCTGTATATCCTTACAGGCAGCGACAAACGCAACCTGAAGAGCAATGAGGCTTCGCTGAAATACTTCCTGATGGGGTGTTTTTCGACGGGATTGATGCTGCTGGGTATTGCATTGTTATATGGCGCCAGCCCCACCGGATCTTTCTCCATCGACGAGTTGGGTATCGGAAGGGTTAATCTGTCCGCCCTCTATATGGCAGGGTTGCTGTTGCTGCTGGTGGCGATGGGCTTTAAGGTCTCTGCCGCTCCTTTCCATTTTTGGACACCCGATGTGTATGACGGGGCGCCCACTGTTTTTACGTCTTTTATGGCGACGATCGTAAAGGCGGGTATTTTTATCGGCTTCATACGGCTATTCAACGAGACATTTGGCGACAGTCAATCGAAGTGGCAGCTGTTCGTGGCGATCATTACGGCCACGACCTTGTTCATAGGCAATATTACCGCTGTATTCCAGCAAAGCGTCAAAAGGATGCTGGCTTATTCTTCTATCGCCCAGGCGGGCTTTATGCTGCTGGCTCTGTTGTCCATCAATGGGCTGGCCAGGGATGGGATCCTGCTGTATGCGGCGGCGTACAGCCTGGCTACTATCGGTGTTTTTGCCATCCTGATCAAGATGAAGGATTATACCTTCGAGGGTTTCAACGGGCTGGCGAAACATCATCCCTTGCTGGCGGCCACCTGTACGATATTTCTGCTATCTCTGGCGGGTATTCCTTTGACGGCCGGATTTTTCGCTAAATATTATATGCTGGCTTCCGTCGTCGAGACAGGGCATTATCTCTGGCTGGTGATCTTTGCGGTGCTGTGCGCTGCGGTCAGCGTCTACTATTATTTCAGGGTGATACAGGCCATGTACTTCAAGGATGGGGATGCGCAGACAATGGAATTGAGGCCGGCTTTCAAGGGGCTGCTGGTAGTGGTAGCTGCGTTGATCATCCTGCTGGGGGTATTCCCCCAACTGTTGTTGGATAAGCTAAATACGTTGATATATACGTGGTAGAGGCTATTCTGGTACTATTTTTAGCCGGAAGTTGCCCGTGACGGTGTGCGATGCATTATTTCCATCCAGGTAGTGGATGCAAAACCAGCCTTCTATAAAGCCGTTGGGCTTCGCATCATTCCTATAAATAACAACTTCCGAGTTCTTACTGTAGTCGAATTTATAGTCGGCATTATTTATTTTCAACGGCAGAGCCATATCGAAGTCACCTTCGTAGTTTGTAATTGACATGTAGCAAAAGATGCCCTTATTACCATCCTGTAAAACCATATTCCATCCCGAGTACTGCCCCATTTTATTTATTAGTACGGGTGAAGCATGGCTGGTGTCTCCGTTGATGGAGTAGTAGGTATTGTCTATCTGGTAATTGCAATACAGGTAGTTGGCGTTAGCGCAAGGATAGAAATTTTCCTTCAGCCTTTTCTGGTTAACGGTATACCGGGACCCTATGTAGGTGGATACCTCGAATGCGGTGGCGCCGGAGGCATCACGGAAAGATAATTTTGTCGTGCCAATGACGTCGGTGATCCAATTGGCCGTTGAAAATTTGCCATTGACAATGGGGACCACATAATCATCCTTTGCGCCATTTTGTGATATGAGAACAGATCCATTCCCAAAAGAACCTCCATTGCAATTGTATACGGCGCCATCCAGGGTGCCAATGTCGATCCTGTCCGGCAATACGACCTTTTTAGCAACAGTATGCGGGAAACTTCCGATGCTCTGATCCGGAAATACATCCAGTGGATAATTGACGTAATGGTCGTTAATTACATTAAAGCTAAGAGTCTTATTGGCGGGGACGAGCACCAGCGCATTCCCATCCATGTCCGTTCGCCCTTCGGCGACCTCATAGTTGTTGTTTTTGATTATAAAACGCGTATTGGGTAGAGCGATATCATTGGTGGTTCGCAGTTGAAGGGTCACGTAGGAGGCCGCCAGAGGTCTGGCAAAGTTCCAGACGCCGGATTGCAGCAAGCCCTTCTCATAGACCCCATTTTTTTTATAGGCATAACCTTTTTGCTCCCATAATAAAGATACGGCGTTCAGATGCCATGCCTCCACGCTGTCCGGTGCATTCGTCTGCAGACTGTCGGGAATGGGCATTTCCAATGTCACTTCTTTACCAAAAAGATCGGACGATCCCAGTACACTACAATTACAATAGGTCAGTATCGGCCGGATCTGATAGACGCCATATGAATCGAGAAACCACCGCCCGCCGTTGTAATCGGCAAATGGCAGAGCTGGGAGGCTCACCGAAAAATCCGTAGTCGTTGGATCAAGATAATCGATGTAGACATTGTAACGCATGTCGAGCCCTATCGAATTGAACACTTGTGCAGGAAAGGAAAGCTTTCCGTTCCCGTCCACGTTTAGTATACCCCCACTGTTATTTATATTACCGGCAAGGGAATAGTTCAAATACTTGAAGCCCACATAGGTTCGGGCATTGCCGGGGACATCGAATGATTTGTATTGATAAAACCCGAGCTGGTTGACCATTAGCATCTGGTCATATTCAATGTGAGAAAGATATTTGTCCAGCGGTAAAGCCTTGGCAAAAAAACGTTGAAAATCGGGTACATAGTCTATCGAGCCCTGGGCGCCGTTATTGTAATTCGCCAGATATAGCGGATTGCTGGACTGGTACATATTATAGGAGTAGGCGACCAAGTCCACGTTGACGGGGGAAGGGCCGGGCGGAGCTATTGTGGTTTTGTCAATACTATATCCTCCGTGGCCGTCATTCTTTTTACATGCAAACAGGAGGAGGGTCAGGAAAGGCAGGAAATACTTTTTCATGAGTCTGGAATGGGACTAAGATAAACCAAGATACGGTCATTTGCAAAGGTGAAGGACGGAGATTGCCCGCCATCGCATCAAAACCGTACACCTGACATATCAAGACCGGACACTGTCCGTTGGCCTGCGGGAATTAATCTATTGGTTATCAATATGTAAAGAAAATTGGCATTGCGCTGGAATAGTATCTGGCATGCCCGGGGACGCTCGGGAGCAAACAAAAACCAACACCAAAAACATTTAAAAAATAATTTTATGAGACAGACAATCAACCTCCGCACTATCCTGAATGCAGTCAAGAAAGCTGCCGTTACCATGGCCCTGTTACTGACTATCAGCGCAAGTTTCGCTTTCTCCGGCGGAAAGAACACCAATGATATCAACAGCGAGATCAGGACCTCCTTCAAAAAAGACTTCCGGAACGGCCAGATCATGTCCACTGAGTCACACAAAGCCTTTACAAAGCTGACCTTTAAAATGGACGGTGTGATCATGTCCGCCTTTTATTCCGAAGGCGGGGAATTGCTGGCCTTGACACACAACATCCTGTCCACCCAGCTGCCCATCAACCTGATGATGAGCCTGAAAAATGACTATAACAGCTACTGGATCACGGAGTTATTCGAGTTCACGGGCGACAATGACAGCTGTTATTATGTCTCTCTGGAGAGCGCCGACAGCAAGGTAACCCTGCGCAGCAACGGTGACACCTGGGAAGTATATAGCTCTGTAAAGAAATAATCCGTTGTTAACTTATGATTAAAGGCCCCACCGAATGGTGGGGCCTTTGTGTATGGAAATGCCCGAATTTAGTATCTTACGCCGGTATGCACCTTCTGGACACGTTGGGGTTGGCTTTTCGCACGGTGAAGAGCAATAAGCTGCGCACGGGGATCACTGTGGCCATCATTGCTTTTGGGATCATGGCCCTGGTGGGCATCAATACTGCCATTGACGCCATGAAGCAGAAGTTTATGGAGAGCTTTTCCGCCATGGGGGCCAACGGCTTTACCATTCATTACCGGGAATGGCAGATGAATTTCAAGCGCAATGATGTGGAAAAAAGGAAGAAAGGGGAGAAGGTCCTGAAGAAATCCAACACGGGCAAACCTATTACAAGATACCAGGCGGAGACTTTTAAAGAACGTTTTGCCTATCCTGCCAAGGTGGCGGTCACCCTGTTCGGGGTGGGAGATGGGGTCGTCGCTGTAGGCAGTAAGAAGACCAATCCCAATGTAAGGGTCTATGGGGGGGATGATAACTGGGCCGATCTCAATGGCTATACCATTGCCTCCGGCAGGAACCTGAACGACCTGGATGTACAGTCCGGGCGCAATGTTTGTATTTTGGGCAATGATGTGGCTTATAAATTCTTCGGGAAGGATCCTTCAAGGAGCGTGGATAAGATGATCCGGGTAAATGGCCTGCCCTTCAGGGTCATTGGGGTATTGGAGGCCAAGGGTTCGACCCTGGGGATGAGCTGGGACAATATGATCCTTACCTCCTATAATAATGTCCGTAGGTTCTTTAATTCCAATCAAAACGCGTCTTTCAGCATACTGGTGAAGGTGGCCGATGTACGGACCATTGACGGGGCCATCGATCAGGCGGAGGGGGGCATGCGCCCTGTCCGGCAGCTGGATGTGACGGAAGACAACAATTTCTATATCGATAAGAGCGACAGCGGGGTAGCCATGTTGATGCGCAATCTGAGCTTTATTACTATCAGCGCCTTGCTCATCGGTGTGATCACGCTGGTGGGGGCGGCCGTGGGGCTTATGAATATCATGCTGGTGTCCGTGACGGAGCGTACGAAGGAGATAGGGCTGATAAAGGCCATCGGGGGGAGACAACGCAATGTGCGTCAGCAGTTCCTTTTCGAAAGCATCCTGATCAGCCTGATCGGAGCGGGGTTTGGGGTGGTGCTGGGGGTGATTGTTGGTAACTCTTTTTCGCTTATTTTACACACCGGATTCGTCGTCCCCTGGCTGTGGTTGGCGGGGGGCATTATCCTGTGTTTTATCGTGGGATTGCTAGCTGGTCTTTATCCATCCTTGAAAGCATCCCGGCTCAATCCTATCGAAGCATTGAGATACGAGTAGTTGGCGCAACTTTCACAATCCGTAAGATTTGAATGACGAACAACGCATCCTGACCCATGTATGTAAGATAGGCGCCGAGGGGGGCGCAAAACTTGTCGGGGCGGGCTATTGGGGCGTCATATAACTTACTGAATATTTAGAATTTGTCAGTTGTTAAAAAATCTTATCTTGTGAGGCCGATAAAAAATTTTAGTGATCCAATTCGTCTATTGAAAGGCTTTTTTCCTTAGAATTGTACAATCATTTTCTATTACATACTTCAATTTTTTTAAAACACACTAAAAACAAACGATCATGGCTGAAACAAAACCGACTGCAGCGCCAGCAGCTAAAAGTTCCACATCTGTACAACCGAAGAGAAAAGGCAACTCGATCTCCTGGATCGCACCGTTGGTGTGTATAATTGCCGGCTATAGCATTTGGAGGTTTATCATCGGAAGCCCCGACAATTTTACAGTACCTGATCCGAGCGGCGGTTTCTGGCCTCATCATAAGGGTCCCAAGAGCGGATTTTCCCGTATGTACGAAGGTGGTATCATTGTGCCGATCCTCATCGGTGCATTTTTGACAGTGTTGACCTTCGTTATCGAGCGCTTCCTGACCATCGCCAAGGCTACAGGAAATGGCAATATCGCTGAGTTCATCCGCAAAGTGCAATACCATCTTGCCAACAAGAATGTCGATTCTGCTATCGCTGAGTGCGATCGTCAAAAAGGCAGTGTTGGTAATGTTATGAAAGCTGGTCTTCGCAAATACAAAGAAATGATCACCAACGGCGAACTGGATACCGAACAAAAGGTATTGGCCATCCAAAAAGAGGTAGAAGAAGCTACTGCGCTGGAACTGCCCATGCTGGAAAAGAACCTGGTATTCCTTTCGACCATCGCCTCTGTAGCTACCCTGATGGGTCTGCTGGGTACGGTTATCGGGATGATCACTTCCTTCGCCGCTCTTGGTGAAGCAGGTGGTGGCGAAGCTGCTCAACAGCTGTCTCAAGGTATCTCTGAAGCTCTTTATAACACGGCATTGGGTATCGGTACTTCCGCTATCTCCATTATCATGTACAACATTTTCACTACGAAGATCGACGGTATCACTTATGGTATCGACGAGAGCGGTTTTACGCTGACTCAGAGCTTCGCATCCCTCTACAAATAAGAAGAGGGTCCTGGAGTTTTGCCGGATGTGGTCATTTCGGGCTTCCTGTTCAGTCGGGTGGGAGCTTGGAATTTTAGCAAGGAATCTATGGAATTCCGGTAAAAACGGGTCTTAGAGAAGAGTGAAATAATTAGTTGTAAGTGATTAAAAATTTTTAAAATGCCTAGAGCCAAAATACCGCGTAAAAGCACCACCATCGACATGACGGCGATGTGTGACGTGGCTTTTCTTCTGCTGTCGTTCTTCATATTGGCGACAAAGTTCAAACCACCAGAGGCGTTGAGTGTGACGACCCCCAGTTCCGTGTCGTCCAAGGTAGCTCCTGAAAAGAACGTGGTGCTGATCACCATGGATAAAGAAGGGAAGGTCTATTTCAGCGTGTCTGATGTAAATAAGCAGGAAAAGAAGGACATCATCGATGAGATCAATACATCCAAGAATCTCGGTCTGACGGATGCGGAGAAGGCGAATTTCTCCAAGAATCCCACTGCCTATATCGGGGTGCCTTTTTCGATGCTGAAGTCTTACCTGGATAAGTCTGCGGATCAATTGAAGGGTGTGACTTTGCCGGGTATACCCGCCCAGGACAGCACGAATAACGAGCTCACTGATTGGGTAAGAGCTGCTGTTGGCGCCTTCCAGGGGGGACATATGAACCTGCTGGTGAAAGGTGATGATGCTGCAAAGTATCCTTCTTTCCAGGGCGTGATCATTGCCTTCAAAAAGAATGATCAGCTGAAATTCCAGTTGGTGACCAGCCCGGTGTCTGCACCGATAGGCTCCGAGTTGGAGAAGGTTCAGAAGGCCGCTGGTAATAAAGTGTCCGAGTAGTGCGGCCGGAGAGGATAATAAATTTGTAACTTTTAAAAAATCTGTGTTATGGCAGAAATGGATACCTCAGGCGGGGGTGGTCATAAAAAAGGACCAGGCGTAAAAAAGAGCAAAAAGCTCTCAACCCGTGTAGACTTGACTCCGATGGTGGACCTGGGATTTCTCCTGATCACGTTCTTCATCTTTACCACTACCATGAGCCAGCCGACGGCCATGAAGCTCAACCTGCCGAAGGATACTGACAAGCCCGACGAGCAGAACAAGCTGAAAGAGTCTGCTGCCTTGACGGTGATGCCTTCTAAAAGCGATATGGTGTATTATTATGAGGGCCTGGATCCTTCCAAGCTGCAGTCTTCCACTTTCAAGAAGAATGCCATCCGGGATATTATTCTGGACAAGAAGAGAAGAACGGATCCCAAGGACTTCATGGTGATCATCAAGCCTACCAAGGACGCTACCTATAAAAATACGGTGGATATCCTGGATGAGATGAAGATCGACGACGTCAAGCGCTATGCCCTGGTAGATATCACCCCGGACGAATACAAGTTCGTGGCCCTTACCGAGCAGGCTAATGGAATTAAATAATTTGGGAAATCCTTATGGATTTTTTCCCAAGCGGAATCTAATAAAGCAGGGCGTGGGCCCTAAAATAAACCATTCACAATGGAAGTCAATAAAATACTAAACGCCGACATCCTCGACATTATCTTTGAGGGTAGGAACAAGGAGTACGGCGCGTATGACTTGCGCAAGACCTACAACAAGCGCCTGATCAAAGCTATGATCGGGATGGCTGTTTTCCTGGTATTGCTCTTCGTTGGCTACTTTATATCCAATCTGGATACGGGTGGCAAGAAGCAGGTAGTACAGGTTCAGGACGTAGATCTGGCCGAAGTCAAAGAAGAAAAGAAAAATGAGCCACCCCCTCCCCCTCCTCCCAAGGTGGAGCCCCCCAAGGTGGAAATTGCCAAGTTCACGCCTCCTAAGATCGTGAAAGACAATGAAGTAAAAGAAGATGAAAAACCCCCGGAACAAGAGAAGCTGGAGGATACCAAGATCGGCACTGTAAACCAGGAAGGTATTAAGGATGAAGGGATTACAGCTCCTCCCGTGTCTGACGCCGGTAAGGGTGTGGTAGAGGCCCCCAAAAAGGATGATGAGGACTATGACAAGACCTTTACGAAGGTGGAGATCGAGTCTGAATATCCAGGTGGACCTGCTGCCTGGTTGCGCTACCTGAACAAGAACTTCCGCTACCCTGATGAAGCGGTGAACAATGAAATTCAAGGTACTGTAGTGGTACAGTTCATCGTGGACAAGGAAGGTAACGTAAGTGATGTACAGGCTATCAGCGGCCCCACGGAAGGCGGTCTTCGCGATGAAGCCGTCCGGGTAATCAAGAAGAGTGGTAAATGGACGCCTGCGGTACAGAACGGCCGACAGGTAAAGTCCTACAAGAAACAGCCCATCGTGTTCAAGCTTGAATCTCAATAGGCGTAATAAAAGGATTGAAAAAACCCTCCGTTAGGAGGGTTTTTTCTTTAATACCGGATACAATATATATCCTATCAAAAGACCGCTGATAAGCCCCCCTATATGGGCTGAGTTGTCGATAGTGCCTAATGTGCCAAAGCCCAGGTTAAAGAGCACGAAAAAACCGATGCTTCTCAATAATGGTTTTCTTTTCTCCGGATGGATCAGATTCGTAGTCAACATGGCGAGGAACACCCCATACATTCCAAAAATGGCTCCCGATGCCCCGGCGCTGACTGCCGCATCATTCCAGTGCCAATAGAGGCTGGTTGTACTGGCGGCAATGCCGGTAAGCAGGTAGGCGATAGTAAACTTCCAGCGGCCCAGATAGGGTTCTAATAGCAAGCCGATATAGAGGAAGGCATACATATTCATCAGGATATGTATTATGCCAATATGCACGAAACAGCAGGTGAGCAGTCTCCACCATTGGCCGTCCAGGGTTAGTGGCTTGTAATTCGCGCCCCATTGGACCAGGCTCTCCACGTCTGGCTGGATGATATTGATACCTGAGAAGACCATGAGCAGGAATACCAGGATGTTCAGATCGATGATCAGCGGAGTGACAAAATAATTCTTACGGGGGATGAAGTACCCGGCAATCCCAAGCCCTTTTCCTTGAGAGCCAGGCGAATCCTGGCTCTGCACATTCAGTTCCGGAGGAGCCATGTGTTCCCGATTTTTTTCATATGCCGCGGACAGATGTTCCGGGGTGTAGAGTTTACGCGCTTCTTCCAGACTGGCGGCGAAATCGTGTATCGTGGCCCCTTTTCGTTGCTCACCGCGGGCGGGGAATTCCGGCTTTGTTTGTGAATTCGGGTCAGGCATTTTGACTCCGATGGGCTGACTTTTAACATGTGCGATACCATCGCTGATACGTAGAATGACCCTCTCCCGTGACACAAAAGGCGCTTCGCTGGTGTTGGCTGTAAGTCCGCTGGAATTGATAAAATAAATGCCCCAGCCCAGCTTTGTAGCGGTGTCTGCTGCAAGTATAATAAATTGTTCGGCGTTAAGATCTTTCAGGGGGATGTCTATCGATTGATGGGAATTGAAGCCAAAGGCCATGGATCGTGATATTTCGTGAAAAGTAGTGAAATAAATGCATAAAAAGAAGCTGGTGTTGTATGGAATTATGACAGCTGTGCGTCTTATGTATAATGCCTTGTTTCGGCCTTGCCTGGGCCGCGTTGCGTTCTGCCTGTACACTTCGGTTGTCCATAATAGTTATAATATAATTGTGAAATCCCGTCTGTGGCGCATCTCATAAGAAACTTCACAACATGGAGATAAAAAACATTATGGATGCCGACATCCTCGATATCATTTTCGAGGGTCGCAATAAGGATTATGGCGCCTATGATCTGCGCAAATCCTACAACCGGCGGTTGATCAAATCCCTTATGTGTATGGCGCTCGTTCTCGTGTTGCTTTTCATCGGCTATTTTTTGTCCGGTATGACGCCGCATGCGGAGAAGAAAGCGTTGTATGTCACGGACACCGACCTGAGT
>JGI26535J51212_1002887_pt1 | contig 11778 bp, 10 predicted proteins | sample ThiBiot_750_biof_2_FD_51212 | JGI IMG/M metagenome (IMG submission 51212) | reverse complement strand
CCGGAGGGCGCCTGGCAGCACTTCGTCTTCTCCCTCTCGGGCGGTCGGATCAACCTGGGTGACGGTCGCCGCGCACGGGCCCGCAAGGAGCTCGACCGCCGCATCGCGGCGGCGCTGCCCGGTGGCGCACGGTTCGTGCCGGTGCTGTCGCGGAAGGGCGGCGTGGGGAAGACCACGGTGACGACGCTCCTGGGCATGGCACTCGCGGATGCGCGGGACGATCGGGTCATCGCGATCGACGCCAACCCCGATCGCGGCACGCTGGCCGAGCGCATCGCGCGGCCGAGCGGGAAGACGGTCCGAGACCTCGTCCGCACGCGTGAGGACGTCGCGGGCTACAACGACATCTCCACGATCGTGGCGCGCGACGAGACCAGACTCGACGTCCTCGCGTCGGATGCGGATCCCCGTGTGTCCGAGGCGTTCAGCGACCTCGACTATCAGGACGTGGCGTCCCTCGCGGCGCACTACTACTCGATCGTGCTCACCGACACGGGGACGGGCATCGTCCACTCCGTCATGGGTGCGACGCTCGACATCGCGGACGAGCTGGTCATCGTCGCCGGGCTCAGCGTGGACGAGGCGCGGCTCGCGTCCGAGACGCTCACGTGGCTGGAGACCAACGGCTACGCAGAGGCCGTTCGCAACGCGGTCGTCGTGCTCAACACGTCCCGTCCCGGCGCGCCGCTCGTGCGCCAGGACGAGCTCGAGGCGCACTTCCGCACGCGCGTCCGCGCGGTCGTGCGGATGCCGTACGACCCGCTCATCGGGACGGGGAGCGCCATCACCTTCCGCGACCTGCAGCCTGCGACCCGCGCCGCCGCGCGCGAGCTCGCCGCGACCGTCGTCGAGGGGTTGCGCACCCTCGCGGCAGCCGCCTGACATGGCCGTACGCCCGATCCGCCTCTTCGGCGACCCCGTCCTGCGCGCCCCGGCCGCGCCCGTCGAGCACATCGACGACGGGGTGCGGGCGCTGATCCGCGATCTCGTGGACTCGGTGGAGCCTCCCGGTCGTGCGGGCGTGGCGGCTCCCCAGATCGGCGTGGGAGTGCGCGCGTTCAGCTACAACATCGACGGCCGGATCGGCTACGTCATCAATCCGCGCCTCGTCGAGGTGTCGGGCGAGCCCGAGCGGATCGGCGAGGGATGCCTGTCCGTTCCCGGGCTCTGGCATGAGGTCTCTCGCTACCCCCGGGCAAGGGTCGTCGGGATCGATCTGGACGGCGACGAGGTGATCCTCGAAGGCGAGGGGCTGCTCGCGCAGGCGCTCCAGCACGAGACCGATCACCTCGACGGGATGCTCTACCTCGATCGCCTCGAGCAGGCGGACCGCCGCCTGGCCATGAAGCAGATCCGCGAGTCGGACTGGTTCTGACGCGTCCCGCGCCGACTACGACAGCGAGACGTTCGTCGTGTTCACCGGCACGCTGTAGAGGTCGTCGACCGCGCCGGCGAAGTCGTCCAGGATCACGTTCCGCTTGATGCTGAGCTTCGGGGTGAGGTGACCGCTCGCCTCGGTCCATTCCGTGGGCAGCACGGTGAACTTACGGATCGACTCGGCGCGGGAGACGAGGGCGTTCGCGGTGTCGACCGCTCGCTGGACCTCGGCGATCACGGCCGGATGGGCGGACGCATCGGCGAGGGTCATGTCCGCCGGCAGGTCGTGGTTGGCGAGCCACGTGGGGAGCATCTCGGAGTCCAGCGTGATGAGGGCCGAGATGAACGGGCGCTGGTCGCCGACGACGACGACCTGACCCACGACCGGATTGGCGCGGATCGGATCCTCGAGAACCGCCGGTGCGACGTTCTTCCCGCCCGCGGTCACGATGATCTCCTTCTTCCGGCCGGTGATCGAGAGGAAGCCCTCGGCATCGAAGGACCCGACGTCGCCGGTGCGGAACCAGTCGCCGTCGAAGGCCGCCGCGGTCGCCTCCGGGTTGCGCCAGTACTCCTTGAAGACGTTGATCCCGCGCACCTCGATCTCGCCGTCCTCGGCGAGGCGGATGCCGACGCCCGGAAGAACGGGTCCCACTGTGCCGATCTTGGTCTTGGTCGCGAGGTTCACCGTCGCGGGTGCCGTCGTCTCGGTGAGTCCGTATCCCTCGAGGACCGTGATCCCGAGGCTCGCGAAGAAGTGACCGAGTCGCTCGCCGAGGGGTGCGGACCCGGAGATCGCGTAGACCACGCGACCGCCCATGGCCGTGCGCAGGGTGCTGTAGACCAGACGGTCGAACAGGCGGAAGCGAAGCCCGAGCAGGAAGGGCACCTTGCGGCCCTCCTGGAGCGCGCGGGAGTGATCGATCGCCGTCTTCGCCGCGGCGCGGAAGATCCGACCCTTGCCACCCGACTCGGCCTTCTGCTCGGCGGAGTTGTAGACCTTCTCGAAGACGCGCGGGACGGCCAGGAGGAAGGTCGGCTGGAACGATCCGAGCGCCGGCAGCAGCTGCTTCGTGTCGGGCTGGTGTCCCGTCTTGACTCCGGCATGCACGTCGAGGATCGAGATGAACCGCGCGAACACGTGGGCGGTGGTGATGAAGAGCAGCGTGGACGCTCCGGGCGTGTCCACGACCTCCTTGAGGGACTTGGCCGAGTTGCGCGCGAGCTCGACGAAGTTGCTGTGGGTCAGGACGCACCCCTTGGGGCGCCCCGTCGACCCGGACGTATAGATGAGGGTCGCGATGTCCGACCCCTTGGCGAGATTCCGCCGGCGCTCGATCTCCTCGTCCGGGACCGCCTCGCCCTGGGCGCTCAGCGTCGCGAGGTCACCGTCGTGCATCTGCCACGCGGCACGGATGAGGGGGAGGTCCTCGCGTGCCGCCGCCAGACGATCGGCGTGCTCGGGCAGTTCGGTGATGCACGCGATCGCGCCGGAGTCGGACAGGTTCCACTGGATCTGGGCGGAGGAGCTGGTCTCGTAGATCGGCACCATGACCGCACCGGCGTAGAACAGCGCGAAGTCGACGAGAGTCCACTCGTACGTCGTGCGAGCGATGAAGCCGACCTTGTCGCCCGGCTCGATGCCGGCGGCGGCGAATCCCTTGGCGAGGGCGACGACCTGCCGCTGGAACTCGGAGGCGGAGATGTCCCGCCATCCTTCGCCGTCGGGGACCGCGAACAGCGCGAGATCCGGCGTCGCCCTGACGCGCTCGGCCAGCAGGTCGGTGATGTTCGCCTCCGGGTCCGCGGGGACGATGGGGGGGACTTCGAACTGAACGGCGCTCATGGCGGCAACTCCTTCGGTACCGGACCTTCTCGGGCAGGCTCTCCCTGCCGAGTCTAACCGGGCCGTCCGGATGCCGGTCACGGAACTGAGTCCGACGCTCAATGACACTGAGTCCGAGGGCGGGGAGAGGACCGCCCTCGGCGCCGGTCAGGACGTCGGTCGTCCGGCTAGACTGCATCGGTGCTCACAGTCGGGATCGACATCGGCGGAACGAAGATCGCCGGCGGCGTCGTAGACAGCGACGGCACGATCCTCGAGAAGGTGCGCGTCGATACCCCGCTCGACACCCGGGCGCTCGCGGATGCCGTGATCGACATGGCGCATCACTTCACGGCATCGCACGATGTGTCGGCGATCGGCGTCGCGGCGGCGGGATTCGTCTCGAAGGATCGCTCGACGATCATCCACGCACCCAACATCGCCTGGCACGACGAGCCGCTGCGAGACATCCTGCAGGCGCGCTTGAGCCTGCCCGTGCGGATCGAGAACGACGCGAACGCGGCGGGGTGGGCGGAGTACCGTTTCGGCGCCGGTCGAGGCCACACCGACATGGTGATGCTCACGCTGGGCACCGGGGTGGGTGGGGCGATCGTCTTGGGCGGCTCGCTGTTCCGCGGCGGACACGGAATCGCCGGCGAGCTCGGACACACGCGGTTCATCCGCGACGGTCGGCCGTGCGGATGCGGGCAGAACGGCTGCCTCGAGCAGTATGCCTCCGGCCGCGCCCTTCAGCGGGAAGCGGAGGACATCGCCGACCGGTTCCGGGACGGTTCGGGGGCCGCACTCGCGAACCTCCGCGCCGAGGTGGGCACGATCTCCGGGCCGGCCGTGTCGAGGCTGGTGCTCGCGGGGGATGCGGGCGCCGTCGAGGCTCTTCGACGGGTCGCCACGGCATTGGGGGAGGCGTGCGGCGGATTCCAGGCCGTGCTCGACCCCGAGGTGTTCGTGATCGGCGGCGGCGTGGCCCAGCTGGGCGAGGATCTGCTCAGTCCGGTCCGCATCGCGTACGAGACCTCGCTCCCCGGCTATGGCGAGCGCCCCGTCGCCGAGTTCGCGATCGCGCAGCTGGTCAACGACGCAGGCATCATCGGTGTCGCGGACCTCGCGGCGGGGAGCGAGTAGGCCGATGTTCTACTGGCTCATGAAGTACGTCGTCATCGGACCGATCGTGAAGGCGATCTTCCGGCCGTGGGTCGTCGGCCGCCGGAACATCCCCATCGAGGGTGCCGCCATCCTCGCGAGCAACCACCTCTCGTTCGCGGACTCGATCTTCCTCCCCCTGATGATCGATCGTCCGATGGCGTTCCTCGCGAAGAGCGACTACTTCACCGGCAAAGGCATCAAGGGCTGGGCGACGCGGCTCTTCTTCAAGGCGACGGGACAGNTTCCGATCGANCGATCGGGGGGCAAGGCATCCGAGGCGTCGCTCAACACGGGATTGCAGGTGCTCGGCCGCGGAGAGCTGCTCGGCATCTACCCCGAGGGCACGCGCAGTCCCGACGGCAAGCTCTACCGCGGACGCACGGGCATCGCGCGCATGGCGCTGGAGGCCCACGTCCCGGTCGTCCCGGTCGTGATGGTCGACACCGACACGATGATGCCGATCGGCCGACGGCTTCCGCGCATCGTCCGGGTGGGTGTCGTCATCGGCGAGCCGCTCGACTTCTCGCGCTTCGCCGGCATGGAGGGGGACCGCTACATCCTCCGCTCGGTCGCGGACGAGATCATGGTGGCGCTCCAGCGTCTGGGCGCACAGGAGTACGAGGACGTGTACGCCTCCAGCGTGAAGGATCGTCTGGCCTCGCCGGCGAAGTCATGACGCTCCGGGCGCCGATAGACTGACCGGATGCTCCAGCAGCTCGACCCCCTCGACCACTGGCGGACCCTGCCGATCAAGCAGCAGCCGCAGTGGACCGATCCGGACGCCGTCGCGGCCGTCTCCGCGGAGATCGCGACGCTCCCTCCGCTCGTGTTCGCGGGCGAGGTCGACAACCTCCGCGACAGGCTGGCGCGCGCCGCGTCCGGCAAGGCGTTCCTCCTCCAGGGGGGGGACTGCGCCGAGACGTTCGCGGGAGCGACCGCCGAGCAGATCCGCAACCGGATCAAGACCGTGCTGCAGATGGCTGTCGTGCTCACGTACGGTGCGTCCATGCCCGTCGTGAAGATGGGCCGTATGGCGGGCCAGTTCGCCAAGCCCCGGTCGAGCGACACCGAGACGCGCGGCGATGTGACGCTCCCCGCCTACCGCGGCGACATCGTCAACGGCTACGACTTCACCGAGGCGTCCCGGCGCGCCGATCCCCAGCGCCTGCTGAAGGGGTACCACACGGCCGCGTCCACGATCAATCTCATCCGCGCCTTCACCCAGGGCGGGTTCGCGGACCTCCGCGAGGTGCACAGCTGGAACAAGGGCTTCGCGGAGAACCCGGCGAACCAGCAGTACGAGCGTCTGGCAGGGGAGATCGACAGGGCGATCAAGTTCATGGAGGCGGCAGGAGCCGACTTCGACGAGTTGCGCCGCGTCGAGTTCTACACCGGGCACGAGGGTCTGCTGATGGACTACGAGCGGCCGATGACCCGCATCGACTCGAGGACGGGGACGCCGTACAACACTTCGGCGCACTTCCTCTGGATCGGAGAGCGGACCCGCGAACTCGATGGTGCGCACGTCGACTACTTCTCGAAGATCCGCAACCCCATCGGTGTCAAGCTGGGGCCGTCGACGACTCCGGAGGCGGCGCTCGAGCTCATCGACAAGCTGGATCCGGAACGCGAACCGGGCCGACTGACGTTCATCACGCGCATGGGAGCGGGAAAGATCCGCGATGCACTCCCGCCGCTGCTGGAGGCGGTTCGCGATTCCGGCGCACGGCCGCTGTGGGTCACCGACCCGATGCACGGCAACGGCATCACCACACCCACGGGCTACAAGACGCGTCGTTTCGACGACGTGGTCGACGAGGTGCGCGGCTTCTTCGAGGCGCATCGTGTCGCGGGGACGTTCCCTGGCGGCATCCATGTCGAACTCACCGGCGATGACGTCACCGAGTGCCTCGGCGGCTCCGAGCGGATCGATGAGGCGACGCTCGCGACGCGCTATGAGTCGCTCTGCGATCCGAGACTCAACCACATGCAGAGCCTCGAGCTGGCCTTCCTCGTGGCCGAGGAGCTCGAGAAGCGCTGAGCCCGCGGATCAGGACCCGGCGAACAGGATCTTCACCTTCGTGCCGGGCAGTTGCAGGGTGCCCGTCGCCGGATCCGTGCCCGTCGCGGGGAAGATGTCCCAGAACGGTGAGTTCTCCAACGACGTCAGCGGAGTGAAGCCCGCCTTCTGCAGTGCCGTGAACGCCTCATGCACGGTCATCCCGTTGACCGGCGGCACGGCGATGGGCTGAGGGCCCTTCGACACCACGAGCGTCGTCGAGTCGCCGGGTCGCCACCAGCCGCCGCCGCTCCGGGCGCCCATGCTGACCACGGAGCCCTTCGCGACATCGCTGCTGTACGCCTCGGTGCGGTCCGACACCGTGATGCCGAGTCCCTTCAGGGTCTGGACAGCGTCGTCCGCGGGCTTGCCGACCACGCTGGGGAGCGGACCGAGCGAGACCCAGAGGGTCGCCGAGTCGCCCTGGTGCGCCGTGCAGCCCTTGCCGCACTCCACGTCCTTGCCTCCTCCGGCCGGATGGATGAGCGTCCCCACGACGGTCCCGGCGGCGTAGTCCGTGTAGAACGTGGTGTTCTTCGCATCCACCTCGATGTGGTCGGTGGCGAGGATGCCGCGGGCGTCGCTCTCGCTCTTCGCGATCAGCGCGGGGATCGTGGCGACCGCCGGGCCGAGGGACATCACGACATCGACGCGAGCGTCTTTGTCGACACGGCTGCCCGCGCGCGGCTCGGTTCGGATCGCCCGCCCGGCCGCGACGTCCAGGCTGTACTCGCTCTTCTGCGTGGCCCGCAGGCTCTGCGCCGCCAGCGCGATGCGTGCCTGGTCGAACGTCTTCCCCTCCACGGCAGGGATGGCGACGAGCGAGCCCGGGCCTGATCCGAACCACCATCCGGTGCCCCCGGCCAGGACGGCGAGCACGAGCACGAGCGCCACGAGCCACGCGCCCTTGGCCGCACGGCTCTTCGTCCGACGACGCAGACGGGTGGCGTTGTCGGCGTCGTCCACTGCGGCGCTCGTGACGGCGGTGGTCATCGCGTTGGAGGGGAGGACCTTGGTGAACTCGTCGGAGTCGAGCTGATCCGCCGACGTGACTCCCGCGACCGCGAGCGTGCGCTGCACCTGCGGCGCGATACCGAGCTGCTGCTCGATCTCGCGCAGACGATGGAGCATCTCGTCGGCGTCCGCCGGCCGGTCGTCCGGCGTGCGTTCGGTGGCCCACAGGACGAGCTCGTCGAGTGGCTCGGGGATCCCCGGGTTCTTCACGCTCGGGCGCGGCACGGAGTCGGTCGCATGCTGGAAGGCGATCTGCATCGGCTGCTCGCCCTTGTACGGCTGCTCGCCCGTGAGCATCTCGTAGAGCATGATGCCCAGCGCGTAGATGTCGCTGCGAGCGTCGGCGGTCCCGCGGGTCACGAGTTCGGGCGCGAGGTAGGCGATCGTTCCGAGGAGCATCTGGCCCGTCGCCGTGTTGGCGGTGGTGGCGCGAGCGAGGCCGAAGTCCCCGATCTTGATGCGGCCGTCCTCGGCGAGGAGAACGTTCTCGGGCTTGACGTCCCGGTGCACGATGCCGGCGCGGTGCGCGGCGGCGAGTCCGGACAGCACGGCGTCCATGATGGTGATCGCCTGGGGGATCGTCAGCCGCCGCTGCTCCCGGAGGAGGTCTCGGAGGGTGATCCCCGGAAGATACTCCATGACGAGGTACGCCATGTCGTCGTCCTGGCCCTGGTCGAACACGTTGACCACGTTCGGGTCGGCGAGCCGCGCCGCGGCTCGGGCCTCCTGGATGAACCGGCTCTGGAACACCGCATCGTCGCTGAGGTGCCCGTGCATGACCTTGAGGGCGACGCGACGCTCGAGCCGCAGATCGGTCGCCACGTACACGGTCGCCATGCCCCCGCGCGCGATTCGCGCACGGACCCGGTATCGGCCGTCGACCAGACGTCCGATCAGCGGGTCGGCCTGCTGACTCGTGCTCACCCTCGAAGTCTACGGAGCGCCGCCTGAGAGCCAGGGGAGCGGCGCACCCGGGAAACGGTCGCGAGGGCGGTCAGCCGAGGGCGGCGAGCCATGCGTACGCGGGCTTCTCCCATTGCGCGTAGCGATCGGGGTAGGCCGAGATCTGGACGGCTTGCGCCGCCTGGGCGAACGTCATCTTCTTCCATCCGGGGATGTCCAGCAGGCCGCGGGTGCGCGTGCCGTTCGGGTCGCTCGCCCCGCCGTAGAACGCCCGGGCGGATCGCGAGGCATCGCGGATCTGGGCGGCGCTTCCCCAGCCTGTGCTGGGCCGTTGCTGGAAGAGTCCGAGCGAATCGCGGTCGCCCCAGCTCAGGTTCCGCAGACCGGACTCCTGCATCGCCGTCCCGAGGGCGATGGCGATGCCGCGGTCGGGCACGCCGAGGTTCCGTCCTGTCGCGATGATGAGCCGCGCGTTGGCCGCCTGTTCTGCGGTCAGCCCGAGGGCGCTGCTCTTCCCGGGGATCCTCAGTCTCTGCCCCGGGTAGATGATCGAGCCCCGCGTCAGACCGTTGGCCGCGAGGACGGCGGCGACGCTCGTCCCGTGGCGGCCTGCGATTGCGGTGACGGTGTCGCCCGCCTTCACGACGTACACCGTGGCGGCGGACTTCGCTGCGACGGGGGCCAGCGCGGGCGCGGCCGCGGCCGGGGCGCGCCCCGGGATGGACAGCCGCTGTCCGGGGAAGATGACGGATGACCACCCGAGGCGGTTCGCGGCCAGCACGGAGGAGACGCTGACGCCGTGACGGCGCGCGATCGCCGAGACCGTGTCGCCCGGGCGAACGACGTAGACGGTCCTCGACTGCTGCGGTGTCGCGGGCGCCGCGTTCGTGACGGCTCGGAGTCGCAGAACCTGACCGGGGTGGATGACCGAGGACCACGTCAACCCGTTCCAGGACAGGACGTCGGCGGTGCGGAGGCCGAAGCGTCCGGCGATCGCGCTGACGGTGTCGCCGCGCGCGACGGTGTAGGTCGAGGGTGTCTTCGCCGCGGCCGGAGCCGCGGACGTGCGCGCCTCCTTCTCGATGAGCGCCTCGCGGACATCGCTGGGCTCGACGGCGTGCGCCGACGATCCGACCAGCGTCATCGCGATCGAGCCGGCGATCGCGGCCGGCAATGCGGCCGCGGCGCGGCGGGTGCGGAGTGCATGTCGCAAGAGCTTTTCCCCCCTCTTATGGACTCAGCCACGCTGTCACGGAAGTAAAGCAGTGTCAACAGGAGAGGACTATGAGGCTGAAGTGACAGGAGTGGTGTGCTCCCTCTCGCGGGAGGTGAGATAGTGGCTTCGTGACCGGCGAGAATGCAGCGCAGATCCCGACAGAGTGGCTGAGCCTCCCCGAGCTCGTGGAGATTCTCGGAGAGCCGCTGGGCCGCGTGCGTCGTCTGCTCGACGAGCGGCACCTCGTCGCCACGCGCCGGAAGGGCCCCCTCACCGTGCCTGCGGCATTCATCGTCGACGGGCACCCGCTGTCTTCGCTGCGCGGGACGCTCTTCGTGCTCCACGACGCGGGCTTCTCCGACGACGAGGCGATCGATTGGCTGCTGACGGCAGAGGATTCGATCGGCGCGGCCCCCATCGAGGCCCTCCGCGCGGGGCGCAAGAGCGAGGTCCGCAGGGTCGCGCAGACGCTCGCGTGATGCTGTCCCGCGGCTCCCGCTCAGGCGGAGCGGGTGGTGGCCGCGCGTGCGAGGTCGCGCAACTCGCCGACCGCCGCGTGTCCCAGGCGAGCGCCAGACAGCGCGCGATCGGCCTCGCGGGCGAAGTCGGAGATGAGAGTCTCGACGCGGTCCAGCGCCCCGGTGTCGCGGATGGTGCGTTGGAGTGCGGCGATCTGGACATCGTCGAGTGACGGGTCGCCGATGAGCTCATCGACGAGGGCGCGCGGACCGGCCGGGAGCGATTCTCGCGCGAAAGCGACCAGGACCGTGCGCTTCCCCTCTCGCAGGTCGTCCCCGGAAGGCTTGCCCGTCACGGCCGCGTCGCCGAAGACGCCGAGGATGTCGTCCCGCAGCTGGAAGGCCATCCCCACGGGATGACCGAAAGCGCCCAGGGCCGCGAGCTGCGCGTCATCCGCGCCCGCGAGGGCGGCGCCGATGAGCAGCGGCTGCTGGATGCTGTACCTCGCGGACTTCAGCGATGCGACGCGGAGCGCGCGGGACGCGTGACGATCGTCCGGCTCGGTGCGGAACGCGGATTCCTCGGCCACGTCGAGGAACTGGCCGATCGTCACGTCGCGGCGCATGAGCGCGTACTGCGCGCGCGCGGCGGACGCTCGCGAGGACGCGCTGGACGCGATGCCCGCCTCGAGAAGATCGTCGCTCCACGCCACCAGGAGGTCCCCGAGAAGCACGGCTCCGGCGCGACCGAACGCCTCCGGATCGCCGGTCCACCCCGCCGCTCGATGCGCGGCCTCCAACGCGCGGTGCGCGGAAGGCCGTCCTCGGCGGGTGTCGGAGTTGTCGATGATGTCGTCGTGGACGAGAGCCGCGGCATGGAAGATCTCGAGTGCCGCCGCGGCCGCGAGCAGATCGTCGGCGAGCTCCGCGGCCGGGCCCGCGGCCTCCGCGACCGCGCGCCATCCGGCGATGCAGAACCGGGCGCGGAGGCGCTTGCCACCGGACACGGCGGCGACCCCCGCCTCGACGATGAGCTCCGCTTCANGGCCCATCTCTGCGGTGGCCACGCGCTGGGCCATGAAGAAGTCGTCAAGACGCTGGGAAACCGCCTCGATCGGATCCGGAGAGGGCGTCACGGGCCTAGCCTAGTGATCGAGCGCGCGCGTAGAATCGACGCCACCAGCACATCCGAGGGGGATGCATGCCACTCTCCGAACAAGAGCAGCGTCTGCTCGATGAGATGGAGCGCCATCTCATGCACAACGACGCCGACGTCGTGACGGCGTCGCGCGACGGTCGCACGCTCAGCTATCGCAACATCGTCTACGGCACTGTGCTCGTGCTCGTCGGTCTGGGGGGCCTCATCGCGGGCGTCGCCGGACGCGGCGCGATCGGACTCGTCATCGTCGGGGTCGTCGGGTTCGTGCTGATGCTCGGCGGCGTGATTCTCGCCGTGACCCCCACGCGAGCCGCTTCTCCCCGGCCCGTGCAGACAAGCGCTCCTTCGACGCCGAGGAAGTCCGCATCCTTCATGGACCGGATGAACGACCGCTGGGACAGGCGGCAAGAAGACCACTGATCACGGGCGGAGCGCCCACCATCGACACCGACCTCCGGGTCGGTGTTTTTTTGTGCCCTGATGCTCTTGGGGAGCGCTGATGGGGGTCGCATGCTGATTGTGGTGGCTAAGTGGAGGATAGTGGAGTAAAGTGGCGGACAACCTCGCGGGGGCCGGACGAAGGGGGTGAGCGCTCGGCACNCA
>JGI26535J51212_1002877_pt1 | contig 11811 bp, 10 predicted proteins | sample ThiBiot_750_biof_2_FD_51212 | JGI IMG/M metagenome (IMG submission 51212) | reverse complement strand
CACGTGGTGTGCACGCTGAACGGGCAGACGCTCGTCGACACCACCCGCACGCTCAGCGCGTCGGGCGCGTGGACGGCGTCCGTGACCGGCATCCTCGCGGGCTCCACGTGCGATGTGACCGAGAACGCGCTCCTCGGCGCCGACGCGGTCGTCATCACGCCGAACGACGGAACCGACACGACGACGGGCGTCGTCACGATCCCCACGAGCGGTCTGGCCACCGTCGCGCTGACGAACTGGTACCTGACGGGCTCCGTCCAGGTCACGAAGACCTTCGCCGGTGCGGGGGCGGCGACNTACGGCACCGCGCAGTTCACGTTCGACCTCGCGTGCACGCGCGGGGGCGAGTCGGTCGTGCTGCCCGGCGGGGCGACGCGCATCGTCGATGCGGCGTCCCCCGTGGCCGACTACACGGGCATCGCGAGCGGATCCTCCTGCATCCTNCGGGAGACCGACGCGGGCGGCGCGGGACTGAGTGAGATCCAGTCCGCGACGGGCGCGCCGCTGGCCGACGCGGCGACGGGTTACACCTTCACCGTCGCGACCGACCCGACCGTGCTCTCGGTCGGNGATCAGGCGCAGCCCGCGCTCCAGGTGCAGAACACCTTCCGACTGGCGCAGGTGACGGTCACCAAGACGGTCGACTCGCAGGCGACGGATGCCACGGGGCATCCGCTCACCTACGGGCCGTTCCAGGTCGCGCTCGCCTGCACGTTCAACGGGGCCGCGGTGGCTGCGACCGAGCCGTTGACGCAGAGCATCGCCGCAGGCGGCTCGTTCACCTGGACGGGTCTTCCCGAGGGCGCCGACTGCCGCGTGACGGAGACGGATGCCGCCGGCGCCGCGCGCACGACGGTGGCCGTCACCGAGGGTGGNGTGACNCAGCCCGCGGTGACGGGCACGACGGCGACCCTCTCGCCGCTGCCCGACGTGTCGGCCGCCGACCAGAGCACGGTGGCGTTCACGAACGCCTTCGACGTCGNCCCGGTCGTCATCTCGAAGGAGCTGAGCGGACTCGGGTCGATCGGGATCACCCGCACCTTCCCGGTGCATGTCGTGTGCACCTACACGAGCACGGTGTATCCGGCGGGCGTCACACTGCGCGACGTCACCGCGCAGATCGGCGGGACGGCGGCGGCGACGCTGACCATCTCGGATGTCCCGATCGGCACCGTGTGCGACCTGACCGAGACCGACACGGGCGGNGCCACGGCGACCCGCATCCATGTCGGCACGACGGTGACCACGTCGGCGAGCGCCCAGATCACCCTCACGGGTGACGACTCNTCGATCGTCGTGGAGAACGAGTTCGAGCCGCCGCTGGCCTACACCGGTGCCGCGATGAACGTGCTCGTGCCGATCGGCGGCGGACTGCTGCTGCTCGTCGGCGGGCTCCTGCTGTGGGTGCGCAGGCGCCGCAGCGCCTGATGACCGGATGCCGGTGCGCAGCGATCTGCGCACCGGCATTTGGCCGCGGCATCCCGATGACGTAGACTCTCCCTTTGGTGCGCCTTGCTGGGCGTCACCGCGAACGTGAGCCCTCCACTGGCGTCTTGCGCGAGCATCCCTCGCACAAGCACCCCGGAGCGGGATTCACGAACCTCTCCGTTCGATACAGAAAGCAGCACAACTGTGACGCGCACTTTCACCCCCAAGGCAGGCGAGATCCAGCGTGAATGGCTGGTCATCGACGCCACCGACGTCGTGCTCGGCCGCCTCGCCTCGCACGCTGCCGCGATCCTCCGCGGCAAGCACAAGCCCACCTTCGCGAACCACGTCGACACCGGCGACTTCGTCATCGTCGTCAACGCCGAGAAGGTGGCCCTCACCGGTCAGAAGCTCCAGCAGAAGCTCGCCTACCGCCACTCGGGCTACCCGGGCGGTCTCAAGGCGGTCGCCTACTCCGAGCTCCTCGAGAAGAACCCCGTCCGCGCCGTCGAGAAGGCGATCCGCGGCATGCTCCCCAAGAACAGCCTCGGTCGTCAGCAGCTGTCCAAGCTGAAGGTCTACGCGGGTGCCGAGCACCCGCACGCCGCGCAGCAGCCCAAGGCCTACACCTTCGACCAGGTCGCCCAGTAAGCGCCGCTCACCCAAAGGACACACTCGTGGCGAACATCCAGGACTCCACCGACAACANCTACTCGACCGAGACGCCGGCCGACGTGGTCGTCGACGCCCCCCGCCCCGTTCTCTCGGTGCCGGGTGCGGCCGTCGGCCGCCGCAAGCAGGCGATCGCCCGCGTCCGTCTCGTGCCGGGCTCCGGCTCGATCACGGTCAACGGCCGCACGCTCGAGGACTACTTCCCGAACAAGCTGCACCAGCAGCTCATCAACGACCCGTTCACGGTGCTGAACCTCGCGGGCGCCTACGACGTGATCGCCCGCATCCAGGGCGGTGGCCCCTCGGGCCAGGCCGGCGCGCTGCGCCTCGGCATCGCGCGCGCGCTCAACGAGATCGACGCCGAGAACAACCGCCCGACCCTCAAGAAGGCCGGCTTCCTCTCGCGTGACGCTCGCGTCAAGGAGCGCAAGAAGGCCGGTCTCAAGAAGGCGCGCAAGGCTCCTCAGTACTCGAAGCGCTGATCCGCTCCATGGCGCTGTTCGGCACGGACGGCGTGCGGGGGCTGGCCAACGGCCCCCTCACCGCCGATCTTGCTCTCACCCTGGCCCAGGCGACCGCGGTCGTCCTGGGCCAGGGCCGTTCCGCCGAGGCGCGGCGTGCCGCGGGGCGACGCCCACGCGCGGTGCTCGCGCGCGATCCGCGCATCTCCGGCGAGTTCCTCGCGGCGGCGGTCGCGGCCGGTCTGGCCTCCTCCGGCGTCGACGTCGATGACGCCGGAGTGCTGCCGACCCCGGCGGCCGCGTTCCTCGTGGCCGACACCGACGCCGACTTCGGCGTGATGGTCTCCGCGTCGCACAATCCCGCGCCCGACAACGGCATCAAGATCTTCGCGCGGGGCGGTGTGAAGCTCCCCGACGACGTCGAGCAGCGCATCGAGTTCGCGCTCGCAGGCCCCAAGCTGCAGCCGACCGGCGCCGGCGTGGGTCGNATCCGCCGCTTCGCGGACGCGGAGGACCGCTACGTCCTGCACCTGCTGCGTTCGCTGCCCCATCGCCTCGGCGGCCTCCANGTGGTGCTCGACTGCGCGCACGGCGCGGCATCCGGAGTCTCGCCCGAGACGTTCCGCGACGCGGGCGCCCGTGTGACGGTGATCGGCGCCGACCCCGACGGGCTCAACATCAACGAGGGCGTCGGCTCGACCCACCTCGACTCGCTCGCGGCGGAGGTCGTGCGGCTGGGCGCCGACATCGGCATCGCCCACGACGGCGACGCCGACCGGTGCCTCGCTGTCGATGCGGCGGGACGTGTGGTCGACGGCGACCAGATCATGGCGATCCTCGCGGTCGCGATGAAGGAACGCGGCGCGCTCNCGGACGACACCCTGGTCGCGACCGTGATGAGCAACCTGGGCCTGCATCGGGCCATGACCGATCGCGGCATCCGAGTCCTGCAGACCGCGGTCGGCGACCGCTACGTGCTCGAGGCGATGAACCAGGGCCGCTACTCGCTGGGCGGCGAGCAGTCCGGCCANGTGATCATGAGCGCCTTCGCGACGACGGGTGACGGCCTCCTGACCGGTCTGCACCTCGTCGCCGAGATGGCGCGCACCGGACGCTCGCTCGCCGAGCTCGCATCGACAATGACGGTCTACCCGCAGGTGTTGGTGAACGTGCGCGACGTCGATCGCACCCGCGTGGCCGACGCGCAGGTGGCGGCCGCGGTCGCGGCTGCGGAGGCGGAGCTGGGCGACACCGGCCGGGTGCTGCTGCGGGCGTCGGGTACGGAGCCGCTCGTGCGCGTGATGGTCGAAGCGGCGGATGCCGCCACCGCCGAGCGCATCGCGGCCACCCTCGCCGACGTGGTGCGCGAGCGCCTCGNGAACTGAGTCCCGCTCAGCTCCAGGCCATCGACTCGATGTAGCGNAGCAGCACGCCCTCGCGCAGTGCCCACGGGCTCACCTCGAGCTCGTCGACGTCCATGAGACGCATCGCGGTNTGCACGACGACGGCGCTCGCGACGATCTGGAACGTGCGGTCGGCGGTGATGCCCGGCAGCTCCTGCCGGGCGGACGCGGGGATGCGCGCGAGCCGCGGAATCCACGAGCCGAGCGCGGCGCGGGGGAGCAGCATCCGCTCGATGCCCGACCAGCCCGGCACGGGGTAGCCGGCCAGCTTCGCGAGCGAGCGGATCGCCTTCGACGACCCGACGACGTGGNCGGGGCGCGCGAGGGCGCNGAAGGGTGCGAGCACGGGGTCGAGGGTCTGCTCGGCGTGTGCGCGCAGCCGCTCGACGGCGTCCTCTCCGGGCGGGTCGTCGTGCAGGAATTCGACGGTCATGCGTCCGCCGCCGAGGGGCACGGATGCCGCGGCCTCCGGCAGCTCGTCGGCGCCCGCCGCGATCTCGAGCGACCCGCCGCCGATGTCGAACAGCAGCACCTGTCCCGCCGACCAGCCGAACCAGCGGCGCACGGCGAGGAAGGTGTACCGCGCCTCGACCTCGCCCCCGAGCACCTGCAGCTCCTGTCCGAGGGCCGCCTCGATGCGGGCGATGACCCCGTCGCCGTTGGTCGCCTCGCGCACCGCGGAGGTCGCGGTCGCCAGCAGCTCGTCGACGCCCTGCTCCCGGGCGACCCGGGCGGCGTCCGCGACGGCCTGCTCGAGGGCGGNNACGCCCTCCTCGCTGATCGATCCGTCGGGGGTCAGGAAGCGCATGAGTCGCAACACCGTGCGCGTGCTCGTCGACGCCAGGGGGCGGCCGCCCGGGTGGGCGTCGGCGACGAGCAGATGGACGGTGTTCGAGCCGATGTCGAGAACGCCGAGTCGCACGCGGTCAGCCTATCCGGCGCCCGCCCGCCGTCGCGGAGCGCCGAGACTCTACCCCGCCGTCGCGACCGGGGTGGGGACCGCGCTCATCGGCTCGGCGCACGGGAGGAGCCATGCCTTCACGAACGCCGTCGACTGGTAGAGGTACTGATACACCCACTGCCCGAAATCGAGGCGCTCCTCGACNGGCACGACGGTCACGTCGCCCGCATAGCAGCGTCCGAAGATGTAGCGGGTACGGGCGACATGGGGGGTGAAGGTGAGCACCACGACGCTCTGCGCGGCGTGATCGCGCGCGTAGGCCTGNAGCAGGGCGACCTCGCCCTTCGTGGTGAACGGTTCGGGCGTGGCGCAGGTNACGTCGGGNCGCGNGCACTCCGGCACGGTCGACGCCGGCATCCCCCCGCCGACCGAGACCAGCAGATGGGATGCCACGCCCTCGTCGAGCAGCTTCTGGGCGTCCGCCANGCGGGCCGGAGTGGGCGGCCCGATCACGTAGACGAGGTCCGCCCGCGCTACCGCCGGNTGCGAGGGGAAGACGTAGAGGGGCAACCCGGCGANGGCGAGCNCGACCGCCACGCCCATCGCGATGGCCGCGATGACGACCACCCGCCGTTCACGCATCGATAGCCTCCCTTCGGCGGCTCCGGTGCGCTCCTGTCACGGATGCTAGCGCAGCGGGGNCCGCCGGCCCGCGCCGCTAGGCTGACCCCGTGCCCGTCGACGANGCCTCNCCCGAGACCCTCGCGCCCACGCTNTACCGCGCGATCGGTCGCGCGGACTGGTCGCGACTCGCGGCGGGCATGGAGCAGCCGCTGACCGAGGCGGAGGTCGTGCAGCTGCGCGGCATCGGCGACCGCCTCGACCTCACCGAGGTGCGCGAGGTCTATCTGCCGCTGAGCCGGCTGCTCTCGCTCTACGCGTCAGCGACGAAGCGGCTCGGCGCCGACGAGAGCGCCTTCCTCGGGGAGCCCGACACGACGACGCCGTTCGTCGTGGGCGTGGCCGGCTCCGTCGCGGTCGGCAAGTCCACGATCGCGCGNCTTCTGCGTGAGCTCATGAGCCGGTGGCCGGGAACGCCCCGCGTCGAGCTGATCACCACCGACGGGTTCCTCTACCCGAACGCGGAACTCGAGCGACGCGGCCTCATGGCCCGCAAGGGCTTCCCGGAGTCGTACGACCGGCGCGGCCTCGTCGACTTCCTCAGCGCCGTCAAGTCGGGCGCCGAGGAGGTCAAGGCNCCGTNCTACTCGCACATGCGGTACGACATCGTCCCGGACGCCCACATCTCCGTGCACCGACCCGATGTGGTCATCGTCGAGGGTCTCAACGTGCTCCAGCCCCCGCCCTCGCCCAACGACGTCGCGGTGAGCGACCTGTTCGACTTCTCGATCTACGTCGACGCCGAACCCGACGACATCGCCCAGTGGTACACCGACCGCTTCCTCGCCCTGCGTCGCGGCGCGTTCAGCAACCCGTCCTCGTTCTTCAACGTGTTCGCGTCCCTGTCCGATGCGGAGGCCGTCGAGCGCGCGATGGGGTACTGGACCGAGATCAACCTGCCGAACCTCATCGAGAACGTGCTCCCCACCCGTCACCGGGCGAGTCTCGTCTTGCGCAAGGATCGCTCGCACGCGGTCGAGTCGGTGCTGCTGCGCAAGCTCTGAGGGCGCCGTCCGACACGCGGTGGGGCGACGCACCGAGAACTCTGAAGATCTCATAGCAATGCGCGCTGACGGTGCCGAAAAACACGGCAGGATGCCGCGAGATCCGCGTCATCACGCGGATCTCGCCCGCGAGGCGAATCCATAGAGACGCCATAGCGCAACCGCCCGCCAGCCCAGCCGAGCACTCCTAGCCTCGTCGAGGATTCACTCGAAAGGACCGAGGCATGGCAAAGAAGCGCGCTCCGCGCTCGCGTCGCTGGTGGCGCAGGCCGGCAGTCATCATCACCATCGTGGCCGTCGTCGTCGTGGCAGGAGCGGGCACCGCGGCNGCGGTGTTCTTCCTCTCGCCGAAGGCGGCGACCCAGCGCCTGGTCGCGGCCGCCGTCGGCACGTACGACCAGAGCGTCTCGGCGTCGGGCACGATCGAGCCGGCGACGGTCGCGAACCTCACCTTCTCCTCGAGCGGCACCGTCACGGCCGTCGACGTGCAGGTCGGGCAGACGGTCACGGNCGGTCAGGCGCTCGCCTCCATCGACCCGACTCAGCTGCAGAGCCAGGTCACCCTCGCCCAGGCGGAGCTCAACCAGGCCGAGACCCAGCAGACGGCCGCCGCCGGCGGCACCTCGGCGCAGGTGGCCGCGGCATCCGCTCAGGTCGCCTCGGCGCAGGCGAAGCTGCAGCTCGCGCAGACCGCCGTCAGCCAGGCGACGCTCAGTTCTCCGATCGCCGGCGTCGTCGCCGCGGTGAACGTGTCGGTCGGTGCCCAGATCGGGTCGAGCGGGACCTCCTCGTCNTCCAGCAGCTCGTCGGCGTCGCGCACCTCGACGAGCACCGGGACGTCGTCGACCTCGAGCACGCCGACGAGCTCGGCGGCGGCCATCACCGTCATCTCGCCCACCTCATGGGTCGTCTCCACCACGGTCAGCAACGCGGACCTCGCGAACATCAAGACCGGCATGCAGGCGCAGGTGACGCCCACGGGCGCCACCCAGGCGATCTTCGGCACCGTGCAGTCGATCGGCGTGCAGTCGACCTCGAGCACCGCNGGNGTCGCCCAGTTCCCGGTCACCGTCGCGCTGACNGGCTCGCCGACCGGGCTGTACGCCGGCACGGTGGCGAGCGTGAACATCATCACGAAGGAGCTCGACAACGTGCTCACCGTCCCGACGGCGGCCGTGCGCACCGAGAACGGCCAGACGGTCGTCACCGTCAGCGACAACGGGTCGCAGCAGACCGTGCAGGTCACCCTCGGCCAGATCTTCGGGGCCCAGACGCAGATCACCAACGGTCTGACGGAGGGTCAGGAGGTCGTGGTGCCGGTCACGCAGTCGTTCCGCACCGGATCGGGATCGGGCGGCTCCAGCATCTTCGGCGGCACCGGCGGCACCGGCGGCTCGGGTCGCACGGGCGGCACGGGCGGCTCCGGCACGGGTGGCTCCGGCCGCACGGGTTCGGGATCCGGATCCTCGACCTCGGGCGGCAACTGACATGCTCGGCGAACCGATCATCGAGCTCGACGACGTGCGCAAGTCGTACGTCATCGGCGACATCGAGGTGCAGGCGCTGCGGGGNCTNAGCCTNACNGTGCGCGAGGGCGACTACCTCGCCGTCATGGGCCCGTCGGGCTCCGGCAAGTCGACGCTGATGCACATCCTCGGATGCCTCGACATCCCGACCTCCGGCTCCTACCGNCTGGCCGGCGACGATGTGTCCACCCTCACGGAGGCGCAGCTGGCCGAGATCCGGAACCGGCGCATCGGGTTCGTCTTCCAGCAGTTCAACCTGCTGCCGAGNCTCACCGCCTGGCGCAACGTGGAGCTGCCGCTCGTGTACGCCGGTGTCGGGCGGGAGGAGCGCAAGCGGCGGGCCATCGAGGCGCTGGAGAGCGTCGGGCTCGGCAGTCGCATCGACCACCGCCCGAACGAGCTCTCCGGCGGCCAGCAGCAGCGCGTCTCGGTCGCCCGGGCGCTCGTCACGAAGCCCAGCCTGATCCTGGCGGACGAGCCGACCGGAAATCTCGACAGCGTCTCGACCGAGGACATCCTCGCCCTCTTCGACGAGCTGCATCAGCAGGGGCGCACCGTCGTCGTCATCACCCATGAGCACGAGGTGGCCGACCGTGCCGCGTACGCCGTGAGCATCCGCGACGGCGAGCTGCAAGACCCGGACGGCGTGCTGGCTGCGGCGGCGATCGTCCCCGCGGCGGGCGCGCACGCGGCATCCGCTCCGTCCCCCACCGACCTGCCCGACCACCCCACCTCGATCGGAGACGAACGATGAACTGGGCGGAGACGCTGCGCACCGCGCTCGACGCGATCCGGCACCGCCGNATGCGCTCCGCGCTGACCGTGCTCGGCATCCTNATCGGGATCGCCGCGGTCATGCTGACGGTCGGCCTCGGACAGGGCGCGCAGCAGCAGGTCGCCGCGCAGATCAACTCTCTCGGCTCGAACCTGCTCGTCGTCACNCCCGGCTCCACGACGAGTGTCGGCGGAGTGCGCGGCGGTGCCGGCTCGGCNTCGACNCTCACNTCNGCCGATGCCGCGCTGCTCGCCAACACCACGGTCGCGCCCGACATCGGGGCCGTCGCGCCCGTGTCGACGACCTCNCAGCTGGCGGTTGCCGGAACNTCGACCTGGACCACCTCGATCGTCGGCACCACGCCGACGTGGCTGACGGTGCGCGCCCGGTCGGTGGTGTCGGGCCGGTTCTTCACGAACGACGATCTGAACAACCTCTCGCGCGTCGCCGTGATCGGGTCCACGACCGCNTCCGATCTGTTCGGGTTCCGNGATCCGGTCGGCCAGCAGGTGACGATCGCGAACATCCCGTTCACGATCATCGGCGAGCTGAACACGGCCGGATCGACCGTCGGCGGCGACCAGGACGATCAGCTGGTCGTGCCGTCGACCACGTGGGCGTCGATCTTCTCCAGCTCGGGCGGCTCGACGATCTCCTCCATCTATGTCGAGGCGGCGAGCACGCAGGCGCTGTCGGCGGCCTACCAGGAGACCGACAATGCGCTGCTGACCCAGCACGGGGTGACGGCCTCGAACGCGGACTTCCAGGTCGCGAGCCAGGCCTCGCTGCTGCAGACCGCGACCTCCACGACGCAGATCCTCACGATCCTCCTCGCGGGCATCGCGGCGATCTCGCTGCTGGTCGGCGGCATCGGCGTGATGAACATCATGCTCGTGTCGGTGACCGAGCGGGTGCGCGAGATCGGTCTGCGCAAGGCGCTGGGTGCGACCCCGCGAGCCATCCTGCGGCAGTTCCTCGTCGAGGCGAGCGTGCTCGGCCTCATCGGCGGGCTCCTGGGCATCGCGCTCGGCACGATCGGCGCGCTCACCCTTCCTGCGGTGCTCGGCCAGCCCGTGCTGCTCTCCCTGCCGGTCGCGCTGGGCGCCCTGCTGGTCTCTTTGATTATCGGAATCGTCGCGGGGGTCTACCCCGCGGGACGAGCGGCGCGCCTTGCGCCGATCGACGCGCTGAGGAGCGAATGACATGAGGTACTCCAAGACCGGTCTGCTGGCGGTTCTCGCCGGCGCCGCCATCGTGCTGTCGGCCTGCTCGGCCGCCGGCGCCACCGATTCGGGCAACGCCGCCCCCAACCCCGCTCCCTCGAGCAGCCGCGCGGCCCGCATCCCGGGCGTCAGCGGNCAGGTCGCGGCGCTGAACGGAAGCACGGCGCAGGTGCAGACGCGCACCGCGCAGACGGCGGTCACGTGGACGGGGTCGACCACCTTCGAGGTGCAGAAGAGCGCGGATGCCACGGCTCTCGCAACCGGCGACTGCGTCGTCGTCCGTGCGGATCAGAGTGGGTCCAGCGGGTCCGCCACGCCGGCGACGCAGGTCGCCGCGGCCTCGGTGGAGATCACCTCCAGCGGCGGGTCGACGTGCACCGCCGGGTTCGGTGGCGGCGCCGGCGGCGGAGCCGGACAGGGCGGGTCGGGCGGCCCCGCATCCGGATCGGGCAGTGCGACCCCGCGCGCCGGCGGCTTCGGTGGTTTCGGTGCGTTCGGACAGATCGCGTCGCTCTCGAACGGATCGTTCGTGGTGACCGAGGCGGCGCGGGGCGGCGGCTCGTCGANCCAGGTGACGGTGACGACATCCTCCTCGACGACCTACACCCAGCTGGCATCCGGGACCGCGAGCGATGTGGCGGTCGGCGTCTGCGTGACCGCGACCGGAACGAAGGATGACACCGGCGCCCTGACGGCGACATCGCTCACCGTCAGTCAGCCCGTCAACGGCACGTGCTCGAGCGGCTTCGGAGGTCGCTCCGGCTCCGGCTCCGGCTCCGGTTCGGGGTCCGGCTCCTCGGGCTCCTCCGGCTCGAACTCCTGACCTCGCCGTCGATGACACAGCCCGCCGGCCCGATCGCGCATCCCGCGCGTCGGATCCGGCGGGCCTGACGAGAAAGAACTCCCCATGTCTCCCACGCGACAGCGTCGACGTCTCACCTGGATCATCGGCAGTGCCGTCGGTGCCGTGATCGTGATCGTGGCCGCGGGCGGCGCGGTCGTGGCCGTGCAGGCCTCGACCGGCTCCGACCGCTATCGCACGGCGGCGGTGTCCACCGGTGCCGTGTCGCAGGTGCTCACCCTCACGGGCACGGTGCAGCGGCTCGGCGACACCTCGGTCGGTTTCGCGACGTCGGGCACCGTGACGAGCATCCCGGTGGCGGTGGGCCAGACGGTGACCGAGGGGCAGACCCTCGCCACGATCGACCCGGCGCCGCTCGAGTCGGCGCTGCTGGCCGCGCAGGCGCAGCTCGCCAACGACCAGGTGACGCTCGAGTCTGCGCAGTCGGGCACCGCGACGAGCGGCGCCTCGGGTGGTTCCGGCGGCACCACCGCGAGCGGATCGTCGTCGGGTTCCTCCGGCGGATCGGCGGCGGGCGGATCGTCGTCCGGATCGACGTCCGCGCTCACGGCGGCGATCACCGCGATGGATGCCGCGGTCAAGGCGGAGGGCGCAGCGTGCGCCGCGCTGCTCGCCCCGGCCGCGCCGCACCCGTCGAGCTCGCCGTCGCCGACCGATTCCCCGACCGCCACGCCCGCTCCCACCGACAGCCCGAGCCCGTCGGCCACGCCCACCGATTCCCCGACGCCCACCCCGAGCCCCTCGGCATCGCCCTCGGCCCCGACGCCGGCGGAGATCCAGCAGTGCACGACCGCCATCGCGAAGGCGAGCGCGGCGATCTCCCAGGCCGCCGCGACGATCGTGCAGGCGTCGAAGAGCGCCGGGACGTCCTCGAC
>JGI26535J51212_1002868_pt1 | contig 11825 bp, 15 predicted proteins | sample ThiBiot_750_biof_2_FD_51212 | JGI IMG/M metagenome (IMG submission 51212) | reverse complement strand
ATGCGTGCGCGCACGATCGCGGCATCCTGTCCACGACGCACCAGCGGAGCATCGAGCGCCACCCGGTGCGACCCGAGGGTGGCGAGATAGGCGATCGCCTCNGCGAGGTTCGTCTTGCCCTGTCCGTTGCGCCCGACGAANAGGTTGGGACCGCGCTCGAGCGCGAGATCCGCGTGCGCGTAGTTGCGGAAGTCGACGAGACTCAGCTGCTCCACGAACACCCGCCCAGCCTACCGACGGGGTGCGACGACGGTCAGGCTCGCGCGGCCCGCAGCCGCGGACCGGGCACCTGGGCGAGCCACTCGGTGATCGTGCGCATGAAGGCCCCGTGGTCGTCGCGGAACACGGTGTGCCCGGTGCCCCCGAGGCGGAGCACGATCATGCCCCGTTCTACGAGAGCGGAGCGCGCGCGATCGGTGATCAGCAGGCTCTTCTCTGCGAGCACCACGAGAGTCGGGATGCCGAGGTGCCGAGGCGGTCTCAGCCACGCGGTGCGAACGAAGGCGAGGATCGTGCGACGATCCCAGCGGGCCACGGTCGACACCTCGATCTCGAGGTCGACCTCGCTCCACTTCGGGTTCATCCGCGCGAGCATACGGCGGCTCGGCCGCGGTGCCATCGCAAAGGCAGCTTTGAAGGCGGCCCCCTTGACCCCTCGGGGGAATGCGAAGGCCGGATCCACGTAGATCGCGCTGCGCGCCCCCAGCCGGGTCGCGACCTCACCGGCGACGACGCTGCCGAGGGAGTGCCCCATCACGAGATCGGGGGGCCCGTCGAGGAGCGGTGCGACGGTCTCCACGACATCATCGGTCCAGGATGCCGCCGAGTACCGCGCCGCACGAGGCGAGGAGCCGTGACCGGCCAGATCTACCGCGAGGACGCGGTAGCCCGCGGCATCCAGATCTGCGGCCACCCGGTGCCACGCCTCGGCGCCCGACATGATCCGTGCACGAGAATCGCCGTGCGGTGCCCATCACCCTGCGTCACGACGGCCAGCTGCATGCGGCCACCGTAGGCCGACAAGCTGGATGTGGGCCGTCCCCGACCTATGCGGTTCGGGCTGGGGCGTCAGCGCAGGAGCAGGTTGGGCTGGAGCAGGTAGCGGAAGCTCTCCGCACCGCCCTTGTCGACCGAGGTCTGCGGGGTGATGAGGATCGGGCTCAGCTTGTTCTGGTTCTCGCTCGACGTGAACGTGATGCGGGTGAACTCGCTGCGGACAGCACCGAGCGCTTCGAGCAGGTACTGGGGGTTCAAACCGAGCGTGACATCCTCACCGGTCAGGGTGGCATCGACCGCCTCGGATGCGCGTGCCTGCTCGGTGCCCGAGGCATCCATCGAGACGCCGTCGACCGTGAAGGTGAAGCGCAACGGAGCCGAGCGGTCGAGCACGAGTGCGACGCGGCGGACGGCCTCGGCGAGCTCGGCCGTGTTCACGACCGCGTAGTGATCCGTCTGCTCGGGGAACAGCCGGCGCACCGGCGGGAAGTTGCCCTTGATGAGCAGCGACGTCACCGTCTTGTTGCCCGAGGTGAAGGCGATGATCTCGCGGTCGCCCGACCCGGAGAAGTGCACGGAGATGTCGGACCCGTGCGAGAACGTCTTGCCGACCTCCTGCAGGGTGCGCGCCGGCACGAGCGCGGTCGTCGTCTCGTCGCCGGCGACCGTGCCGCCGTCCCACGGGATCTCCCGCAGCGCGACCCGGTAGCGGTCGGTGGCCACCAGGCTGAGTGCGGTGCCGCTGACCTCGAGCTGCACGCCGGTGAGCACCGGCGTCACGTCGTCGCGCGACGCGGCGAAGCCGACCTGCGAGATCGCCGTGGCGAATTCCTCCGCCTGCACGAGGCCGGATTCGCCGGTGACCTCGGGGATCGCGGGGTACTCCTGCACCGGCATGGACGCGAGGGTGAAACGCGCCGAGCCGCAGGTGAGCACGATGCCGTCGTCGTCGACGGAGATCTGGATCGGAGCGTTGGGCAGCCGACTGGCGATGTCGGAGAGAAGACGCCCGTGCACCAGGATCGTGCCNGGCTCATCGACCGTCGCCTCGATCGTGGTGCGCGCGGAGGCCTCNTAGTCGAAGGCCGACAGCGACAGACCCGCATCGGATGCCTCGATCAGCACGCCCGCGAGGATCGGCTGCGGATTGCGCTGAGGCAGCAGCTTGACCACGAAGGACACGGCTTCGCTGAAAACGTCTCGACTGACGTGGAACCTCACGGGCGCTCCCTTGACCTTGTTGGGCCTTCCCATGCTAGTGGTGCGTCTCGCGCAGGCGAATGACCCGTGTCGCGGGACGTTCTCCCACCCGANCTGTTCGCAAGGGTGATCGAACNGCTGAAAGGAGAGAGGACTTAAGTGATGGTGTTAACGCCTGTGGACANTGTGGATAACCCCGCGGATCCCTGTCCTGCNTGGGGAACTACACGCGTGGAAGTTGTGAGTGNCCGGGGGAGGCCGATGTGGTGCGNCGATGTCAGGATCGACGCGTTCTCATGCGCACCGCGATCGAGCCCACAGGATCGGGGTCGAGATCCACAGTTATCCACAGGTTATGCACACTGGGGAAAGTGCATCTTGGCGTTCCCTGTGTGCCGTGTCAAGGGGGGAAGTGACGCACCGAGATGTGCGATCGGATCAGCGCGCGTTGCGCCCCAGCTGCGACGTGATCTCGGACACCTGGTTGTAGATCGACCGACGCTCCTTCATGAGGTCGCTGATCTTCTTGTAGGCGTACATGACGGTCGTGTGGTCGCGATTGCCGAAGAGCTGGCCGATCTTCGGCAGAGACAGGCTCGTGCGCTCGCGGCACAGGTACATCGCGATCTGCCGTGCGGTCGCGACCGCCTGCGAGCGGCTCGACCCGTAGAGGTCGTCTACCGAGAGCTTGAAGTACTGCGCGGTCGCAGTGATGATGTCGGTCGGCGAGATCACATTCGCGTCGTCCTGGTCGACGATGTCTCTCAGCACCTGCTGTGCGAGCGACATGTCGAGAGGACCGATTGAGGCTCGCGAACGCGGAGACCCGGATCAGCGCGCCCTCGAGTTCACGGATGTTGGTGGACACGACTGTCGCGATGTACTCCAGCACCTCGTCGGGGATGTGGAGTCGCTCGTTCTGCGCCTTCTTCCGGAGGATGGCGATGCGGGTTTCGAGATCGGGCGCCTGAACGTCGGTGATCAGACCCCACTCGAAGCGGCTGCGCATGCGGTCCTCGAACCCGGTGAGGTGCTTGGGCGGCACATCGCTCGTGATCACGACCTGCTTGTCGTGGTCGTGCAGCTGATTGAAGGTGTGGAAGAACGCCTCCTGCGTCTCGGCGCGACCCTGGAGGAACTGGATGTCGTCGATCAGCAGGATGTCGACATCGCGGTAGCGCGCCTGGAACGCCGAGCCACGGTTGTTGGCGATCGAGTTGATGAAGTCGTTCGTGAACTCTTCGCTGGACACATAGCGCACGCGGATGCCCGAATAGAGGCTCTGCGCGTAGTCGCCGATCGCGTGGAGGAGATGAGTCTTCCCGAGCCCGGAGTCGCCGTAGACGAAGAGCGGGTTGTACGCCTTCGCCGGCGCCTCGGCGACGGCGACCGCCGCGGCGTGCGCGAAGCGGTTGGACTGCCCGATGACGAACCGGTCGAACGTGTACTTCGGATTCAGTCGGGTGTCGGAGCGCAGCGGGGTGCTCGGCGAGTCGGCGACGTCATCGGCGAGGGGCACGGGCGGAGCGGGCAACGGCGTCGACGACGGCGCCGGAGCGCTCAGGTGCGCGTCACTCAGTTCCGGATTCACGACCACGCGGAACGAGGTCACCTCACCGTCGGGCGACGCGACACTGAGAGCCTCCATGATCGGCGTGCGCAGACGCTTCGTGAACTGCGCCTGCGTGAGTTCGTTCGGCACGTCGAGATAGAGAGTGCCGCCCATCACCCCCTGCGGGATCGCGAGGCTGAGGAAGCCGTGCAGCTGCGGGGTGACCCGGTCGTCGTGCACGAGAGCGTCGAGCACGTCGGCCCAGACGGGCACCTCCGGTTGGTCCTGCACGATGCCGTTCCCCCTTAGACCTGTGGATGAATACCCCGGTTTCGGAGGAGAACCCGCCCGAACCTGTGGATAAGTGCTGGAGACACGCTAGTCAGACGGCGGGGGTGAATCAAACCGTTCGGCGATGGGCGCGTGTCGATCACGGGGTGGTTCGGGGGTGCCGTGATAGTGCGGATGGGTCCTGGGTTTGAGTTCTCGGCTCCGCGGGCATACCCTTAGTCGGTTGACTTATGCCTTCCAGGCAGTTCGTTCCCCGTCGCCGGCCGCCAGCTTCCGGTGACCCCCGATCCGGAGTGATCCCATGAGCAAGCGCACCTTCCAGCCCAACAACCGCCGCCGCGCCAAGAAGCACGGCTTCCGCGCCCGTATGCGCACCCGCGCCGGCCGCGCCATCCTCTCGGCGCGTCGCACCAAGGGTCGCGCCACGCTCTCTGCCTGAGACCGGCGTGCTTTCCCGGCCGAGTCGTCTCACCGATGGTGCCGACTACAAGGCCGTCGTCCGACGGGGAGTCCGNAGCACTTCGCCGCACCTGATCACCTATGTGGTCGCGAGCGAGGGCACGCGGGCACCCCGTTTCGGTTTCATCGTGTCGAAGCAGGTGGGAGGCGCGGTGACCCGCAATCTGGTTCGTCGCCGCTTGAAGGCGATCTGCGCAGAGGCGCGGGGCGACGTCGCGCCGGGACGCGACATCGTCATCCGCGCGTTGCCCGCCGCCGCCGCGGCATCCTTCTCCACTCTTCGCGGAGACGTGCGCACCGCACTGCAGCGGAGGGCGTCATGAGCTCGGCGACGCTGCCGTCTCACTCGCGCGGAACCGACCGGTTCGACACTCGGCTGTGGCTGCGCGCCGTGCCGCTCGTTCCTCGCAACCTGGGTCTCGCGCTGCTGCACGGCTACCGCGCAACCATCTCCCATGTTTACGGCGACGTGTGCAAGTACTATCCGTCGTGTTCCGCGTATGCGGTGGGTGCCGTGCAGCAGCACGGATTGGTCAAGGGTTCTGCCCTCGCGGCCGCCCGCATCGCCCGGTGCCACCCGTGGGCAGCTGGCGGAGTGGACGACCCCCCGACCCATGCGCATTACGCCCACGCTCTGACTCCGCACGGCTTCGTCGTGCCCCTTCGAAAGGACTGATCCGTGCCGGATCTGTTGGGAATCGTCCTCTGGCCGCTCAAATGGGTGGTCGAGCTCGTGCTGGTCGCGTGGCATGCCGTGTTCACGTTCTTCGGNATGGACCCGGCGACGGGTCTGACCTGGGTGCTGTCGATCATGGGCCTCGTGGTNGTNGTGCGCGCCGCACTGATCCCGGTGTTCGTGCGCCAGATCAAGAGCCAGCGCAAGATGATGGAGATCGCGCCCGAGCTGCGCAAGATCCAGGAGAAGTACAAGGGCAAGCGCGACCAGCTCTCCCGTGAGGCGATGAGCCGCGAGACGATGGCGCTCTACAAGAAGCACGGCACCTCCCCGGTGTCCAGCTGCCTGCCGCTGCTGATCCAGATGCCGATCTTCTTCTCGCTGTACAGCGTGCTGAGCGATGTCGCCAAGCATGCGACGGCGGCGGTGCCCACCGGTGGCGTCGGCCCGCTCACGCTNGAGCTGACGCAGGAGTTCTATCAGGCGAAGCTCTTCGGCGTCGCGTCGCTCCACGACACCCTCACCGGAGCGTGGGGTCAGCCGGGCGGCACCGTGACCGTGGTCATCCTCATCGTCCTNGTGGCGGCGATGATCGCGTCGCAGTTCATCACCCAGCTGCAGATCATCTCGCGCAACCTCTCGCCCGAGGCGAAGACCGGCCAGGCGTACCAGATGCAGCGCATCATGCTCTTCATCATCCCGATCGGCATGATCTTCTCGGGCGTGTTCTTCCCGCTCGGCGTCGTCATGTACTGGTTCACGTCGAACCTGTGGACGATGGTGCAGCAGTTCCTCGTGATCCGTAACCTCCCCACCCCCGGATCCGCGGCGGCCAAGGCCCGCGAGGAGCGCCTGGCTCGAAAGGGGAAGGCGGTCGATTCCAGCGGTCGTGTCGTCTCGCTGGAGAAGTACGAGGCGGAGCAGCAGCGGCTGCTCGCCGAAGCCGAGCGCGCGAAGGCTGCAGCTCCCAAGCGCCAGCAGCCCATGGGNAAGCAGCGCGCGAAGAAGCAGGGNGGCTCCCCCGCCGGTCCGAAGCCGGGCGCGTCCTCCGGTGGCGACGCGACGCGTCCCGCCTGACGACCTCCCNCAACTCCCCTATCCGAAGGACTCTCGATGACGACGACCGCGAACTCCGACGACCTCCGCGANGAGGCGACCGTCGAGCAGCTCGAGCAGGAAGGTGACGCTGCTGCGGACTTCCTCGAGGGGCTGCTCGACATCGCCGACATCGACGGCGACCTCACCCTCGATGTGCGAAACGGTCGTGCNTACGTGTCGGTCGAGGCATCGGACGCGTCCCTCGANGCACTCGCCGAGCCGGACACCGTNGCGTCGTTGCAGGAGCTGACCCGACTCGCGGTGCAGAACGCGACGGGTCGCTACTCCCGGCTCATCCTCGACATCGGCGGCTCCCGCGATGCGCGTCGCCGTGAACTCGAGTCCCTGGTCGAACGAGCCGCCGCCCGACTCGACGACGGCGCGTCGCAGGCATCCCTCCCGGCGATGTCGAGCTACGAGCGCAAACTCGTGCACGACATCGCCGCCGAGCGCGGGCTCACCTCCGAGTCCTACGGCGAGGGCGCCGCGCGTCACACGGTGCTGCGNCGCGCGTGAGTGTTTCACGTGAAACATCGCCACAGGGTGATGTGGAACGCGAGCCCGCGTATGCGACCGAGGTGTTCGGTGACGGGATCGGACGCGCGCGTCGGTTCGCNGGTTCGCTCGCCCGGGAGGGTGAGCTGCGAGGNCTTCTNGGTCCCCTCGAGAATGCGCGCCTCTGGTCGCGNCATCTGCTGAACTGCGCGGCCGCGGCACCCCTGTTCGCGACGGGATCCGAAGTCGGGGACATCGGATCCGGGGCGGGTCTGCCGGGGATCGTCCTCGCGATCGCGCGCCCGGATGTCGCGTGGACTCTCATCGAACCGATGGAACGACGCGTGGCCTGGTTGTCAGAGCAGGTCGCCGACCTCGAACTGGAGCACGTGACCGTGCTCCGCGCGCGCGCCGAGGACGTTCCCCGAGAGTCCTTCGACGCGGTGACCGCGCGTGCGGTGAGCGCACTGAAGGGTCTTGTCCCTCTCGCGGCTCCGCTCGTACGCGACGGTGGAGAGCTGATCTTCCTCAAGGGCGCGTCGGTGGCGGCGGAGATCGACGCGGCCCGCAAGCAGCTCGCTGCTGCTCGCGTGTCGGACCCGCGNGTCGACACGGTCGGCGATGGTGTGCTCGAGGAACCGACGCGCGTCTTCCGGGGAACCGTGCGTCGTGCGCGAGCGTGATGTTTCACGTGAAACATCGCAAGGCCGCCGACGTGCGGTGTCGNCCACGCGGCTACAGTGGACGGAGTGAGTGACGACATGACCGAGACCGAGGTGTTTCACGTGAAACATTCCCCCGCGTCGGATGACTCACCGCTCGACGACACGCCACTTGCTCGCGAACTGGCGGACCTGTCGACCCGCCGACGTGCGCTCGAGCACGCGTCGGTCACGCTTCCGACGGCGACCCGGATCATCACGGTGTCGAACCAGAAAGGGGGGGTCGGCAAGACGACCTCCGCGGTGAATCTGGCTGCGGCGCTCGCACACGTCGGCGCTCGCGTGCTCGTCATCGACCTCGATCCCCAGGGCAACGCCTCGACCGCGCTCGGAATCCCGCACTCGGCGGACACGCCCAGCATCTACGACGTGCTGATCGATGACTTCCCGCTCGNGGACGTGGTCCAGTCGAGTCCCGAATCCGACCTCCTGCAGTGCGCGCCGAGCACGATCCACCTCGCNGGCGCAGAGATCGAGCTCGTCNCGCTCGTNGCTCGCGAGCACCGACTGCGTACCGCGCTCGAGACCTACCTCGCTGCCACGACCGACGCTCCCCACTTCGTCATCATCGACTGCCCGCCCTCGCTCGGACTGCTCACGATCAACGCGTTCACCGCGGCATCCGAGGTGCTCATTCCCATCCAGTGCGAGTACTACGCGCTTGAGGGCCTCGGCCAGCTGATGGGCAGTGTCGAGATGATCCAGAAGCACCTCAACCCCCGGCTGCACGTCTCGACGATCCTGCTGACGATGTTCGACGCACGCACCCGTCTGTCGGGNGAGGTCGCCGACGACGTGCGTACCCACTTTGCAGGCGAGACGCTCACGACTGTCATCCCGCGATCGGTGCGGGTGAGTGAGGCACCGAGCTTCGGACAGACCGTCATCGCGTATGACGTGCAGTCGGCCGGCGCGGTGGCCTANCGCGAGGCCGCCGTCGAGATGCTCGCGCGCGGCGTCGAGCGGGAAGGGGGCCGATGATGGCCAAGCGCACCGGACTCGGGCGGGGGATCGGAGCCCTCATCCCGACGAGCGAGCCCAGCGAGGCACGCCCCGTCGATGTCTTCTTCCCCGAGCAGCCCANGACCTCGACCGCGGATACCCCGCCGGCCTCCGAGCCCGAGCTCATCGCCGTTCCCGGTGCGCGGCTGATCCGCATCGACCCGAACGAGATCCAGCCCAACCCGCGNCAGCCGCGCACCGTGTTCGACCCGCAGGACCTGGCGGAGCTCGTGCACTCGGTGCGGGAGTTCGGCGTGCTGCAGCCCGTCATCGTGCGCGAGGTGGACGGCTCGTACGAGCTCATCATGGGAGAGCGTCGCACTCGTGCCGCCAGAGAGGCGGGCCTGGACTCGATCCCGGCGATCGTGCGCGAGACGGCCGACGAGGATCTGCTGCGCGACGCACTGCTCGAGAACCTGCACCGTTCGCAGCTGAATCCCCTCGAGGAGGCATCGGCCTACCAGCAGCTGCTTGAAGACTTCGGCATCACGCAGGAGCAGCTGTCCCAGCGCATCGGCCGCTCACGGCCGCAGATCTCCAACACGATCCGGCTGCTCCGCCTTCCCGTGCCGGTGCAGCAGCGGGTGGCGGCCGGTGTGCTCAGCGCGGGACACGCGCGGGCGATCCTGTCACTCGACGACACAGACGCGATGGCGCGGCTCGCCGACAAGATCGTGAACGAGGATCTCTCGGTGCGCGCCGCCGAAGCGGCAGCCAAGAACTCGCCCGCACCTCGACGCCCGGCGCCCAAGGCGGGGGCTCGGCGGGGGCACCTCGATGAGGTCGCGAGTCGACTGGGCGACCGTCTCGACACGCGCGTGAAGATCAGTCTGAGCGCGAGAAAAGGCCAGATCAGCATAGATTTCGCCACCATCCAGGACTTGAATCGGATCCTGGCGGAACTGGGCGAGGAGGGGTTCGCGGGCTGAGCCGCGGCATCCGGCCCGACCCTCACCGGCGGGCACGTAGGCTGGATGGGTGACCGACGCCCGAGCCACCGACGGAGCCCGTCGCGCCAGCCTCGAGCTGTTGCGNGCCGAGGCCGCGGATGAGCTGTCGGTGCTCGTGGAGGAACGGCTTCGCGACGGCGAGGACCCCTGGGACTTCATGGAGGACCTGCCCACGGTCGACGAGCTGGTCGTGTTCATGCTGCGGGCGGAGAACATCGCCGAGGCCGGCGGGGGCAAGCCCACCGCCGCCCGCCACTACCGCGTGCTGCGTCAGATCGCGCTCGACTACCCACCGCTCACCCGTGCGGTCTGGCGGCTTCTCGGAGAGGCGAACACCCACCGCCGCTGGGATGCGGTCGTGCGCGACGCGTCCTGACGGCTCCTCGTCTCGCGCATCTGCCCCGCGACACGGCTGACGTACGCGACCTTCACTGCGCCGTCCCTACCGCCGCTGCCACGGGCTCCGCCCACGCCGTTCGAGGACGAAGACGACGAGAGGCCCGGATGCCGCGGCATCCGGGCCTCTCGTGAGGCGTCTCGCTCAGGCGAGGAAGGTGGCGAGATCCTGCTCGAGCGCGACCTTCGGCTTGGCGCCGATGATCGTCTTCTTGACCTCGCCGGCCTCGAAGACCTTGAGGGCGGGGATCGAGGTGATCTGGTACTTCATCGCGAGGTCGGGGTTCTCGTCGACATTGAGCTTGAGGATCGTGATCTTGCCCTGGTGCTCGCTCGCGATCTCGTCGAGGATCGGGGCGACCATGCGNCACGGACCGCACCAGGCGGCCCAGAAGTCGACGAGCACAGGGCCGTCGGCCTGCAGGACGTCTTCGGTCCACGTCTTGGAGCTGGTGGCGGTGGCAGTCATGGGGTTTCTCCTTAGGAAGTCTGCTGAGTGTTCGAACGCCGTGCGCGAACGGATTGTTCCCGNCGCTCAGGCGACCGGGAGCTCTTCGATCTGGTCGGCGTCGGCGGCCNGCGCACCGGCGTCGTCNAGGGAGGCGAGGAAGTGCTCNGCGTCGAGGGCGGCGACNGTGCCGCTTCCCGCCGCGGTCACGGCCTGGCGGTAGGTCGGGTCGATCACGTCGCCCGCGGCGAACACGCCCGTGANGGACGTGCGCGACGACCGGCCNTCNACCCACACCGTGCCGGCGTCGGTCAGTCGCAGCTGGTCGTGCACGAGGTGGGTGCGCGGGTCGTTTCCGATCGCGACGAANACGCCCTCGAGGGGGAGCTCGCGAGTCGACCCGTCGACGGTGGAGCGGAGTACCACGCCCGACACCGAGTCCTCACCCAGGATGTCGACGACCTCGCTGTTCCAGACGAACTCGATCTTCGGGTCGGCGAAGGCGCGCTGCTGCATGATCTTCGATGCACGCAGCTCCTCGCGACGGTGGATCACGTAGACCTTCGACGCGAAGCGGGTNAGGAAGGTGGCCTCCTCCATCGCCGAGTCGCCGCCGCCGACGACGGCGATGGTGCGCTCGCGGAAGAAGAACCCGTCGCAGGTCGCGCAGTACGAGACGCCGTGGCCCGAGAGGCGCTGCTCACCCTCGATGCCGATCTTGCGGTAGGCGGAGCCGGTCGCGAAGATCACCGCGTCGGCCTCTTCCACGGCGCCGTTGCCGAGGGTGACGCGCTTGACGTCACCGGAGAGGTCGAGCGCGGTGACGTCGTCGTAGCGCACGGTGGTGCCGAACTTCTCGGCCTGCTCCTGCAGCTTGGCCATGAGCTCCGGGCCCTGGATGCCCTCCGGGAACCCGGGGAAGTTCTCGACCTCNGTGGTGTTCATCANCTCGCCGCCGACCTCGACGGAGGAGGCGAACAGCACGGGCGACAGCTCGGCGCGCGCCGCGTAGATGGCGGCGGTGAATCCGGCGGGGCCCGATCCGATGATGATGAGCTTGCTCACGTGGGGACTCTCCTTGTCGATCGGCCGCGGGGATGTCTCTCGCAGCCACTACCGGTCAACACATGGTAGCCGNGGGACATTCCGCGAGGGGCCGTCAGCGACGCACGATCCGCCGTACGAGGGCGATGCCCGGGCCGAGCTCGGGCGCGCGCAGCACCGCCAGGGCGAGCACGTACACGACGGTGGCCGAGAGCCCCACCACGGCTGTTCCGACAGCCCCCAGGATCTGCCCCGAGACCATCCAGCCGTGCACACCGCCGGCGAGCAGGAACACCCCGTAGCCGGCGAGGCCCGCGGGGATGGCCGCGATGCCGAAGCGGGCGAGCGATCCGAGCCAGACCCGTGCCCGCAGGTCGCCGATCTTGCGCCGCAGCAGGATGCCCCCGGCGATGACCTGCACGAGCATGGCGAACGACTGGCCCAGTGCGATGCCGGCGCCCAGATACTCCCGGGGGAGCGTCCACGAGGCGATGAA
>JGI26535J51212_1002860_pt1:7500-11874 | contig 11874 bp, 4 predicted proteins | sample ThiBiot_750_biof_2_FD_51212 | JGI IMG/M metagenome (IMG submission 51212) | reverse complement strand
AGGGGCGGATGCAGACAATTATTACCGGGGATTCAGCCGGGCTGCGGATGCTATCATCAAGGCTGCGGCGGGAGAGTATAAAGCTCCTGAGGGATATGATAATGGGAACAGGCATCGTCGTGGCAAGGGCGGGGGGAATATCATTGGGGTGATCGTTATTATTTTCATCGTCATCATACTTGCCATTTTTCGTGGGGGTGGTGGCGGGGGCGGAGGGCTTTTCCGAGGATCGGGTATTCTGCCCTTTATCATCGGAGATATGATCGGCAGCGCCGGCAGACGAGGTGGCGGCTGGGGTGGAGGAGGCGGTGACTGGGGCGGCGGAGGTGGAGGAGGCTTTGGTGGATTTGGTGGTGGTAGTGGCGGTGGTGGCGGTGCCAGCGGTAGTTGGTAAATGAAGACATTAAAAAAGGGGCAATGCCCCTTTTTTATTTAGATACTTTTGATTTGATATAATCTGCCTGGTCCTTAAGACCAGCTGCATCCTTTCTGTTGGCAATCCCGCTGAGCGCGGCATTGATGAATGGGTCGGTCTGGGTGTGATAGGCCTGGGGGATTGCTTCCCGGAATTTCACGATCAGGTCCACTCCTCTCTTTACCTGGTCCGTGTTCTTGACCTTGGCTATAAGCTCTGCATATGGCTTTATGAACATGAATTTTTCCTGGCCTACCTGCATCTTGTCAAAGTTGTCCGATATCACGTCAAAGCTGCTCTCGTCGCCCGACCGGATCAATACGGCTGAAATGGCGGCCATCAGTGTCCCTTTCGCCGGCTGTTTGATAAATTTCTTTGCAAGGTCCAGTGCGGTGGCGCTGTCCACCTCTGACAGGGCTGTCAGGGCATTGCCCGCTACGGTATAAGATGAATCCGATGCTGCCCTGATAAAGAGGGATTTATACGCAGGGGCGTGATAGGTCCCCAGCAACTGCACCGCGGTGGCTTTTACTCTCCTGTCCCGATCGTTAGCTGCCAGGTCGGCGATCAAAGGCTCGAAGGTCTTTTTGATGGCATCATTTTTCAGATCCAGTCTTTGTAGTGCGAAGTCGCGCAGTCTGTAATACCTGTCTTTTAGCGCTGTCTTCAGCAGATCGACCGCCTTGGGGTCATCCTGATTTTTAGCTGCAAAGGCGATTGCTTCCCGGCGATCGACATAAAGACCAGCATATTTATACTGATGGATGAAATTATCCAGGGTCTTGTTATCCTTCTTTTCGCAGAGCAGGATCTTATCGCCGTCTACGTTCACCAGGTCGGGACGGCTGGTATAGTTGAAAGTGAATGTATCCGTCTTATCCTCCACCCATGCTTTATGACGCTCCTTTTTAGCGCCATTGTAAACATCGATGGCTATCGGGAGGCGGAAGACCTTGCCCGTCTCCTGTGTTTGATTGATGATGACCTTTACTGTTTTGGCATTGTCGTCGTACACATAATCGATGGTCAGCTTGGGATGCCCGCTGCCATAATACCATTGGTTCCAATACCAGTTCAGGTCCTGGCCTGTGACATCTTCGAAAGCAAGCCGCAGGTTCTGTGCTTCGGCGGATTTGAATTTGTTGGTCGTCAGGTACAGGTTCAGTGATTTGAAGAAGGCGCTGTCACCGACATAATTACGCAGCATATTCAGGATACGTCCGCCTTTGGGATAGCTCACCTGGTCAAACACGTCTTCTTTATCGGAGTAATGGAAACGTACCAGGTCCTTGGTTGCGTTTTCGGGATTTGAAAGATAGCTTTGAATACCCTGGTAATTTACTGCATCACCAGCATCCTTACCGTATTTATATTCATTCCACAATGTTTCGCTATAGTCTGCAAAGGATTCGTTCAATGTAATATTGCTCCAACTCTCCGTGGTGACAAGATCACCGAACCACTGGTGAAAGAGCTCGTGTGCAATGACGTCTTCCCAGCCGTTGCCGTCCGACAACTCCCGTGCGTCCTGGTTGGCGCCCTCACCATGCAGCGTGCTGGTGGTATTTTCCATTGCGCCGCTGACATAATCCCGTCCCACTATCTGGGAATACTTAGGCCAGGGGTAATCAACACCCGTGATGCGGGAATAAAAGGCGATCATCTCAGGAGTATTGCCAAAGATCCTGCGGGCCACCGGGGCATATTCTTTTTCTACGTAGTAGCTTACTTCTTTGCCTTTGTAAGAATCCTTGATGATAGCGTATTCACCTACTCCCATAAAGAACAGATAGGGTGCGTGGGGCTGATCCATTTTCCATTGATCCGTACGTGTGCCGTCTCCATTGACTTTCTGACTCACGAGCCTGCCATTGGACAGCGTTACATATTTTGCCGGAACCGTCATCGTGATCTCTTCTGTCGTCTTTTGATTGGGCTTGTCGATGGTGGGGAACCATACAGAATTGGCTTCTGTTTCGCCCTGGGTCCAGATCTGTGTGGGCTTGCCTTTTTCTTCACCTTTGGGGTTGATGAAATAAAGTCCTTTGGCGTCAGTGATGGCGGCGCTGCCGTTATGTACTTTCAGCTCGTTGGGCTTCGATGTATACTCTATGAAGATAGTATATTTTTCTGTGTATTTGTATGTTCTGTCCAGATGGATCCGAAGGATCATTCCATCATATTCATATTTGAGAGGGGCCATTTGGCCGCCCTTTACAATGGCTACTTTGTGAATATCCATCCCTTTGGCATCCAATGATACAGAGTCAGTAGGATAGAAGTGGGGTTTTAAAGTGATCCAGGCTTTACCATTCAAGTAAGACTTGTCGTAATCGAACTTTACGTCCAGCCGGGTATCTACCAGGTCGTCGAATTTGGTGGCTGTTGCCCGATAGACATTTTTCCAGGCTTCGTCCTTATCTTCCTGTTGCGCCCATAGCAGGTGACCAGACAAAAGGCCCATTACTACGAAGAGGAGGTGTTTGCGTACTTGCATAATTGTATTTGATAGGTTTGTGTACAGTGGGGTAAAGATAGTAGTTTTCATATCTCCGTGAATATCAAATATTCAGCGGAAAAAAGCGTTAATTTGCTAAACCGAAAGTCCATCAATGCTAAGGAATACCCTTTTGACCTTATTAATCCTTACCCTGGGTAGATGCTATGCCCAGGATAATTACTTTGTACTGATCCAGGCCGATAATAATCAACCTTTTTACGCGCGTCTCGAGGATAAGACCCTTAGCTCCACTTTTCAAGGTCACCTGATCCTTTCGCAGCTGAGAGGTGGCCGCCATAGTATTACCATTGGATTCCCGAAACAATTATTCCCCGAGCAGCAGTATACGTTTGATATCAATGGAAAGGACCTGGAATTCCAATTAAGGGAGCAGGAAAACAAAGGATGGGGGGTGTTCAATCTGCAGACGCTGGAATGGCTGCCTGCTGAAAGAAAGGAACCGGCAAGTTCTGTGCATATCGATGGGATTAAAAAGGATGATGCTTTTTCCCGCCTGATGGCGGGGGTAGTCGGTGATACGGCCGTCATGTATAGTACTTATGCTATGGAGGCGGCTTTGAAGGACAGTCCTGCCGTGAAGTCCGAGACGAGGCCAGATACTACTGCGTCTACCTCCGTTGCCCTAAAGGCAGACAGCGCTTTAGCGGTTTTTACAGTAATAACGTCTCGTCACGACACTGTCGCGACCGTAGACTCTACCAAAACAGTGGTTTCTTCCCGTCCTGCCAGTACCGTGGTAAAGCTCAGCGAGCGCAAGACTTCCAAGGGGCTGCGGCTTGCTTTTGCCGACAAGCAAAAGGGGAGAAAGGCCGATACCGTTATTGTCATCATACCCATGGATAGCAATGTAGTTGCAGTAAAGACCGCCGGACCCTCTGATAGTGTCAAGGTCCTGGTTTCCAATGCGACTCCCGGGGATCTGTACCGAAAATCTGATTCTTCCCAGAAGAAGGTTGAGACAAAGCTGGTGCTGGTCAATTCCGATTGCCGCAATTTCGCCACTGACTATGATGTAGATAAGCTCAGGGTTAAGATGCTGGAGATCGGCAAGGACGATGACAAGGTCGCCGCCGCCAAAAAGGTATTTAAGACTAAATGCTTCACAACCAAGCAAATAGGGGCGTTGAGCGAGGTATTCACCGGGGACGCGGCCAAATACAAATTTTTCGAGACAGCCTATCCTTTTGTCTCCGATGATCGTTACCGCGAGCTGACCGACTTGCTGGCTGACCCCGTTTACAATGGCAAATTCAGGGCAATGACCGGGCAGCGTTGAGAGGAACCGCCGAGGGCGGTTCGTCCAGGACCGGAGGTCCCGACCGAGGAGGAGGGTAACCGAGCGGAGCGAAGGTTACGATCGAGAAGGACCGTGTCGAAGCAGGTCCGACGAAGATCTAAGCAGCTCCGACGAAGGCCTCAGACATTAGCGGATTGCGGG
>JGI26535J51212_1002860_pt1:0-2500 | contig 11874 bp, 4 predicted proteins | sample ThiBiot_750_biof_2_FD_51212 | JGI IMG/M metagenome (IMG submission 51212) | reverse complement strand
CAGAAAAGAAAATGTAGGTATAAGTAACGATAAATAAAGTGAAAAACTTTATCGCCGTAAGTCTAAGGGTTCCTGATCAACGTTAATCGGATCAGGGTTAGTCGGGTCCTTAGGAAAACCCGAAAGGGGCATCTGATGGAAAACTGGTTAATATTCCAGTACCCGCTTTAGTTTCGATGGGGTGACGCAGAAGTGAACATCACACGATGGATACGGAATTCCACGTTTAAGTACGTAGCTATATCTTTTACAGGCAAATCCGTAAGAGATGGCGAAATACGAAAGTATATGAGGGCTTCGGCCCGATTGAGTGATCTAATAGCTGCCGAGAAAAACCTCTAAGGTTAGGCTAGAGCGGCCCGTACCGCAAACCGACACAGGTAGACGAGAAGAATATTCTAAGGCGCTCGGGTGAGCCGTGGAGAAGGAACTAGGCAAATTGTGGCTGTAACTTCGGGATAAAGCCAGCCTACTTCGGTAGGCCTCAGTAAAATGGTTCAACCAACTGTTTAACAAAAACACAGGGCCCTGCAAAATCGTAAGATGACGTATAGAGCCTGATACCTGCCCGGTGCTGGAAGGTTAAGGAAGGATGTTCGGCGCAAGCCAAAGCTTCTGACTGAAGCCCCAGTAAACGGCGGCCGTAACTATAACGGTCCTAAGGTAGCGAAATTCCTTGTCGGGTAAGTTCCGACCTGCACGAATGGTCTAATGAGTTGAACACTGTCTCCTCCACGAGCCCGGTGAAATTGTAGTATCGGTGAAGATGCCGGTTACCCGTCACGGGACGGAAAGACCCCGTGAACCTTCACTACAACTTTGCATTGATTTTGGATTACGGATGTGTAGAATAGTTGGGACACTTTGAAGCAGTGGCGCTAGCCATTGTGGAGTGGTCGTTGAAATACCAACCTTCTTTGATTTAGAGTCTAACCCCTTGCGGGGAACAGTGCATGGTGGGTAGTTTGACTGGGGTGGTCGCCTCCTAAAGTGTAACGGAGGCTTGCAAAGGTACCCTCAGTACGGTTGGTAATCGTACGAAGAGCGCATTAGTATAAGGGTGCTTGACTGTGAGGCATACAGGCCGAGCAGGAGCGAAAGCTGGCTAAAGTGATCCGGCGGTTCTGCATGGAAGGGCCGTCGCTCAAAGGATAAAAGGTACTCCGGGGATAACAGGCTGATCTCCCCCAAGAGCTCATATCGACGGGGAGGTTTGGCACCTCGATGTCGGTTCGTCACATCCTGGGGCTGGAGAAGGTCCCAAGGGTTCGGCTGTTCGCCGATTAAAGTGGCACGTGAACTGGGTTCAGAACGTCGCAAGACAGTTCGGTCCCTATCTGTGATGGGCGTTAGAAAATTGAGTGGACATGACCTTAGTACGAGAGGACCGGGTCGTACGTACCGCTGGTGTATCTGTTGTGCCGCCAGGTGCAGTGCAGAGTAGCTATGTACGGACAGGATAAACGCTGAAAGCATCTAAGCGTGAAACCTTCCACAAGATGAGTTTTCTTTTAAGGGTCGTCAGAGACTATGACGTTGATAGGCTACAGGTATAAAACTGGTAACAGTAAAGCCGAGTAGTACTAATTGCCCGTATGCTTTAATTTTTTTTCACTTTGTATTACAACCTCCCAATATGACATTATTATGGTCAATATGACCCATGATCTTATGGTGGTTTTGCCGAGGGTGTTCACCTCTTCCCATACCGAACAGAGAAGTTAAGCCCCTCATGGCCGATGGTACTGCACCACAATGCGGGAGAGTAGGTAGCTGCCATATTCATTGAAGGCCCTGTAGCTTGTGCTACGGGGCTTTTTTTTGCCCATACCCGAAGGGTGGGTGACGGGGGAACGGCAGGGACGAGTGCCGGCGGGGACGAGGGCGAACGACCTTTGAACGCTATATTTGCCTTATGAACGTCCTTTTCTGGATCACCCTGCTGCTGGGGCAGCCTGCCGATACTCTTCAACCTTTTCACCTCTCCGGCCACGCCCAGGGTACAACCTGGCACATTACTTACTATTCCACCGATAGCACGGTTCTCTCCAGCCAGATCGATAGCATCCTCGACAAAATCGACAGTTCCCTCTCCCTTTATAAGCCCTACTCCCTTATCTGCCAGTTCAATCGGGACCCACATGGTATTTTGATGGATGAACATATGTCTGTTGTCATGCAGCAAGCCCTGGATACCTACCGGACCAGTTCCGGCCTCTTCGATATAACGGTCCAGCCTCTCGTGGAAGCCTGGGGCTTTAGCGCCCACAAACCGGATGCATACCCGGACTCTGCTGTCATTCAGCATATACTTCCCTGTGTGGGGTCCGACTATCTGTCTATACAGAACGGATATCTATTGAAAGCAAAGCCCTGCGTTCATATCGACCTGGATGGCATCGCCCAGGGATATAGTGTAGATGTGCTGGCGGGATTCCTCGAACAACACCATATCACCAGCTACCTTGTGGAGCTAGGAGGCGAACTTCGGGTAAAAGGC
>JGI26535J51212_1002747_pt1 | contig 12274 bp, 8 predicted proteins | sample ThiBiot_750_biof_2_FD_51212 | JGI IMG/M metagenome (IMG submission 51212) | reverse complement strand
CCGCCGCGACATATCCCGGTGCTCGGGCGCGAGGTCATCGAATGGCTGTCGCCGCGCGCGGGCGGCGTTTATGTCGATGCGACCTTCGGCGCCGGCGGCTACAGCCGCGCGTTGCTGGCAGTCGATGGCACCCGTGTCATCGGCATCGACCGTGACCGCACCGCCATCGCCGGCGGTTTCGATCTTGTCGACAAGTCGGATGGCCGACTGACGCTGGTGGAGGATCGCTTCTCTCATCTCGCCGAGGTCTGCGCCGCGCAGGACGTGGACGCGGTCGACGGCGTGGTGATGGACATCGGCGTGTCGTCGATGCAGATCGATCAGGCCGAGCGCGGCTTCTCGTTCCGGCTCGACGGCCCGCTCGACATGCGGATGAGTGGTTCGGGTCCGACAGCCGCCGATGTCGTGGCGAGCGCGTCGGAGGCCGACCTTGCCAACATCATCTACATTTTCGGCGAGGAGCGTTATTCGCGACACATTGCGCGCGCCATCGTGGCGGCGCGGCGCGAAGCCCCGATTGCGACCACGCGTGCGCTGGCGGATATCGTCGGCAAGGTGGTGCGTGCCAAGCCGGGCGAAATTCATCCGGCGACGCGGACGTTTCAGGGCCTGCGGATTTTCGTCAACGCCGAACTCGACGAGCTGCATCTGGCGCTGGCGGCCGCCGAGCGGGTGCTGAAGCCCGGCGGCCGTCTGGTCGTCGTCACGTTCCACTCGCTGGAAGATCGCATCGTCAAGAACTTCCTGGTCGAGCGCAGCCAGCGCGGCGGCGGCTCGCGGCATCTGCCGCAGGTCGCGCGAGAGGCGCCGCGCTTCGCCGTTCTCACCAAGCGTCCGGTGAAGCCCGGCGACGACGAGGTCGCTGCCAATCCGCGCGCGCGCTCCGCGAAACTGCGCGCCGCCGAGCGCACCGACGCGCCGGCGCAGCCGGCCGCCGACTTGCCGTCGTGGCCGACGCTCGACAGCGTCATGCGGAGAGGTTGAGCCATGCGGATCATCCATCTTCTCGTCGTCTGCCTGCTGGTGATCGGTGCGTCCTACGTCTACCGCATCAAAATGGAATCGACCTCGCGCACCGAGCGCGTGCAGCGGCTGCACGCCGAGGTTCGGGCGCAGCGTGACGCCATCGCCGCGTTGCGCGCGGAGTGGGCGCGGCTGGATTCACCGAAGCGGCTGCAGGGCTTTGCCGAGCGCCACACCAAGCTGCGGCCGATCGAAGCCCGGCAATACGATCAACTGAAGAACCTGCCGGAACGTTCTCCGACCCTGATCAATCCCAACGAACCCGATCCGATCGGCGCGATGATCGACACCACCGATCGCGATCTGATGACCGGTTCGATTCCCGCAACGGAGGGCGCACGATGATCGATCAGGTGGAGGTCGTGCGCGGTTCCGGGCACTCGTTCTCGGCGTGGCGTCAGCGCGTGGTCCGCGGTCTGCTCTATGGACAGAACGTCGATCGCGCAGCGCGGGCGCGGGTACGCGTCGGGCTGACCATCCTGATTTTCTCGCTGGTCTATGTCGTGATCGGCGGACGGCTGGTGATGTTCGCGACCTTCGGCGAGGGGCACGGATCGCGCCGCGTCACGCAGGACGCCATCGCCACCGCGCGGCCGGACATCGTCGACCGCAACGGACAGATCCTCGCAACCGACGTCAAGACGCCGTCGTTGTTCGGCGAGCCGCGCCGGCTGATCGACGTCGACGAGGCGGTCGAGATGCTGACGGCGGCGCTGCCCGATCTCGACACCAAGGAGGTGCGCGACCGGCTGTCGTCGAAGAAGGGATTNGTCTGGCTCAAGCGTGAAATCACGCCGCGCCAGCAGCACGACATTCACCGCCTCGGCCTTCCNGGNATCGGCTTCCTGCGCGAGAACAAGCGCGTCTATCCGAACGGCGTCGATGTCTCGCATCTGATCGGCCTCGTCAACATCGACAACCAGGGCATCGCCGGCATCGAGAAATGGCTCGACACCAACGGGCTGGCGGACCTGCACCGCGCCGGCTTCGCCACNGACCGTTTGCAGAAGCCGGTNGAACTNGCCGTCGATCTNCGCGTCGAGCACGCCTTGCGCGACGAACTGATGAAGGCCAAGGAGCACTACAAGGCCAAGGCCGCGTCGGGATTGGTCTCCAACGTCAGGACCGGCGAAATCGTCGCGATGGTATCGCTGCCGGATTTCGATCCGAACAATCCGAAGGAAGCCAACGATCCGGATCGCATCAACCGCCTGACCACCGGCGTCTACGAGATGGGATCAACCTTCAAGGCGTTCACGCTGGCGATGGCGCTCGATTCCGGCAAGGTGACGCTGAATTCGATGTGGGATGCGCGCGGCCCGTTGCACTACGGTCGCTTCAAGATCCATGACGACCATCCGCTGGGCCGCTTCATCAACACCAAGGAAGTCTTCACCTATTCGTCGAACGTCGGCGCCGCGCGCATCGCGCTGTCGCAGGGNGTGGAGGCGCATCAGGCGTTCCTGCGCAAGATGGGCCAGATGACCCGCCTGCGTACCGAATTGCCGGAAAGCGCCTCACCGATTTTGCCGCGCAAATGGGGCGAACTGAACACTGTCACGATTTCATTCGGCCATGGCATCGCGGTCGCGCCGTTGCAGGCCGTGATGGGCATCGACGCTCTGGTCAACGGCGGCTACCTGATCCCGCCGACCTTCCTCAAGCGTTCCGAGGAAGAGGCGATGAAACTGGCGAAGCGCGTCATCAAGCCGGAAACCAGCGAGAAGATGCGCTTCCTGATGCGTCTCAACGCCGAGGTGGGCACCGCGCGCAAGGCCGACGTCAAGGGCTACTATGTCGGCGGCAAGACCGGCACCGCCGAAAAGGTCATCAACGGCCGCTACGCCAAGAAAAAGGTGCTGAACGGCTTCACGGCTATTCTGCCGGCGGACGATCCGAAGTATCAGATCCTGATCATGATCGACGAGCCGCAACCGCTGAAGGAAACCTACGGTTTCATCACCTCCGGCTGGAACGCCGTGCCGACCGGCGGCAAGGTGATCGCGCGCATCGCGCCGCTGTTGGGAATTCAGCCGCGGTTCGATCTGCCGCCGTCTGAGCGCCTTATTCTTGCGACATCCAGATAATGTTGCGTGCGTAACGATCAGATATCGATCTTGCTCCGGCGCCGCATCGCGGCAAGGAGCCAGGCCCGGAGACCATGAAACTTTTCGAACTGTTCAGCGCGGACGTAGCGATCGATCCATCGGCGCGGGAGGTCGCGGTGACGGGTCTCGCGATGGACAGCCGCGTCGTCAAGCCGGGCGATCTGTTCTTCGCGCTGGCCGGCGTGAAGNCCGACGGCGCGCGATTCATCGATCAGGCGATTGCATCGGGCGCGGTCGCCATTGCCGGCGATCATGCTGCGATGGACGCTGTGCGCGTTCCGTTCGTGACGGTCGCCAATCCGCGCCGCGCGCTGGCTCAGGCCTCGGCGCGTTTCTATCCGCGTCAACCTAGGATCATCGCGGCCGTCACCGGCACCAGCGGCAAGACCTCGGTGGCGGCGTTCGTGCGGCAGATCTGGCAGCAACTCGGCGATGAAGCGGCAAGCATCGGCACTGTCGGCGTGATGAGCACCCGGCGCAACGTTTACGGCTCGCTGACAACGCCGGACCCGGTCGCGCTGCATCGGACCATCGACGAACTGGCCGGCGACGGCGTGACGCATCTGGCGCTGGAAGCCTCATCGCACGGGCTCGATCAGTTCCGGCTCGACGGCGTGTGCGTCAACGCCGGCGGCTTCACCAACCTGTCGCGCGATCACATGGATTATCATCCGGACGTCGCGCATTATCTCGCGGCCAAGCTGCGGTTGTTCACCGATCTGGTCGTGGACGGCGGCGCGGCGGTGGTCGCCGCCGATCACGACGTGTCGCATCAGGTGATCGACGCAGCGCGCCGACGTGGCCTGCGTCTTGTCACTGTGGGGCGTCGCGGCGACGGTGAGGGGGCAGGCATTCGCCTGATCGATGTCGCGGTCGATGGCTTCGCGCAGAAGCTCGGCCTTGCGCATCGCGGGCAGCGTTACAGCGTGCGCTTGCCGCTGGTGGGTGAATTCCAGATCGAGAATGCGCTGGTCGCTGCAGGGCTCGCGATCGCCACCGGCAGCGACGCCGCACGGGTGTTCGGTGCACTGGAGCGGCTTGAAGGCGCCAAGGGGCGGCTGGAGCGCGTGGGCGCGCGTAACGGCGCGCCGATCTTCGTCGATTATGCCCACAAGCCCGACGCACTGGCCAAGGCATTGCAGGCGTTGCGGCCCTATGCGAAGCGGCGGCTGGTCGTGGTGTTCGGCGCGGGCGGCGATCGCGACGCGGGCAAGCGGCCACTGATGGGCGAGATCGCCGCGCGGAACGCCGATGCGGTGATTGTTACCGACGACAATCCGCGCAGCGAAGATCCGGCCGCGATCCGCTCCGCGATTGCCGCCGCCGCGCCCGGTGCGCGCGAGATCGGCGACCGCGCGGAGGCGATCCGCGCCGCCATCCATGATTTGCGGGACGGCGATGTGTTGTTGATCGCCGGCAAGGGCCACGAAACCGGCCAGATTGTCGGCGATCGCACGCTGCCGTTCAGCGACCACGACGCCGTTGCGGACGCATTGAAAGTGAAAGTCGCATGAGCACGCCATCTCTCTGGACGCCCAAAGCCATGGCGGACGCGATGCAGGCGGAGGTTTGCGGCGCGATGCTCGCCGCGATCCATGGTCTCTCCATCGACAGCCGCACCATTGTGCCGGGCGACGCCTATTTCGCCATCAAGGGCGACGTGCACGACGGCCACGCCTTTGTCGACGCCGCGCTGAAGGCGGGCGCCGCGCTCGCCGTCGTCGCACGACAGAAGCGCGATCAATTCGCAGCCGATGCGCCGCTGTTGGTGGTCGAGGACGTGCTGCTAGGTTTGATCGATCTGGCGCAGGCATCGCGCGCGCGGCTCGGCGCCAAGGTGATCGCGGTCACCGGTTCGGTCGGCAAGACCTCGACCAAGGAAATGCTGCGTCAGGTGCTTGAGAAGCAGGGCAAGACGCACGCTTCCGTCGCTTCGTTCAACAATCATTGGGGCGTGCCACTGTCGCTGGCGCGCTGTCCGGCGGAGACCGACTACGCCGTGTTCGAGATCGGCATGAACCACGCCGGCGAGATCACGCCGCTGGTGAAGCTGGTGCGGCCGCATATCGCGATCGTCACCACGGTCGAACCGGTCCATCTGGAGTTTTTCAAAAACGTCGCGGCAATCGCGGACGCCAAGGCTGAGATTTTTTCCGGCGTCGAGCCCGGCGGTGTCGCGGTGCTCAATCGCGACAACGATCAGTTCGCTCGGCTGAAGCGCGGCGCCGGAAAAGCAGGCATTACCAACATCGTTGCCTTCGGCGCACACAAGAGCGCCGATGCGCGGCTGCTGGACGTGGCGTTGCACCCGACCTGCTCGGCGATCCACGCCGATATTCTCGATCACGACATCACCTACAAGCTGGCGATGCCCGGCCGTCACATGGCGCTGAATTCGCTGGCGGTGCTGGCGACGACCTCGCTCGCGGGCGCCGATCTCGCGCGCTCGGCGCTGGCGCTGTCGCAAATCCAGGCCGCGGCGGGGCGGGGTGTGCGCAAAACGCTGGAACTGGTGCATGGCACCGCCACGCTGATCGACGAGAGTTACAATGCCAATCCGGCATCGATGGCGGCGGCGCTCAATGTGCTCGGCGGTGCGGCGATCGGTTCGCAGGGGCGCAGGATCGCGGTGCTCGGCGATATGCTCGAACTGGGGCCGACAGGCGCCGACCTTCATCGCGCCCTTGCCGAGGCGGTGAAGGCGAACGGGATCGATATGGTATTTTGCTGCGGCCCGCTGATGCAAAACCTGTGGGATGCGCTTCCCTCGGGGACGCGTGGCGGCTATGCCGAAAGCGCGAATCAGCTTGAGTCGCAGGTGGTGACCGCGCTGCGTGACGGCGACGCCGTCATGATCAAGGGCTCGCTCGGTTCGAAGATGAAAGTAATTGTCAGTGCGCTGGAGAAGCGCTTTCCCCATCAGGCCGCACACGACGACGTTGCGGTGTAAGGCGGATTGAATGTTCTATTGGTTGATCGATGCGGTGCCGGCGATTCCGGCCCTCAACGTGTTTCGTTACATCACGTTCCGCACCGGCGGTGCGATGGTGACGGCGGCCCTGTTCGTGTTCCTGTTCGGGCCGTGGATCATCGATAATCTGCGCATCCGTCAGGGCAAGGGTCAGCCGATCCGCACGGATGGCCCGCAAACGCACCTGACCAAGAAGGGTACGCCCACCATGGGCGGGCTGATGATCCTGTCCGGCCTGATCGTATCGACCTTGCTGTGGGCCAACCCGATGAACCCCTACGTCTGGATCGTGCTCGGCGTGACGCTGAGTTTCGGACTGGTGGGCTTTTATGACGATTATCTGAAAGTCACCAAGCAAAGTCATAACGGCTTCGGCGGTCGCAGTCGTTTGCTGATCGAGGGCATCATCGCGGCGCTGGCGTGCTACGCGCTGATGCGGCTCGGCCGCGAACCGCTGTCGAGTTCGCTGGCGATTCCGTTTTTCAAGGAGGTGGTGATCAACCTCGGCTGGTTCTTCGTGATCTTCGGCGGCTTCATCATCGTCGGCGCGGGCAACGCAGTGAATCTCACCGACGGCCTCGACGGCCTCGCCATCGTGCCGGTGATGATCGCCGCCGCCAGCTTCGGCATGATCTCCTATCTCGCGGGCAACGCGGTGTTCTCCGATTACCTGCAGATCAATTACGTCGCCGGCACTGGCGAACTGGCGGTGCTGTGCGGCGCGGTGCTGGGCGCGGGGCTCGGCTTTCTCTGGTTCAACGCGCCGCCGGCCTCGATCTTCATGGGCGATACCGGTTCGCTGGCACTGGGCGGAATGCTGGGCTCGATCGCGGTCGCGGTGAAGCACGAGATCGTGCTGGCGGTGATCGGCGGTCTGTTCGTGCTCGAGGCGGTGTCGGTGATCGTGCAGGTCGCATCGTTCAAACTCACGGGCAAGCGCGTGTTCAAGATGGCGCCGATCCATCATCACTTCGAGCAGAAGGGCTGGACCGAGCCGCAGGTGGTGATCCGTTTCTGGATCATCGCGGTGATGCTGGCGCTGCTCGGCCTCTCCACGCTCAAGCTGCGTTGAGCCGATGATCCCCGTCACCTCATTTGCCGGCAAGACCGTTGCCGTGTTCGGGCTCGGCGGCTCCGGCCTTGCGAGCTGCGAGGCGTTGCGAGCCGGTGGCGCCGAAGTCATCGCCTGCGACGATAATGTCGAGCGCATGGCGCAGGCGGCTCAGGCCGGTTTCATCACCGCCGATCTGCGCGGCGTCGCATGGGAGAATTTCGCCGCGCTGGTGCTGACGCCCGGCGTGCCGCTCACCCATCCGCAACCGCATTGGACCGTGCTGCTGGCGCAACGCGCCGGCGTAGAGGTGATCGGCGACGTCGAACTGTTCTGCCGCGAGCGTCGTCGCCACGCACCGAATGCGCCGTTCGTCGCCATCACAGGCACCAACGGCAAATCCACCACCACGGCGCTGATCGCGCATCTGATGCGCGAGGCGGGGCACGACGTGCAGATGGGCGGCAATATCGGCACCGCGATCCTGTCACTCGAGCCGCCGCGTGCCGGGCGCGTCCACGTCATCGAAATGTCGTCGTATCAGATCGACCTGTGCCCGTCGCTCGATCCGAGCGTCGGCATCCTGCTCAATGTCAGCGAGGATCACATCGATCGCCACGGCACGCTCGCGCACTACGCTGCGGTGAAAGAGCGGCTGGTCGCCGGCGTGCAACCCGGCGGCACCGCGATCGTCGGCGTCGACGACGGCTGGTGCCGCGCGGTCGCCGACCGGCTCGATCAGGCCGGCAAGCCGGTGGTACGCATCTCCGTCAGGCAGCCGCTGGCGGACGGCATGTATGTCGAGCACGACATCATCGTCCGCGCCGCCGGCGGCGCGCGCAGCGAGATCGCGCGGATCGGCGGCATCGGCTCGCTGCGCGGCGTTCACAACGCGCAGAACGCCACGTGCGCGGCCGCCGCGGCGCTCGCGCTCGGTGTGCGTGACGATGTTTTGCAGAAGGGCCTGCGCAGCTTCCCCGGTCTCGCGCATCGCATGGAGCAGGTCGGCCGGCGTGGCGGCGTGCTGTTCGTCAACGACTCCAAAGGAACCAACGTCGACGCCACGGCGCGGGCGTTGGCGTCGTTCGGCGACATCTTCTGGATCGCGGGCGGTAAGGCGAAGAGCGGCGGTATCGCCTCGCTGGTCGAGTTCTTCCCGCGCATTCGCAAGGCCTATCTGATCGGCGCGGCGGCGCGCGAATTTGCCGCCACGCTCGACGGCAAGGTGCCTTACGAGATCAGCGAGACCCTCGAGGTGGCGGTGCCGAACGCCGCGCGGGATGCCGATGCCGGCGGTCTGGCGGATGTCGTGGTGCTTTTGTCGCCGGCCTGCGCCTCGTTCGATCAGTTCCCCAACTTCGAGGTGCGCGGCGCGCGGTTCGGCGAACTGGTGCGGGCGCTGGATGGCGTCGTGCCGGCGGTCTAGGTCTTTCCGCCTTCGACAGAATCGTCGGCTTTCATGCGCGGACCCAACCGCGCATTCCATCGTCGCGAGGGAATGATCAAAGCGTGAAGCGCCATCAGGCTTCACGATAAATGTGTTCGCTCCGTTAACGGTTCGGAAACCATGATGGGGGACCAATGGGGCGTCATCGCCCCGCAGGATCCGCCATGATTTCACGCGAACAACGCACCCCACTTTCGGAATGGTGGTGGACGGTCGACCGTCTGCTGCTGGGCGCCTTCGTTCTGTTGATCCTGTGCGGCGTCATCCTGTCGCTGGCGGCGAGCCCGTCGGTCGCGACCCGCATTGGACTCGATCCGTTCCATTTCTTCAACCGGCATGTGTTGTTCCTCGCGCCATCGCTCATTGTGATGCTGGCGGTGTCGTTTCTGTCGCCGCGGCAGATCCGGCGCAGCGCGCTGATCGTTCTGGCCATCAGCGTCACCTTGATCGTTATAACGCTGGTGTTTGGCGCCGAGGTGAAGGGCGCGCGACGGTGGATCACCATTCTCGGCGTCAACATTCAGGCCTCGGAATCCGCCAAGCCCGCCTTCGTGGTGGTGGTGGCGTGGCTGTTCGCGGAATCGGCGCGGCGGCCGGAAATGCCGGCGACATCGATGGCGCTCGCCGCGCTGCTCGGTCTGGTGACCTTGCTGGTGCTGGAGCCGGATTTTGGCCAGACCATGCTGATCCTGATGGTGTGGGGCGCGCTGTTCTTCATCGCCGGCATGCGGATGGTCTGGGTGTTCGGGCTCGCGGGCTCGGCGGCAGCCGGATTGTTCGGCGCTTATTTGCTGGTGCCGCATGTCGCCGCGCGCATCAAACGATTCATGGATCCGGCGTCGGGCGACACGTTCCAGGTCGATACCGCAATGGAATCGTTCTTCCATGGCGGCTGGTTCGGCGTCGGACCGGGCGAGGGCACGGTGAAGCGCATTTTGCCGGATAGTCACACCGATTTCGTCTTCGCAGTGGCGGCGGAGGAGTTCGGCGTCATCTTTTGTCTGGCGTTGGCTGGACTGTTCGCCTTCATCGTGCTGCGCACGCTGTCGCGCGCCTATGCCAACGAGGACCTGTTCACGCGTTTCGCGGCGTCAGGCCTCGCGATCCTGTTCGGCGTGCAGGCGGCGATCAACATGTCGGTGAACCTGCATCTCATTCCCGCCAAGGGCATGACGCTGCCGTTCATCTCTTACGGCGGCTCGTCGATGGTGTCGCTGGCCTATGGCGTCGGCATGATGCTGGCGTTGACGCGGCAGAGGCCGTCCACGGAAATGGCGTCGATCGGCGATATCAACGCGGCCCAAGCCTACGCCTAGGCGGAATGTGATTGGACCGACATGAGCGAAGCGCCCCTCATCCTGCTGGCCGCGGGCGGCACCGGCGGCCATCTGTTTCCCGCCGAGGCGCTCGGCGTCGCTCTGATCAATCGTGGATTGCGCGCGCAACTCGTTACCGACGAACGCGCGCTGCGCTACAGCGGGCTGTTCTCCAAGGAGACGCTGCACGTCGTTCCGAGCGCGACGGTGCGCGGCCGCTCGCCGTTGTCGCTGGCGAAGACCGGTTTGACGCTGGCGGCCGGCACGGCCGTGGCGCTCAACCTGATCCGCCGCCTGCGTCCCGCCGCGATGGTCGGCTTCGGCGGCTATCCGACCTTGCCGCCGCTGTTCGCGGCGAGCCTGCTCCGTGTGCCGACGGTGATCCACGACTCCAACGCGGTGCTGGGCCGCGCCAATCGTTTGCTGTCGTCGCGCGTCAACGCCATCGCCACCTCGTTGCCCGGCGTGCTGGATCGCGATCCGGCGCTGGCGGCGAAAACCACCGCGACCGGAACGCCGCTGCGGCCCACGATCCTCGCGGCGGCCGCCGTTCCGTTCGCGGCGCCAGAGACGGATGGCCCGTTGCGGTTGCTGGTGGTAGGCGGCAGTCAGGGCGCACGGGTGATGTCGGATATCGTGCCCGGTGCGATCGAGAAACTGGAGCCGGCGCTGTGGCCGCGTTTGATTCTCACGCAACAGGTGCGTGACGAAGACATGCCGCGGGTACGCGCGGTCTACGACCGCCTCAAAATCAATGCCGAACTGGCGCCGTTCTTCAGCGACCTGCCGGCGCGGCTGGCCTCCAACCATCTGGTGATTTCGCGCTCTGGCGCCACAACAGTGGCGGAACTCGGCGCCATCGGGCGGCCCTCGATCTTGGTCCCGCTGCCCGGTGCGCTCGATCAGGACCAGTTCGCCAACGCCGGCGTGCTGGCCGACGCCGGCGGCGCGATCCGGATTCCGCAAGCCGACTTCACGCCAGACCGGCTGGCAGCGGAGATTTCCGCACTCGCGGCAGAGCCAGCTCGTCTCACGGTCATGGCCGGGGCCGCGCGCGGCATCGGCAAGCTGGATGCCGCGGAACGGCTGGCCGATCTGGTTGTGAGGGTGGCCGGAATAGGGTAGCCACGGACACCGTTTGGCCTTGTCATGCCCCACGGAGGCGGGGCATCCAGTATCCGCAGGGCCGACGGAATCATATAAGCCTAGCCCCACCGGATCGTCCGCTTTCGCAGACGATGGCCTCGATGACTTCTGAGGAACTTTGACCCATGAGACTGCCGCGCGAGATCGGCCCCATTCATTTCGTCGGCATCGGCGGTATCGGCATGAGCGGCATCGCCGAGGTGCTGAACAATCTCGGCTACACGGTCCAGGGCTCCGATGCGTCCGAAGGCGCCAACGTCACACGGCTGCGCGAGAAAGGCATCAAGGTCACGGTCGGGCACACCGCGGAAAATGTCGCGGGCGCCGACGTGCTGGTGGTGTCCACCGCGATCAAGCGTGACAATCCCGAATTGTTGGCGGCGCGCGCGCAACGCATTCCGGTGGTGCGCCGCGCGGAAATGCTGGCGGAACTGATGCGGCTGAAAAGCTGCGTCGCCATTGCCGGCACCCACGGCAAGACCACGACGACATCGATGGTCGCGACCCTGCTCGACGCCGGCGACTTCGATCCCACGGTGATCAACGGCGGCATCATCAACGCCTACGGCACCAACGCGCGGCTCGGCACCGGCGACTGGATGGTGGTGGAGGCCGACGAGAGCGACGGCACCTTCCTCAAACTGCCGGTCGACGTCGCCATCGTCACCAATGTCGATCCCGAACATCTCGATCACTTCAAGACCTTCGACGCGGTGCAGGATGCGTTCCGCAATTTCGTCGAAAGCGTGCCGTTCTATGGCTTCGCGGTGATGTGCATCGATCATCCGGTGGTGCAGACCCTGGTGGGCAAGATCGAGGATCGCCGCATCATTACTTACGGCACCAATCCGCAAGCCGATGCGCGGCTCGTCGATCTCAAGGCGGCGAACGGCGGATCGACGTTCAAGATCGCGTTCCGCGATCGCAAGGCTGGCACCGCGCATGAACTCACCGATCTGGTGCTGCCGATGCCGGGTCGTCACAACGCGCTGAACGCCACGGCTGCGATTGCGGTGGCGCATCAGCTTGGCCTCAGCGACGATGCGATCCGCAAGGCCTTAGCCGGTTTCGGCGGCGTCAAGCGGCGCTTCACCCGCACCGGTGAATGGAACGGCGTGACCATCATCGACGACTACGGCCATCATCCGGTTGAGATCGCGGCGGTGCTGAAGGCGGCGCGCGACTCGACGAAAGGGAAGGTGATCGCGGTGG
>JGI26535J51212_1002707_pt1 | contig 12420 bp, 14 predicted proteins | sample ThiBiot_750_biof_2_FD_51212 | JGI IMG/M metagenome (IMG submission 51212) | reverse complement strand
AGCGGGGTGTTGCGGATCCAGTTGACGTACACCGCGCCGACCGCGCGCGCGATCGGCACCGGGGAGACGCGCATGGCACCGACGATGAGCCCGAGGAGGAGNGCGATCGCGCCGCCGCCGANGAACAGCACCAGAGTGCCGCGCAGTGCCTCACCCCACAGATCGGGGTAGTCGGTGAGGATGTTCACCGTCGTCGTCCTTTCGGAGGGAGCCGGGGCGGCCGCTGCGCGGCCACCCCGGCGATGATCACGAGACGGGATCGACGGCAGGCTGGGTGGCCTGCACGCCGGACGCGCCGAGGTTCTTCTCGAAGATCGCGGTCCAGGTCGACCCTCCGTCGGTGAACATCGTGTTGATGAATGCCGCGAAAGCGGTGTCGTCCTTCGCGAGCCCGACACCGTAGCGCTCGGTCGAGAACGGCTCCCCGACGACCTTCAGGTTGTCGGGGTCGGCCGCCGCGTACCCGATGAGAATGGCCTCATCGGTCGTCACCGCATCGGCCTGGCCGCTGATGAGGTTCTGGACGCACTCGGAGTAGCCGCTGAACTCGACNGTCTTCGCATCGGGGTGCTCGTCCTTGATGCGCTGGATCGATGTGGATCCGGTCGCCGAACAGACCGTCTTGCCGGCGAGCGCGTCGACGCCCGTGATCGAGTCGTCGGNCTTGCGCACGAGCAGTCCCTGGCCGGTCACGAAGTAGGGACCTGCGAAGTCGATCTGCTCCTTGCGANGATCGGTGATCGAGTAGGTCCCGACGTAGTAGTCGATCTGCCCGTTCTCGATGGCCTGCTCACGGTTCGCGGAGGCGATCGCGGTGTACTCGATCTTGCTCTCGTCGTAGCCGAGCGACGCCGCGATCCACCGGGCGATGTCGATGTCGAAGCCCGACCTCTCACCCGTGGTCGGGTCGAGGTAGCCGAGACCCGGCTGGTCCTCCTTGACGCCGATCTTGACGACGCCGGCGGCCNNGATCTTCTCGAAGGTCGGGCTGCCGGCGATCTCGACATTGCTCGCGACCTCGAACAGCGGCGCGGCCGAGGCATCCGCGCTTCCCGAGGCACCCGGGGTGCCGCTGTTGCACGCGGTGAGCGCGAGCGCCGCGACCGCGAGTCCCGCAGCCGCTCCCATCATTCGTCTGATGCGCATGTGAATCTCTCCTGTTTCGTATCTCTTCTTCTTCGTCCGGCGCCGGGGACGGGCGCGCGGGTCTGGGGGCGTCAGTGGGTGATGAGCTTGGAGAGGAAGTCCTTCGCTCGGTCGCTGGCGGGGTTCGTGAAGAACGCGTCCGGAGTCGCCTGCTCGACGATCTGGCCGTCGGCCATGAACACGACCCGGTCGGCGGCCTTGCGCGCGAAGCCCATCTCGTGGGTGACGACGATCATGGTCATCCCTTCGTGCGCGAGCGAGGTCATCACGTCGAGCACCTCGGTGATCATCTCGGGGTCGAGGGCGCTCGTGGGCTCGTCGAAGAGCATCACCTTGGGGGCCATCGCGAGCGCCCGGGCGATGGCGACACGCTGCTGCTGTCCGCCGGAGAGCTGCGCCGGCAGCTTGTCGGCCTGCGCCCCGACGCCGACGCGGTCGAGAAGTCGACGANCGGATGCCTCCGCCTCCGCCTTCTTCTGNTTCTTGACCTTGATCGGTCCGAGGGTGACGTTCTCGAGGATCGTGAGATGGGAGAACANGTTGAACGACTGGAACACCATGCCGACGTCGGCACGGAGCGCCGCCAGCGCCCTCCCCTCGCTCGGAAGCGCCACGCCGTCGATCGCGATCGTTCCCGAGGTGATGGTCTCGAGCCGGTTGATCGTGCGGCAGAGCGTCGACTTCCCCGATCCGGAGGGGCCGATCACCACGACCACCTCGCCTCGGTTGACCGTCAGGTCGATGTCCTTGAGGGCGTGGAAATCGCCGTAGTGCTTCTGCACGCGCTCGACGACGACCAGCGGATCGCCGCGTCGCACGCTGATGTTCGATGTCGCCGGGCCGGGGGAATCCTGGGAAGACATGATGTCCACTCTATGAACGGGATGTGGACGATCGCGACCCGTGGCGGATTCTCCCAGGGGGATGTAACCTCCGCGGAACCTGCCTCGGCCGGNTTCNGCGACNCGGCATCCGGCCGGTCAGCCGCGCTGGGCGAACGCCGATTCGTAGAGGCAGACGCTCGCCGCAGTTGCGAGGTTCAACGACTCGGCCTGCCCGTAGATCGGCAGGCGCAGCGCGGCATCCACCCACTCGAGCGCCTCATCGGGCAGCCCGTGCGCCTCGTTTCCGAACACCCAGGCGGTCGGGCCGTCGAGTTCCCCGGCTCGCCGCGCGTCGAGCAGATCGTCGCCCTTGACGTCGGCGGCGACGACGCGCAGTCCNGCCGCGCGTGCCGCGTCGATCACGTCTTCCAGTGACTCGACGCGCGCCACCGGCACGTGGAACAGAGACCCGGTNGTCGACCGCACGACCTTCGGGTTGTAGGGATCCACCGTGCGCCCGGTCAGAACCACCGCATCGGCGCCGACGGCGTCGGCCGCGCGGATGATCGTGCCGAGATTGCCCGGATCGCGGATCTCTTCNCAGATCGCGAGCAGTCGCGGTGCACGGGCGAGAACGTCGTCGATGGATGCCTCGTCCTGGCGGGCGACAGCGATGATGCCCTGAGGAGTGACGGTGTCAGCCATCGCCTCGATCACCGCGTCGGACGCGAGCTCNACGCGGAGCCCCGCGCGCGATGCCGCCTCGCGGAGGTCGGCGTGGCGATCCCAGGCGGCGGGCGTCGCATAGAGCTCGACCAGGCCGTCGGCACGGAAGGCGAGCGCCTCGCGCACGGCCTGCGGACCCTCGAGGAGGTACAGGCCGGTCTCGTCGCGCGCCGCCCGTTTGGCGAGCTTCGCGACCGCTCGGGCGCGCGGCGATCGGGGATTCTCGAGCACGCGGCCAGTCTAGNGCGGTGGGGTGCCTCGCCCGGGAACGACGAACGGGGCGCCCTCCCGAAGGAGGACGCCCCGTGCAGCGTGTGACGCTTAGGCCGAGACCTTGGGCGCGTTCACGTCGGCCGGAAGGGCGGCCTTCGCCGTCGCGACCAGCGACGCGAACGTCGCNGGCTCGTTCACCGCGAGGTCGGCCAGGATNCGGCGGTCGACCTGCACACCCGCGAGGCCGAGGCCCTGGATGAAGCGGTTGTAGGTGATGCCGTTCTGACGGGCAGCGGCGTTGATGCGCTGGATCCACAGACGGCGGAAGTCGCCCTTGCGCTTGCGACGGTCGCGGTACGCGTAGACGAGCGAGTGGGTGACCTGCTCCTTCGCCTTGCGGTAGAGGCGCGACCGCTGGCCACGGTAACCCGAGGCGCGATCGAGGATGGTACGACGCTTCTTCTGGGCGTTGACGGCCCGCTTGACTCTAGCCATTTCTTGTCTTCCTCACGTGGGTCGGCGCGCTCAGCGGCCGAGGAGCTTCTTCGCGACCTTGGCGTCGCCCGGGGCGAGCACCTGCTCCTGCGACAGACGGCGGGTGCGCTTGGTGGGCTTGCCCTCGAAGTTGTGGCGCAGGTTGGCCTGCTGCTTCATGAGCTTGCCGGTGCCGGTGATCTTGAAGCGCTTCTTGGCACCCGAGTGGGTCTTCTGCTTCGGCATGTCGGTTTCCTTCTGTGTTGTGTCCCGCGGACGGGAATCGTGGCGCCCTACTCGGCCGGAACCGGAGCGGGCTGCTCGTCAGTGGGGGTGTCGCCGCGGGCGGCCGAACGGGCGGCCTCCTTGTTCGCGGCACGCTGGGCGTTCTGCTCCGCCTTCGCCTCGGACTTGTTCTTGTGAGGCGCGATCACCATGACCATGTTNCGACCGTCGATCGTGGGGTTCGATTCGACGGTGCCGAACTCGGAGACATCCTCGGCGAACTTGCGAAGCAGGCGCACACCCAGTTCCGGACGCGACTGCTCGCGACCGCGGAACAGGATCATCGCCTTCACCTTGTCACCCGACTTGAGGAATCCCTCGGCGCGCTTGAGCTTGGTGGTGTAGTCGTGAGCCTCGATCTTGAGGCGGAACCGCACCTCCTTCAAGACCGTGTTCGCCTGATTGCGCCGGGCCTCCTTGGCCTTCTGCGCGGCCTCGTACTTGAACTTGCCGTAGTCCATGATCTTGACGACGGGCGGCTTCGAGTTGGGGGCCACCTCGACCAGGTCGAGGTCTGCCTCCTGGGCCAGACGCTGCGCAACCTCGATACGGACGACGCCTACCTGCTCGCCGTTCGGACCCACGAGGCGGACCTCGGGGACGCGGATGCGCTCATTGGTGCGGGGATCGCTGATGCGGAACTCCTCTTACGTAGCGGGTGCCACCGCGACGCGGGTGCGAAGCGGGCGGAAGATTCGCACACTCCACCCACGCGACGTCACGACGTTCGCGCCCGCACGCGCCACAAGGCCGCCACCGGAGAACCGGAGCTGTGCGTTCGACCCGGTANCCTTGNGCGGCAAGCGCGGGTGGGATGTGATCCACTTTCGATCCGAAGCAGACGCTCGGATGCCCGCACAGTCTAGCAGAGAGAACGACGTGCACACGAGCCCCGACGACAACGCCTTCACCGACGACGAGCGCCACGCTCGCTGGGAGGAGCAGGAGCGCGCCGCGTCGAGCGCCGTNCGCGACATCGCCGACGTGGCCGCGGTCGAGATCATCACCACGACCGCCGTGCACCTCATGAGCGCGGCCGCCGTCAAGGTCGGCCTCGCCGACGACCCGGAGTCGCAGACCGACCTCGACGAGGCCCGCAAGCTCATCAACGCCCTGGCCGGCCTCNTCACCGCCGCCGCCCCCGAGGTCAGCGACATGCACGCNCGGTCACTCCGCGACGGCCTGCGCTCCCTGCAGCTCGCCTTTCGCGAGGCATCCGTCGTTCCCGACCCGATCGGCAAGGGACCCGGCGAGAAGTGGACCGGCCCGGTCACCTGACCCCGCCCCGGCGCGCACTCGTCCGGTCGCGATGGCAGAGCGGCGGCGCGACGCAGCTCAGCGCGCGCGGTGCAACTTGACCGACAGCGAGTCGACCAGGGTCGCCACCGCGTCATCGGCGGCCCACCGGCGGGCGAGTCGCGCGAGCACGGCGTCGAGCTCCTGCTGATCGAGGCCCGCCGCGAGATTCAGGTGCACGACGAGTTCGGAGCCCAGACCCCGCGCGCGCGGATCCCCGGGAGCCACCTGCAGATCGAGCACCGCGAGCTCGTGCGCGATGCTGCGCTGAAGGCCCAGGAACACCGCCGGCGAGGCGAAGGACGGCTCCCATTCCTCACCCTTGGCGATCGCCCACACGGCGGGGCGCCGCAGCACGAACTCTGTGTCCGAGCCCGGGTCGATCACGATCAGGTCGGTGTCGTCGTTCGCGGCCGCGAGCGCCGTGCGCACGCCGTCGGCGGGCACCGGGCGAGCCGCGGCATCCCAGGCGCTCATGGTCGCCACCGATGTGAACACCGGCAGCACGCGTCGCCCGTCGGGCGCAGCCACCGTGACGATCGACAGCTCCTGCGTCTTGTCGACGACNAGGCCGGTCGGGCCCACACCCTCGTCTCCCTTCTCGGCGATGAGCGGGATCAGCAGGCGCGCCGTGCGGTACGCGGTCGCGACGGCGACCTGATCGCCCTCGCCGGCATGGAAGGCCTCCAGCGCCGCCCGCAGAGCGGGGTCGGCCGAGCCGTCGTCGCCCGCGTGCGGGTTCGGCTCGAAGCTGCGACCCGCCCACGGAGTGCCCGCCGAATCGGTCAGGTGAGGATCGTGCGCCGAGCCGTGGTCGTGGCCGCAGGCCNCGCCCTGACCGGGATGCCGCGACTCAGGCTCCGGCGACATCCAGCGCCTCGCGCAGGGTGAACGCCCCCGAATAGAGCGCCTTGCCGACGATCGCGCCCTCGACACCGTGCGGCACGAGCTCGCGCAGCGCCGCGATGTCGTCGAGGCTCGAGATGCCGCCGGACGCGATGACCGGCTTCGGCGTGCGGTCGGCGACGGTGCGCAGCAGGTCGAGGTTCGGGCCGCGCAGCGTGCCGTCCTTGGTGACGTCGGTGACGACGTACCGCGTGCAGCCAGCCTCCTCCAGCCGGTCGAGCACGGCCCACAGGTCGCCGCCGTCGCGCGTCCAGCCGCGGGCGGCGAGGGTCGTTCCGCGCACGTCGAGGCCGACGGCGACCGCGTCACCGTAGCGGCCGATGACATCNGCCGCCCACTCCGGGTTCTCCAGGGCCGCGGTGCCGAGGTTGATGCGCGCCGCGCCCGACTCGAGAGCCGCCTCGAGCGAGGCGTCGTCGCGGATGCCGCCGGAGACCTCGACGTTTACACCCTTGACGTGCGTGATGACCTTGCGCAGCAGGGCCGCGTTGCTGCCCCGACCGAACGCCGCGTCGAGGTCGACGAGGTGGATCCACTGCGCACCCTGGCGGGCCCACTCGAGGGCGGCCTCGACGGGGTCGCCGTAGCTCGTCTCGCTGCCGGCCTCCCCCTGGGTGAGGCGCACGGCCTTGCCGTCGGCCACGTCGACCGCGGGAAGGAGGATCAGTTCGGGCGTGGAAGCGAAGTCGTTCATGGGTCCTCGGGTGAAGCGAACAGGCGGATGCCGCGGCGCGCCGACGCGCGCCCGGGAGAGGTTATCCCGCGGAGAGCGAGCCGATCCAATTGGACAGCAGNCGGATGCCGGCGGCCCCCGACTTCTCCGGGTGGAACTGGGTCGCCGACAGCGCGCCGTTCTCCACGGCTGCNAGGAACCGGGACCCGTGGGTCGCCCAGGTCAGCGACGGCGTGGGGAAGGGCGGCTGCACCTCGAGCGACCACTGCTGCGCCGCGAAGGAGTGCACGAAGTAGAACCGCTCGTCCTCGACGCCGGCGAACAGCGTCGACCCCTCGCCGGGCTCGACGGTGTTCCATCCCATGTGCGGGAGCACCGGGGCATCCAATTCGGTCACNACNCCCGGCCACTCCCCCAGACCCGGGGTGTCGTCGCCGCGTTCGACCCCGCGGCCGAACAGCACCTGCATGCCGACGCAGATTCCGAGCACGGGACGTCCTCCGGCGAGGCGCCGGTCGATGAGCTCGTCTCCCCCGCTGGCGCGGAGCGCCTCCATGACGGCTCGGAACGCGCCGACCCCNGGCACCACCAGACCGTCGGCCTCGAGCACGAGCGNGCGATCGGCGGTGAGGCGCGCGTCGGCGCCGGCCNCCGCGAGCGCCTTCACCGCGGAGTGCACGTTGCCCGACCCGTAGTCGAGCACCGCGACGAGCGGCGTGCGCGTCACAGAGCGCCCTTGGTGCTGGGGATGCCCTCGACGAGCGGGTCNAGCGCCTTCGCCTGACGGAACGCNCGCGCGAACGCCTTGTACTCGGCCTCCGCGATGTGGTGCGGGTCGCGACCCGAGAGCACGCGCACGTGCACGGTGAGGCCCGCGTTGAACGCGATCGCCTCGAACGTGTGGCGCACGAGCGAACCGGTGAAGTGGCCGCCGATCAGGTGGTGCTCGTACCCCTCCGGCTCGCCGGTGTGCACGAGGTACGGACGGCCGCTGATGTCGACCACAGCCTGCGCGAGGGCCTCATCGAGCGGCACGAGCGCGTCGCCGTAGCGCGAGATGCCGGCCTTGTCGCCGAGCGCCTGGCGGATCGCCTGACCGAGCACGATNGCGACGTCCTCCACCGTGTGGTGNGCATCGATGTGCGTGTCGCCGCTCGAGCGCACGGTGAGATCGGTGAGCGAGTGCTTCGCGAACGCCGTCAGCAGGTGGTCGAAGAACGGGACGCTCGTGTCGATGCTGCTGCGCCCGGTGCCGTCGAGGTCGAGGGTGAGCTCGACCGACGACTCGCTGGTGCTGCGGGTGATCGACGCCGTACGGGGTGCTGCGGGTGCGGCGCTCATGCGCCCGATTCTAGCGAGGCCAGGGCATCGAGGAACGCCGTCGTCTCCTGCGCGGTGCCCGCCGTCACCCGCAGGTGGTGCGGAATGCCGACGTCGCGGATCAGCACGCCCCGGTCGTACAGCGCCTGCCAGGTCGCCCGCGGGTCGTCGACGTCNCCGAACAGCACGAAGTTGGTCCACGACGGGTGGGCGCGGAAGCCCAGCGCCTCGACTGTCGCCGAGATGCGGTCGCGCTGCGCGACGATCTCGTCGACCATCCCGAGCATGACNTCCGCGTGACGCAGNGCCGCCGATGCGGCGGCCTGTGTGAGCGCACTCAGGTGGTACGGCAGGCGCACGAGGCGCAGCGCGTCGATGATCGCCGGGTCGGCGGCGAGGTAGCCCACGCGCGCACCGGCGAAGGCGAACGCCTTGCTCATGGTGCGGGAGACGACCAGGCGCTCCCGGCCCTCGAGGAGCGAGATCGCCGAGACCGCGTCGCGCGGGGCGAATTCGATGTAGGCCTCGTCGACGATGACGATGCCGCGGCTCGCCTCGTAGACGGCGGTGATCACATCGATCGGCAGCGGCGTGCCGGTCGGATTGTTGGGAGCGCACAGGAAGACGACGTCGGGGTCAGCGGCGGCCACCTGGTCGGCCGCGGATTGCGGAGACAGCGTGTAGTCGCTGGCCCGCTCGCCGGCGACCCACTCGGCGCCNGTCGCGCGCGTGAGAAGCGGGTACATCGAGTACGTCGGCGTGAAGCCGAACGCCCGACGNCCCGGGCCGCCGAAGGCCTGCAGGACGTGCTGGAGCACCTCGTTCGACCCGTTCGCGGCCCAGATCTGCTCGGGGAGCAGCCCGTTGCCGAGATAGTCCGCAAAGCCCTCGCGCAGCGCGGTGAACTCGCGGTCGGGATAGCGGTTGACGTCGCGCAGCGCGCGGGCGATGGAATCGAGGATGTCGCTGGCGACCTCATCCGGAACCGGATGCGTGTTCTCGTTGACGTTCAGAGCNACGGGGAGCGCGACCTGCGGGGCGCCGTANGGGACGAGCCCGCGCAGGTCGTCGCGTATCGGAAGGTCTTCGAGACGGGTCACCGTTCCATCGTAGAGGCGGGATACGCGCCGACCCGACGGTCGAGATCAGNGAGCCGGAGCGTACTCGGTGGGGATCGACAGCTGCTCGCCGGCCACCACCGTGCCGTTTCCGAGTGCGTTGAGCCGCACGAACGCGTCGACCACGTCGCGCGGATCTGCCTGCGGCGCGACGCGCTCCGCGATCGACCACAGCGAGTCACCGGCCTCGACCGTGACGGTCTGGTAGGTGCCCGCCGGAGCACCGGCGTCGCGCGACGCGAGAGCCGCCCCGCCCGACACGATGCCCGCCGAGACCCCGATGAGGAAAGGCAGTGCGGCGAGGAACACGAGCACGCGGCGGCCACGACGCGTCATCCGCAGTCGGGTGCGCGGTGCGAGCGTGAGCGGGATCGTCGTCATGTCTGCCTCCTCAGAGTGGTGAAGTGTCGCAAGACCGGACCCGGCCGGGGGCCGGTCTTGCGAACTTCTTTTCCGAATCTATCTTCGATATTGTCGAGTGTCAACCGGCTCTCGCCTTCGAGGACTTTCGAACGCGACACGCGTGCCCGCTCCCGCGAAGGGCGCCGAGAGCCGGATAGGTTTTCGACATCTGAAGCACATCACCGACCTCCGACATTCGAACGAGAACGACGAGGCGGCCCAGGGAAGGAGCGTGCGATGCCCGGTCGGGAGAAGCCGCAGACGCGTCGGCGCAAGAGCCTCAGCGACAAGCAGCTGGCGATCCTCGAGGTCATCCAGCGCTCCATCGCGCGCCACGGATACCCGCCGAGCATGCGCGAGATCGGCGACGCCGTGGGACTCAAGTCGCTCTCGAGCGTCACGCACCAGCTGAACCAGCTCGAGCTGAGCGGCTACCTGCGTCGCGACGCGGGCAAGACCCGTGCGATGGAAGTGCTCATCGACCTCCCCGGCACNGCGGCCGAGAACCCCGCCGACACGGCCCCCTCGGTCGGCGACGCCGCCATGGTGCCCCTCGTCGGGCGCATCGCCGCCGGCATCCCGATCACGGCNGAGCAGCAGGTCGAGGAGATCTTCCCCCTCCCCCGCCAGCTCGTCGGCAAGGGCGACCTGTTCATGCTCAAGGTGCAGGGCGAGTCGATGATCGACGCCGCCATCTGCGACGGCGACTGGGTGGTCGTGCGCTCGCAGTCCACCGCCGAGAACGGCGACATCGTCGCCGCGATGCTCGACGGCGAGGCCACCGTCAAGGCCTTCCGCCAGCGGGACGGCCACACCTGGCTGCTGCCGCGCAACTCCGCGTTCGAGCCGATCCTCGGCGACGAGGCGGTCGTGCTCGGCAAAGTCGTCGCGCTCATGCGCGCGGTCTGACGACACCGAGACGACGAGAGGGCGGCGACCGGAAGCATCCGGTCGCCGCCCTCTGTCGTTCGCGGGGCGCTCAGCCCTGGGGGGCGCCCACCTCTTCGCGCACCGCGACGGTCGCGGCGACGAGGTTGCGCAACGAGGCCTTCGTCTCGGCGTAGCCACGGGTCTTCAGACCGCAGTCGGGGTTGACCCAGATCTGGCGGGTCGGGATCGCCTTGACCGCGCGCTCGAGGAGCTCGGTGACCTCTTCGACGCTCGGGATGCGGGGCGAGTGGATGTCGTAGACACCCGGGCCGATGCCGTGGCTGAAGCCCGACGCAGAGATGTCGTCGATCACGTCGCCACGGCTGCGCGCCGCCTCGATCGAGGTGACGTCGGCGTCGAGGGCGGCGATCGCGTCGATCACGACGGCGAACTCCGAGTAGCACAGGTGCGTGTGCACCTGGGTGGCCGTCTCGGCTCCCGCGGTCGCCAGGCGGAACGATCCCACCGACCAGTCGAGGTAGGCGGGCTGGTCGGCCTTCTTCAGCGGAAGCAGCTCGCGCAGCGCGGGCTCGTCGACCTGGATGATCGCGATGCCGGCCTGCTCGAGGTCGCCGATCTCGTCGCGCAGCGCCAGGGCGACCTGGTTCGCGGTCTCGCCCAGCGGCTGGTCGTCGCGCACGAACGACCACGCNAGGATCGTCACCGGGCCGGTCAGCATGCCCTTGACGGGCTTCGCGGTGAGCGACTGGGCGTACTCGGCCCACGCCACCGTGATCGGCGCCGGACGCGACACGTCGCCCCAGAGGATCGACGGACGCGTCGCACGCGAGCCGTAGGACTGCACCCAGCCGTTCTGCGTCACCGCGAAGCCGTCGAGGTTCTCGGCGAAGTACTGCACCATGTCGTTGCGCTCGGGCTCGCCGTGCACGAGGACGTCGAGACCGAGATCCTCCTGCAGCGTGATGACCGCGGCGATCTCGTCGCGGAGGAACCCGTCGTACTCGGCCGTGGTGAGCTCGCCCTTCGCGTGGCGNGCGCGGGCNCGACGGATGTCACCGGTCTGCGGGAACGACCCGATCGTGGTCGTCGGGAGCGCCGGAAGGTGCAGCGCGGCATCCTGCGCCGCGGCACGCTCCGCGTAGTCGCCGCGCGAGAAGTCGGCGTCGGTCAGGGCGCCGGTGCGGGCACGCACCGCGTCGACACGCACGCCCGGTGCCGACCGACGGTCCTCCAGCGCCGCCGTCGCGGCGGCGAGGTCGTCGGCGATCGCGTCACGACCCTCGGCCAGGCCACGCGCGAGCACCGCGATCTGGCCGACCTTCTGGTCGGCGAACGCGAGCCACGAGACGAGACGCTCATCGAGCGCGGGCTCGTCGGCGACGTCGTGCGGCACGTGCTGCAGCGAGGTGGTGGTGCCGGCGACGACGGATGCCGCGCCCAGCCCCTTCAGCGCCTCGAGCTTCTGCCAGGCGGCCTCGAGGTCGCCACGCCAGATGTTGCGGCCGTCGATGACGCCGCCCACGAGGGTCTTGGACTCGAGCCCGGGGACGGCCGCCGGAAGCGCACCGCGGCCGAGGTCGATCGCGAGCGCCTCGACGGGGGCGGCGGCCAGAACCTGCCACGCCTCGGGCGAGAGCTGCGCGTAGCCGGCGGTCACGAGGATCGACGGGCGGTCGGCGGCACCGCCGAGCACGGCGTAGGCGCGCTCCGCGAGCGCCGCGAGAGCGGCGGGGTCGACGTCGACGCTCTCGCTGACGAGGGCCGGCTCGTCGAGCTGTACCCACTCGGCTCCGGCCGCCTTCAGCGACGCGAGCAGCTCGACGTAGACGGGCAGGAGGTCATCGAGGCGGCTCGTCGGAGCGAAGCCGGCGGGCGCGGCATCCGTCGCCTTCGCCAGCGCGAGGAACGTGACGGGGCCGACGACGACGGGGCGCGTGACGAAGCCGTCGGCGCGGGCCTCGGCGACCTGGCGGGCGAAGCGGTCGCTCGTGAGCGCGAAGCGGGTCTCGGGACCGATCTCGGGAACCAGGTAGTGGTAGTTCGTGTCGAACCACTTGGTCATCTCCAGCGGCGCGTCATCGCCCTCGCCGCGGGCGGCCGTGAAGTAGGCCGACAGCGGCACGCTGCCGTCGCTCTCGCGCAGACG
>JGI26535J51212_1002701_pt1 | contig 12440 bp, 6 predicted proteins | sample ThiBiot_750_biof_2_FD_51212 | JGI IMG/M metagenome (IMG submission 51212) | reverse complement strand
ATAAATCTATCAAAATGTCAGATCAACAACACGAACCATCGGATGGCACGCCCATCTCGCCGGAGAGCCCCGAACAGCTTTCCCATCTTCACACAGGTCCCGTCAAGACCACAGCGGTAGGCATCCCCGCCATTATATCCAGCTTCCGCTATGCACTTGGTGAAGGGGGGCTGATCAGGGGACTAAAGGCGCTCGGCAAGATGAATCAAAAGGGAGGCTTCGACTGCCCCAGCTGCGCCTGGCCCGATCCCGACGACGAACGCTCGGGTATAGCCGAATATTGTGAGAATGGCGCCAAGGCCATCGCCGAAGAGATCACCACCAAAAAGCTCACCCCGGACTTCTTTACAAAAAACTCCGTGGCCGGCCTCTCCACCCTCTCGGATTACGAGCTGGGCAAAAAGGGACGCATTGCCCAACCCATGTATCTGCCCAAGGGAGCTACCCATTATCAGACCATCGAATGGGACGAGGCATTTGATAAAATAGCCGCCGCGCTCAATGCCCTTCCATCGCCTGACCATGCCGTATTTTATACTTCCGGGCGTACGAGCAATGAAGCCGCCTTCCTCTACCAGCTTTTTGTCCGCGCATATGGCACCAACAATCTCCCCGACTGCTCCAACATGTGTCATGAATCCAGCGGTGTCGCCCTCACGGAAACACTGGGTCTTGGCAAAGGGTCGGTGACGCTGGATGATCTTCATCATGCGGAGGTCATCGTCATCATGGGGCAAAATCCGGGCACCAACGCACCCCGTATGCTGACGGCCCTGGAAAAGGCAAAAAAGAATGGCGCACAGATCATTTCGATCAATCCCCTTCCCGAGACGGGATTGATGGCCTTCCGCAATCCGCAGGAGGTAAAGGGTATCCTGGGCAGCGCCACCCCGCTGACCGACCTCTTCCTCCAGGTGAAGCTCAATGGGGACATGGCCCTGCTGCAAGCCATCGAGCTCATGCTCTGGCTGGAGGAGGAAAAAGCGCCTGGCTCCATATTTGACCTCGATTTTATAAAACAACATACGGAGGGCTATGAGACCTTTATCGGGCATATCCAACAGCAATCCCTACCCGAACTCTCGGAAGCCTGCGGCATTTCCATCCAGCAGATAGGACAGGCGGCCGATCTCTTAAAAGACAAAAAGAAGATCATCATATGCTGGGCCATGGGGCTTACGCAGCACAGGAATGCGGTGGACTCGATAAAGGAGATCGTCAACCTCCTGCTATTGAAAGGCAGCATCGGCAAGCCCGGGGCGGGCACCTGCCCTGTCCGGGGACATAGCAATGTTCAGGGCGATCGTACGGTAGGCATCTGGGAGCGCCCAACAACCAAGCTCCTGGATTCCATTCAAAAGAATTTTGGCTTTGCCCCACCCAGGGCGCACGGATACGATGTGGTAGCCGCCATCAAAGCCATGTACGAGGGAAAGGCCAGGGTGTTTTTTGCCATGGGAGGCAATTTCCTTTCGGCCACTCCTGATACGCTCTATACGGCGGAAGCCCTGCACCGTTGCCTTCTGACTGTACATGTAAGCACCAAGCTCAACCGCAGTCACCTGATACATGGAGAAGAAGCTATCATCCTTCCCTGTCTCGCCCGCAGCGACAAGGACATCGTCAATGGCGAAGACCAGTTCGTCTCCTGCGAGAATTCCATGGGTGTCGTACAGTCCTCCAAAGGCATGCTCGACCCCATATCCACCCATCTGCTCAGCGAACCCGTCATCGTCTGCCGTCTTGCAAAGGCCACGCTGGGGCGACGCTCTACCATCGACTGGGAAAAATATCTACAGCATTACGACGCCATCCGGGACGACATCGAAAGGACGATACCGGGATTCGAAGACTATAATAAGCGGGTGTGGGAGCCGGGTGGTTTCTATCTCCCCAATGCTCCACGCGAAGGGAAGTTCACTACCCCTTCCCAAAAAGCGCTATTCAGCGTGGTATATCCCGAGAAGATCACACTGGCCGCCGGTGAGCTTATGATGATGACGATAAGGAGCCATGACCAGTTCAATACAACGATCTATGGGATGAATGATCGATACAGGGGCATCTACGACGAGAGAAGGGTGATTTTCATGCATGAAGACGATGTGCGCGCACAGGGATTGCAGCAGGGAGATATCGTCGACCTGTCCAGTCACTACAATGGTGTGGAGAGAGTGGCCCATAAATTTGTGGTCGTGCCCTACTCCATTCCTAAGGGCTGTGCGGCAACCTACTACCCGGAGACGAATGTGCTGGTCCCCATCGACAATACGGCGGCGGGAAGCAATACGCCCGTGTCGAAACTGGTCGTCATAAGGATCACCAAGGTTTGATCCAATCTCTTTATTTTGCAGGATGAATATCTCTTTCCCCTCCCTCCTCGGCTGGATTGGAACAGTATCCTACCTGGTGGCCTACCTGCTGTTGAGCGTGGGCAGGCTCCGGGCGGATAAAAAACTATATCACCTGCTGAATATCCTGGGCGCCATTGGATTGACCTATAATGCCGTTACGCTCAAGGACTTCCCCAATGTCGTCGTAAATATTGCCTGGGCGGCTATCGCGGTGGGGGCCATCTGGCTAATCCTGAAGCGACAGAATTGACACCATTGGCCTCCTGGAAAATATATGGTCTATGATCTGGTTTTAGAGCCCATGAGGGTAGTATTGGTTTTCAACTCTTCCATCCCCGAACAATTTTAGAATGGCATAGCCCGGAGGTGTTTCCATATAATACCCTGCTCCTGCGGAATCCCCGTCTCCCTTGCCCCACCAAAAACCGGACATGGCCCCATTACAGCAGTATTGCACATCATTATAAAATGATTTGTCGGACAGATGGTTGTGGCCGGACAAGCATATTTTAACGTTCTGTCTGTATTTATAAAAGAGACTTTTCAACTGTTTGGAGTCGGAATGCCCACCTCCCACCAGTACCTGCGTGGTGCCTAAAATGGGATAGTGAGACATTACCAGGACGGGCGTTGACGGAGATAGTTGTGCGAGATCTTTCTCCAGCCATTGGAATTGTTCTTCGTCGACGGAAATGTTCTTGTTATTACCGTCGAGAATGATAAAATGCCAGTTGCCCTTATCGAAGCTATAATATCTTCCGGGGATATTCAAACGCTGCACCACGTAGGGCTTGCCATACATGGCATCTTCTTGTGAAGGGGCGCTCCACCATGTATCGTGATTGCCGATGCAGGAGTGGATCTCATGTCCGGGTATGGAGGATCTTATACATTCATCCCATATCTGCCATTGACTGGTAACTCTTTCTCTCTTGACGTCTGCATAGGAAGCGTCCATGATAGAGTCCCCGCCATTTAGAAAAAAGGCGGGTTTATGTTTTTCGACGATGGTTTTCAGACATCTTGAAAAGCGTTCGGGGGCGTTGTTGCCCTGGTCTATATGGACGTCCGTGATATGGGCAACGGAAATGAATGACGACTTTTTGTTGGCCAATGACGACACTGTCGAAACAATACCCAGCGAGGACAGGCCCAGCGTTTTGATGAGTGTTCTTCTTTTCACTTGTTCTATGCTTTGTTATTACCAGCCGAATATTTGTGTCAATTTCGAATTTAGCTGGGTCTGCAAATAGGGCACGGGGCGATAATAGTATTTGGGATCGATGAACTGGCGGGGGGCAATTTCGAATTTAGCTGGGTCTGCAAATAGGGCACGGGGCGATAATAGTATTTGGGATCGATGAACTGGCGGGGGGTGATCTCGGTGACCAGCGTGCCGCCGCCCTGCGCGCCATTCTTCAGGTATACGGTTACGTTATCTCCAAAGCTACCAGCCGTGTAATATACGAGGGGTTTGCCCAGTGAATTCGTTATTTTATGTGAATCATCGGGGATGGTGGTATTCGCATCCACCAGTATGATATCGGCGATGCCATCGCCAGTCATATCGTATTGCCCCAGACCGGGGAAATACATGCCTTCGGGGATAGCGGTCAATAAGCTGCCTGCATGCCAGCGCATAAGATCGTCGTACCTGTATCCTTCCAGCGCCAGTTCTACCCTGCGTTCCCTTCTGATCTCGAGAACAACCCCCTGGTTGGCGCCTGAGACATCGGGATATTTCGTTGCCAGGATAGGGTCGGGTGAGGTATTGGCTGTGGCAAGAGATAAAGACGGCATGCCTGCCCGGGCGCGCAGCAGGTTAACAGTATTGTCGAGGTCCGTTTGTGTGATAGCGCCCAGCTCGGCAGCGGCTTCCGCATAGGTGAGCAATACTTCCGCATAGCGGATGACGGGAAAGTCGGTGCTGCCTATTTTGGTATTGTCTGTTGAATTGATATAGCCTTTCAACTGATGATAGCCGGTGAAGTTCTTATTGAGGCGCTGGATATAGGGGGATGCATCCTGGGACCTGGTGAACCCGGGGTATGCAATTGTTTGCATCATACGAGGGTCCCGGTTGACAAACTCCTGCGGGAAGGTAAATTGCTGGTAGCCGGCCTGATCTGCCAGCCTCGATCCATCCTTCATCAAATAGGTTTGTACGAGATCCCTGGAGGGAGATTGTTCATAATCTCCAAAAACAGTACCGTTGACATTGAAACTGCCGCTGCCGCTGACGTTGAGGTCATAAGGGGTGTTTAAAATGACCTCGGGATTGGAGGACAGATCGGCGCTGTTGAACAGGACAGCGTAGTCCGAGTTTGGATTTCCCGTGGTATAGATGTGGAAACTCCCCGATGCGATGATCCTGTTTGCGACTGCCTGGGCTGTGTCGAGCAGTGCGGTCGCCGAATTTTGAAGGTTCAGCTCGGGATGGTATTTCCGGTAGACGCCTTCGTACAAGGCCATACGGGCATACATGGTCATTACGGCCCATTTCCCGGGTGTGCCGGCGGGGACACCGGCTCTTACATGATTGCTTGCAAACAGCATATCGGCCATAATGCTGTCGACGACCTGCGCCCTTGGCGTACGGGCCATATACAAGGCGGAGTCGGTGGGGTTGATCGTTTTGGAATACCAGGGTACATCGGAGTAGCGCTTGACCATGCTCATATAAAAATCGGCCCGGTAATACCTTGCCAGTCCGGCATAATGATCCTTTATGTCCTGATTTACGGCGGCTTTGTTATAGTTCTCCAGGAAGAAGTTGATATTCCTCAGCCTGGAAAAGCTCCATCCGGAAGTGATCGTTTTGGAAGAGGGGCTGCCGGTCATGATGTTTTTTATTTCGACATTCCCGGTGGTGGCCAGGTTGTCGCTGCTCTGATCGGCGAGGTACTGTCCTGATCCGGGTTGGTTCAGCAAGCCGTTGATGTACTCTGTCAGGTCGTCTTCGGATTTAAAAAAGAGCGCCGGGGATATAGTGGTCTGGGGGTATCTGTCCAGAAAACCTTTTTTACATGACGCCAATGAAATGAGCACTATCGTCGCCGTTATGAGAATATTCTTTTGCATAATTTCTTGTTTGTCGTGATGGATACAGTCGGATGTTAAAAATCAAGATTGAGCCCAAGGGAATATTTACGCTGGTAAGGATATTCCCATCCATATCCGTCTGAAATAGACTCGGGATCGAGATACTTCTTGATGCCGGAGAATTCGAACATGTTCTCCCCGCTGAAGTAGATCCTTATCCTGTCGATGTTCAGTTTTTTGGTATACGCGGCAGGTAATGTATAACCGACTGTCAGGTTCTTTACCCGCAGGTATGCGGCATTCAACATGTATTTGGTTTGAGGGATATCGAGACCGGAGCCGTAATTATTATCGGCCAGCCATGCCTGCAATACGGGGAAGGAGGCGTTTGGATTGGCTTTGGCAAGTCCGGCAGCGAGATAGGATTTGCTATCCTTGGCTTGGTCGGCGGCGGATTCATCGGCGCCACGGTAAAAGTCCAGATTCCATGGATAGATGTTTGCGTAAGGCTGCTGATAGGGGCCCCAGAACAAATAATGATGGGGATAGTAGTCTTGTTTCAGAACACCCTGGAGGAATAAGGAAAGGTCGATGTTATTCCATTCCAGATTCAGGGTGAAGCCTACCCGGTACCTTGGGCTCTTGTTACCGATGATGCGCAGGTCCTTTGGATCGAGCGCGGAGGTCCCCACTTCTATCGCTCCGTTCTTGTCCAGGTCTTTGTACTTTGGCCATCCGGGTACGATCTGAAGCGCTCCCCAGGGGACGATCGCGCTCTCATTCAACTTGCTGATCTCATCCTGGCTTTTGAAAAACCCGTCATTGGTCAATCCCCAGATCTCGCCAATGGTTTCGCCCGGATAGTAAGCGGCGGAGAAGGATTTGGAAGCGTTGTTATATTTTGTAATGTGGCTCCTGGAATCCGAGAGGATGGCTTTTACGCTAAAATCCAGTGGTTTGGACGCTACCATCACTCTGTCCCTGTATGCCAGCGACATTTCCCAGCCTTTTGTGGACAGGTCTGCGGCATTTTGCTGAGGCGCGGTGGTGCCCAGGGCGGCAGGCAATTCCTGGCTTGGCGCCAGCATGCCCTTGGTGGCTCTTACATAGTAATCGAAGCTGGCTGTAATTTTTTCCTTCAACATACCCAGGTCAAAACCGAAATTGCTTGTTTGGACCTTTTCCCAGGTATAGTTATTAGGATCGACGGACAAACCGGGCGCCTGCCCTAATACGGTAGGCAATCCTCCATTGATCAGGTAAGAAGATTGTCTCACGTTGAGGCTTGGGATATATCCATAATAGGCCACCGACTGATTGCCCAGCCAGCCATAAGAAGCCCTTAACTTGAAAGTAGACAGCTGGCTGGCGAGGCCGTCCCAGAACGATTCTTTACTCACGATCCAGGCGCCGGAGATGGAGGGAAAGAACCCCCATCGATTGTTCGAGGGGAAGCGGGAAGAGCCGTCTACGCGGCCATTGCCTTCCAGTATATACCGGTCGTTAAAGATATAGTTGACCCTTCCAAAAAAGCTTTGGATGGCGTAGGAATAATAGCCGTAATCGGCAGTTGTGTTTACCGTAGTGTTACCGGTGGCGAGGCCTATATAGGGAACGGAGGATGAGATAAGATTGGTTTTGCTGACCTGAACGGGGCTCCATTCATATTCTTCCTGGTTGTAGCCTGCGGTGACCTTAATGGCGTGCTGGCCGAAGCGCTTGCTATAATTAGCATAGAGGTCATATACATACTGTTTGAGCGTGGCGTTTGTCACCGACGCGGAACTAGGCGTGCCTTCGGTGCGTATATCGCTGGGCCCGTACCCGATGTTATAGGGTAAATATTGTGCGTTGTAGTTCCATAATTCTCTTTTAAAGCTGGCATCGCCGATGATCTGCAGATCGTTATTGAGGAAGCTGGCCGTGCCCCGGATGATATCCTGGAAGCCAAAGCGTGTTTGAACGTTCCGTCCTCCATTGACGAGCCGAGCGGCCAGTCTGCCGGCGGTGGTATTGGCCCAGGTGCCATCGGGATTTTTGGCGACATCGGTGGGCTGGGTATAATACACATCCGTGATATTATAGGTGGGCTGGTTACGCTCCAGCTGGTATACATTCAGGTTATTGTCCACTTTCAACCATGAAAGGGGGGAGAAATTTATCTTACCCCTCATTCCGTATCTTTTCCAGTCGTCACGGGTGAGTTTATTCAATCCATTCTCGTCTGTGTAATCGGCGGAGAGCATATAACCGACGGCCCTTTTTTTGGCTGTTTGGGCGGACCCGCTGAAGTTTATCGTATGATACTGGGACATGCTGGACTTGTTAAAAAAATAATCGTTCCAGTTGTTGTTACCCATATATGCCCACTGGGACTGATCGTCGGGATTCAATTTGGTATCGGGCGCCGAGGCGGGGTTGTCGGAACGCTGTCTTGCCCAATCGTACTGCCAGGAAGAGTAATTGACATAATCCCATGGGGTATTGTCGGTGGAAGTTTCCAATACTTTCATATAGATGAAAGGGTCGGTAACGGGCTCGGGGAGCAGGGTCTTTCTCGAAGAGGCAAAATAGTTGTTATAGCTTATGTTTTGTTTTGAGGACCCTTGCCGGGTGGTGAGGAGGACTACGCCAAAGGCTGCGCGCGCGCCGTAGATGGCGGCCGAGGAGGCATCCCGCAGTACGGTGATGGTCGCGATGTCGCTGGGATTGACCCTTAGCAGGTCGTCGGTGGTGGAGGCTATGCCATCGATGATCACGAGGGGGGAGCCGTTAGGATCATTTATAGAGGCAAAGCCGCGGATGTTGAAGGTAGGGGTGGAGCCGGGCTGTCCGCCGTTGTACGTGATATTCAATCCCGGGCTGGCTCCCTGTAATCCCTGAAAGACGTTGGCTATGGGGCGTCTGGCAAGCTGTGAGCCGGATATTTGATCCACGGCGCCTGTCAGGTCCTTTTTTTGAGCGGTGCCATATCCCACCACTACGACATCACTCAGCTCGGTGTTGGAGGTAGTCAGGTAGATGTTCCCGCCACTAAAGGCAGTCAGCTTTTTGGTCTGATAACCTACTGTGCTGATCTCGATGGGGTCTCCCTTGTGCATCAGCAGCTTGAAATTTCCCGCACTATCGGATATCGAGGTCTTACCTGTCCGCAGATTCAAGACGGACACATTGGGTAAAGAGACGCCGGATGAATCCAGTATCCTTCCGGAAACGGTTGTTGCCGGGGCCTGACCCTGACCAAAGGCGGTGGTAAAGTGACAGGCAGCGAAAAGCAATGCCCATAAGGCTAGTTTTAGTCTCATAATGAATGTTTAAGCGTGTAAAATGTGCGAAAGGCAACTAATCTTCCGGCCGCAAAACTAGGACCTGTTCAAACATATCTTTGTTAACCTAAATTAAGGAATTATTAAATAGATTGAATGACTAGTCAATCAATATATATTTTATTTTTTGGATTTGAGAAATGGGGGTGGGGTACATAACTTTTCCTTATTTTTGAAACTTTACAAATTAAAAATGTATTAAAGAGCTTCAAAGAGTAGCCCATGGGTAGAAATAGCCTGAAAGAGCCGCGGCAAAAAGAGATTGTAAAAGCCTTTTATAAACTGGCCAAGAAGGAAGGGCTGGAAAATGCCACTTTTGCGAAAACAGCGGAGCTCATCGGCATCACCCCGGGGCTGATCATACATTATTTTGCAACAAAGGAGCATTTGATATATGCGCTGGTAGAGCATATATTGGATAAATACCTGTTGATCTTCCAGGTGCCGGCTGCGGTGGAAAAAGACGACTCTTTGTCTAATCTTTTGAGAGCGATAGATAATATATTTTCACATAAATGGAATACGTTGTTCGACGATGGCGTTTCCTACAGCTGTTATGCGCTGTCTTTCCGGAACAATATCATCATGCGGAAATATAAATTGCTGCTCGACACGTTACGAAAGAGATTGGAAGAGCTGATCGTTCGCTGTGTGGAGGAGGGGGTGTTGGAGGTGAAAGATCCGTCGGCGACGGCGGATATTATTTTTATTATTGCAGATGGCGCCTATTATTATCTCAGTCTGACGGACAATAAGGAGGAATATCTAACCAAACTGGCGCAGTACAAGCAAAGAGCCATCAATTTATTGAACCTGCCCGCTACGGTTAAATAACGAGGCGCCTGGAAAGGCGCCCCGCATTGAACATTTATGTGTAGTGTAACCAATGACTAATACCTGGCCGGCTGTCCGGGTTTTGGCAGGGCCTCCTTGATAAACTTCCTGAGATTATCCGTAGCCTCTGCCAGATCAGGCTTGCGCAGGTACATCATATGCCCGCTGCGATAGCCCTCCCAATGAAGCCGGTCCTTTAGCTTGCCGCTGGGATCAAGTTGCCAAAGGCTGTATTTGGCATTGAAATAATCACAGGCGCCATCATAATATCCTGACTGGATCAGCAGATGCATAAAGGGATTCTCGGCAATAGCCTGACGCAAATTCTCCCCTGTATGATCATTCTGATTGTTCCAGGGATGTACGGGACCGAAGAGATAATACTGCAGGTCCGTCCGATAATTCAGATCTTGGCGAAGATACACATTCATCGCCGGCATAAATGCATGATTCCAGGAATTTAACTCTGCGTTGTAATCGGGACCGTCACCCGCATCCTGCGCGTCGATGCCACGGTACCGGGAATCCAGCCTGCCCACGGTGAAACCTTTGTCCCGCAACAGCTCCTTCCAGAAATAGCCGGAAGGTATGATGAGATTGCACTGTAAGATGAATTTATCGGACAGCCCCGTATAGCGGGACATCTTTGTCGCCAGCTCCTTCTTCTTCCCTTCATCCAGGAAACCACCATTTGCGAGGGCAGGTATCAGCTCGTTGATGGTAAATTTCTCCACCTCGGGCAATACATCCGTAAGATCCTTTTGCTGCAGGTCGGCCGGCAGCGCTTTGTGATACCATGCCGTGGCAGCATAGTAAGGCACGCGCAGGGAAGCTTTTACAAACTCGCTCCGCTCGATGCCCAGTTCGGTGGGGGACACGAGTACGACGCCATTCAGGTACATCCACTGCGCCTCCTGCAGCTCCAGGGCAAGACCCGAGGCACGGGTAGTGCCGTAGCTTTCGCCGATGAGGAATTTAGGCGAGGCCCAGCGGCCCTTGCGGGACACGAAGGTGGCGATCCATTGCGCCAGGTACTTGATATCTTCATTCACTCCGAAGAAACGGGATGTAGGGATGTCCTTGCTTACAGCCCTTGAGAAACCTGTGTTCACCGGATCCAGGTAAACAATATCAGCCACATCCAGGATGGAATGATCATTCTCTTTTACGCCATAAGGCTGGATGGGGAAACCTTCGTCATCGATGTTCAGCCGGCGGGGACCCGTATAGCCTATCTCCATCCAAACGGAAGGAGTGCCGGGGCCGCCATTAAAAGAGATCACAAGGGGACGGGTAGTCTTGTCCTTGATATCCGTCCGCTCATAATACGTATAAAAAACGCCGGCGACGGGTTTACCTTCCTCATCCCATACAGGCATAGCGCCTGCTGTGGCGTCGTAAGGGATACGTTGTCCTTTGATAGTAACTTCCCAATGAGTAGTAACAGCCGAGTCGATGTTCAGGGTCCTGCTGCCCTGGGGGAGCTTCTCCACGGGCGGAGTAGGAGGAGCAGGCGCTGCATTGCGATTGCCCCTTTGTCCGTAGGTGTTACCCAGTACGATGGTGATTAAAAAAAGCAGTGAAAAGTGTTTTCTCATATAACTGTTTGATTCTTGCGAATATAAGGTATAGTCAAAAACATCCGCTGTACTGTGCAATAATTAACCCGATATTGCCGGATATTAACCCATCGCCGGATCGCTGATAGAATCCTTGCCAGTCTCCACCCGGCCTGCATATCGCTTCTCAAAGCCGTCCACACCTTCTATCAGTATGCTGTAGTCGTACCACCCGGACTGGGTCTTTGTACCCAGTAGAATGGAAGGGCTGCCGTCATCCGAACCACCCGCCCCTATCGGACGTATCAATGTCTTGGTTCCGTAAGAGTTATCCTTTACCTGGATCTTATAACCCCTGGAGCCATCCGTGTTTATCACGCGTAAAAGGAGCCGCCCGGTAGGTTTCTCATCCGGACCAAATTCATAATCCATGTTAAAGACCATCGGCGGGACCTTATTTCCAACAAAGGTCCTATAGAATCCATTGGGACCATGCACCCGTATATCATATTTCCCGTCCTCGAAGAGGGTCTGGGGGAAGAGATCGTTCAGCTGATCACCGGCTGCAACAGCATAGTTACGTACAGCATACTGCTTACCATGTATGCAGACGAGAAAGGGACTTCCCGCGGAGGCATCCCCGAATACCAGCCGATCCACACGCAGGCTAAGGCTAAGCCCATTCCCCTGCTCGCTGGGGTCCAGCTCAGCATAAAGCTCATAAGGCAGCGCACAGGATGGACGCGTGCCCTTTTCCTGTTCCGGCAGGAGATGGGAGGTGGCAGGATCACGCCGCACCTGCCCGATATCTTCTTTTGTCAGCTGCTTGTATCCTCCGGGCAGATTCCGGTTCCTCGCCCTGTGTATGCTCTCCAGCTGCTGGTTCTTTACCACGGGCTTGGGTGCAGGTATCCTTTCTCCATTATAAGGACGGAAGGCGGAGCTAAGGTCGCCGCATACGGCCCTCCTCCACGCGGAAATATTCGACTCCACTATCTTCTTACCTGTCTTATGACTAAGGAGCCTTTCCACGAGCTGTATGATGGAAGTATGATCATATACCTGAGAGTTGACGTATCCCCCTCTGCTCCAGGGACTGGCTATCACAAGCGGGACCCTGAATCCAAGGCCGATGGGGCCGCTCCGGGCCTCGTTCTCCGGAGCATGTTGCAGGTCCTGCTCCTTCGTTACCCATTCCACTCCTGTATCGATGTTCTTCGACACCAGGCCTGTCTCCTGACGGGCAGGGTCAGGCGCCGTAAAGGGCGGCACATGGTCGAAGTACCCGTCATTCTCGTCATAACAAAGTACAAAGATGGTCTTCT
>JGI26535J51212_1002679_pt1 | contig 12581 bp, 10 predicted proteins | sample ThiBiot_750_biof_2_FD_51212 | JGI IMG/M metagenome (IMG submission 51212) | reverse complement strand
GTCGGCAGCGTGCCGGCCGTCGTCGGGAGCGTGCCCTGGGCGGCGAGGGATCCGGCGAGGGCGAGCACGAGCACGATCGGCACGAACCGGCCGAGCAGCATNGCGACCGCGAGGGCAGCGTNCAGCCATCCGGTGTTCGCNGTCAGTCCGGCGAACGCGGAGCCGTTGTTGTTCGCGGCCGAGGTGAACGCGTAGAGCACCTCGCTGAAGCCGTGCACGCCGGGGTTCAGCATCGACACGTTCTCGATCTCGTCGCGGATCGGCGGGATCGCGAAGCTCGCGCCCACGCCCAGCAGCACGAGGGTCGGGGTGGCGAGCAGGTAGAGGCTCGCGAGCTTGATCTCGCGGGGGCCGATCTTCTTGCCGAGGTACTCGGGTGTGCGCCCGATGAGCAGACCGCCCACGAAGACGGCGATGATCGCGAGGATGAGCATGCCGTAGAGACCCGAGCCGGTGCCGCCGGGGGCGACCTCGCCGAGCATCATGTNGANCATCGGGATCATGCCGCCGAGNGGCGTGAACGAGTCGTGCATCGAGTTGACCGCGCCCGTCGAGGTGAGGGTGGTGGTCGAGGAGAACAGGGCCGATCCGAGGATGCCGAACCGCTGCTCCTTGCCCTCCATCGCCCCGCCCGCGGCCTGTGCCGCCGCGCCGAGGCCCGACGCCTCCAGCCAGCTCACCGCGACGATCGACGCGAGGAACAGNGTGCCCATGACCGAGACGATCGCGTAGCCCTGGCGGTTGTCGCCGACCATGCGACCGAACGTGCGCGGCAGCGCGAACGGGATCGCGAGCATCAGCACCATCTCGAGGAGGTTGGTCCACGGCGTGGGGTTCTCGAACGGGTGGGCGGAGTTCGCGTTGAAGAACCCGCCGCCGTTCGTGCCGAGCTCCTTGATGGCCTCCTGCGAGGCAACGGTGCCGCCCGGGATCGACTGCGTCTGCCCGGTGACGGTGGTGACATCGGTCCACGACGACACGTTCTGGACGACGCCCGCGACGATCAGCGCGACCGCGGCGATGATCGAGACCGGCAGCAGCAGCCGCCAGATGACGCGCACGATGTCGACCCAGAAGTTGCCGATCGTGGTGGCCCGGCGGCGCGCGAACCCGCGCACCAGGGCCACGGCGATCGCGATGCCGACCGCGGCCGACACGAAGTTCTGCACCGCGAGGCCGGCGAACTGCACCGTGTAGCCCATCGTCTGCTCGGGCGAGTACGACTGCCAGTTGGTGTTGGTGACNAACGAGATCGCGGTGTTGAAGGCGAGACCCTCGGGAACCGCGGGAAGCCCCAGCGAGTACGGCAGCCACTGCTGCAGNCGCTCCAGGGCGTANACGAAGATCACGCCGACGAACGAGAACAGCAGCACCCCGCGCAGGTAGGCCTGCCAGGTCTGCTCGGATGCCGCATCCACCCCGATGACGCGGTAGATGCCGCGTTCCACGACGAGGTTCTTGCGGGCGGTGAAGATCCACGCCATGTAGTCGCCGAGGGGGCGGTACAGCACGACGAGGACGAGGATGAGNGTCGCGGCCTGTGCGATGCCGGCCCAGATGGTCGCGGCATCCATCAGAACTTCTCGGGGGCGACGAGGGCGACGACGAGGTAGGCGATCGCGGCGAGGGCGAGCACGGCCGCGACGATCGAGAAGACGATCACAGCTTCTCCACCCCCTTGGCGACGAGGGCGACGATCGCGAAGAGCGCGACGATGCCGAGGATGCAGATGAGATCGAGCACGAGGACTCCAGAGGTGCGGATCCGCGAGGACGCGGGTGCCCGGTGGGGGCACGACACCCGATCGAACACNGCCCGGAGCACCCCGGACGGCGTCCTTACGGAATCCATACGGCGCCCGCACGGGCNCTCACGGAATCCGTGCGCACGCGGCCCCNCGTCCGCTGCGGCGGGCCCGACGCCCGGATCTCANGAGCGGGCGAGCACGTCCTCGAGGGCGACCCACGCGAGCATCGCGCACTTCACNCGNGCGGTGTACTTCGANACGCCCGAGAGCGCGGCGGCGTCGCCGAACTCCTCCTCGTCGAGGGCGATCTGCCCGCGCGAGCGCANCGCCTCGCGGAACGAGGCGATCAGAGCGGATGCCTCGGCCCGCGGCATCCCGTCCTCCTCGTCGACGAGCGCGGACAGCATCGATGCGGACGCCTGCGAGATCGAGCAGCCGGCGCCCTCCCACACGATGTGGCTCACCTCGCCGTTCTCGACCGTGGCGGTCAGCGTGATCTCGTCGCCGCAGATCGGGTTGCGCTGGTGCGAGCGCGGCGANCCCTCGGCNGCGGNGTCGAGCCCGAAGCCGTGCGGGTGCTTNGAGTGGTCGAGGATCAGCTGCTGGTAGAGCTGCTCGAGGCCGTTCACGCGTCGGCTCCGAAGAACGCACGCACGCCCGCGACGCCCTCGACGAGCGCGTCGACGTCGGCGCTCGTGTTGTACACGTGCGTCGAGGCGCGCACCGTCGCCGTCACGCCGAACCGGCGGTGCAGCGGCTGGGCGCAATGGTGTCCGACGCGCACCGCGATGCCGCGGGCGTCGAGGTACTGGCCGACGTCGTGCGCGTGCACGCCCGCCACGTCGAACGAGGCGAGCCCGACCCGTTCGACATCGGCGTCGCCGAGCAGCCGCACCCCCGGGATCTCCCGCAGTCCGTCGCGCAGGCGTCGCTCGAGCTCGTGCTCGTGGTCGCGCACGCGGGCCATGCCGATGCCGTCGAGGTAGCGTGCGGCGGCGGCCAGGGCGACCGCCTGCGACACGGGCTGGGTGCCCGCCTCGAANCGCTGCGGCGGCGGCAGGTACTCCGCGCCCTCGAGGGTGACGGTCGTGATCATCGAGCCGCCCGTGAGGAACGGCGGCAGCGCCTCGAGCAGCTCGGCGGTGCCGTAGAGGGCGCCCACCCCGTAGGGGCCGAGCATCTTGTGACCCGAGAAGACCGCGGCATCCACCCCGAGCGCGGGCAGGTCGAGCGGCAGGTGGGGGGCCGACTGGCAGGCGTCGAGCACGGCGAGGGCGCCGACGCCGTGCGCGAGCGCGACGAGCTCGGCCACCGGGTTGACGATGCCGAGCACGTTCGAGACGTGTGTGAAGGCGACCACGCGGGTGCGCGGGCCGACGAGGGCACGGGCGGCATCGAGGTCGAGCGTGCCGTCGTCGTGCACCGGGATCGCCCGCACGACGGCGCCGGTGCGGGCCGCGAGCTCCTGCCACGGGATGAGGTTCGCGTGGTGCTCCGCCTCGGTCACGACGATCTCGTCGCCGGGGCGCAGGGCCAGGTGAGCGGATGCCGCGCCTCCGCGCCCGGCCGTGGCGTTGCCGATGCCGTACGCGAGCAAGTTGAGGCCTGCCGTCGCGCCGCTCGTCCACACCAGCTGCTCGGCGGGGGCGCCGACGAAGCCGGCGACCGCCTCGCGGGCGTCTTCGAAGCGGATGGTCGCCTCGGCGGCGAGAGTGTGGGCGCCACGGTGCACGGCCGCGTTCTCGCGCTCGAGGAACTCGCGCTCCGCGTCGAGCACGATGCGCGGCTTCTGGCTGGTCGCCCCCGAGTCGAGGTACACGAGCGGGTGACCGTCGATCTCACGGTCGAGCAGGGGGAAGTCGGCGCGCAGGGCTGCCAGGTCGGGCACGAGCGACGTCATCCCTCCAGGCTACGCCGCGTGAGGACGGCGGGCGCGGCGGCGTCTCAGTCGCGACCGCGGGCGCCGGGCAGCGACCCGACCGTCGGCTCGGTGCCGCGACCCGCGCGCTGCTGACCCGGGAGCGGGCGGGAGCGACGACCGTAGATGAGCTCCGACGAGTCGAGCATCCACGGCACGAGAGTGATCGAGACGCCGTGCACGAGCATGAGCTGCTGCGCGATGCGGCGCGAGCGCCGGTTGTGCAGGAAGTTCTCCCACCAGTGACCGACGATGTACTGCGGCAGATAGACGGTGACGACGGCGGGGCCGTACTTCTCACGGTACTTCTCGATGTAGCCGACGATCGGTGCGACGTAGGCGCGATAGGGCGAGTCGAGGATGACCAGGGGCACCGGCATCCGGTGGTCGACCCATTCCTTCTGGATGTCGTCGCCGCTCTCCTTGGTGAGCGCGACGTGCAGCGCGATCGTCTTGTCGTGGCGTGCGGCGAGCGCGTAGTCGAGAGCCTTCGCGACCGGCTTCTGGAGCTTGCCGACCAGCACGATCGCCACGTCACCCGCGGAGCCGAAGTGCACATGGTCGTCGAAGCGGATCTCGTGCTCGACATCGCGGTAGTACCGGTTCACGCCGATCATCAGCAGCGACAGGATCGGGATGGCGAGGAAGACGAGCCAGGCGCCGTGCACGAACTTGGTGATCGTCACGACGATGAACACGACCGCCGTGAAGCCGGCGCCCATCGCGTTGATGACCAGGCCGTTCCAGATCTCGCGGTGCGTGAAGCTCGCGGACTTCTGCGCCCGTGCTTCGGGCGTGAGGGACTTCAGCTTCTTCAGCTCGCGCCGCCAGTGCACGACCATGCCGGCCTGTCCGAGCGAGAAGGACACGAAGACGCCGATGATGTACAGCTGGATCAGTGTGGTGAGGTTCGCCTGGGTGACGGCGAGCACGATGATCGCGGCCAGGCCCAGCGCGACCATGCCGTTCGAGAAGACGAGGCGGTCGCCGCGGGTGTTGAGGGCCTTGGGTGCGTAGCCGTCGCGGGCGAGGGTCGCACCCAGCAGCGGGAAGCCGTTGAAGGCGGTGTTCGCCGCGAGCAGCAGCACCGCCGCGGTCGCCGCCTGCACGACGAAGAACAGGATCGAGTTGTTGCCGAAGGTGGCCGCGGCGACCTGTGCCATGAGGCTCGGCTGGGGCTGGTTGACGCAGTCGAAGCCCACGAGTGCACACGGGTCCTCCGAATAGCGCACTCCCGCGACCAGGGCGAGCATCGTGAGGCCGGCGAACAGGATGATCGCGATGAGGCCCATCGCGGTGAGCGTGCGCTGCGCGTTCTTCACCTTCGGGCGGCGGAAGGCGGGCACGCCGTTCGACACCGCCTCGACGCCGGTGAGCGCCGAGCAGCCGCTGGAGAACGCGCGCAGGATGAGCAGGATGATGCCCGCCTGCGTGATGTCCTCGGCCTTGACCGCGAAGCCGGCGCTCGAGGCGATGGGGGTGTCGCCGACGGCCCAGCGCGCAAGACCCACCACGATCATCAGCGCGATCGAGCCGATGAAGATGTAGGTCGGCAGAGCGAAGGCGCGGGATGCCTCGCGCACGCCGCGGAGGTTGACGAGCACGAGCAACACGACGAAGCCGATCGAGAGCTCGACGCGCCACGTGTTGAGCACCGGCAGCGCGGAGATGATGTTGTCGACGCCGGAGGCGACNGACACCGCGACCGTCAGGATGTAGTCGACGAGCAGGGCCGAGGCGACCACGACGCCCGACTTCTCACCGAGGTTCACGCGGGCGACCTCGTAGTCGCCGCCGCCCGACGGGTAGGCCTTGATGAGCTGCCGGTACGACAGCACCACGACGATCAGCAGCACGACCACGGCGGTCGCGATCCAGGGGCTGAACGNNAGGAACGCGGTACCGCCGATCAGCAGGATCATGAGCAGTTCCTGCGGGGCGTACGCGACCGACGACAGCGCGTCCGACGCGAAGATCGGAAGGGCCATGCGCTTGCGCAGCAGGTGGTCCTCGGCGTCGNTGGAGGCCAGCGGATCACCGATGAGGATGCGCTTGGCGATGGGTGTGTCCGGGGCCGGGTCAGCCGCCGTGGCGTCCGTGCCGTGTTCGGAACCGTCGTTTGTCACGACGCGCGACATTACGCGCTTGCCGACGGCGCCGCAACGCGGATTCCTGAGNGTTCACCCGATCGTTGTGAGGGATGCCGTCCGCAGGTGCGGATGCGGCATCCCCGACGCGATATCGAGAGCGGATGCCTCAGCTCACCGCGCGGCGCACGAGCTCGGCGATCTGGGCGGCGACGGCGTCGTCGATGGCCGTGATCGCGAACTCCTTCGCCCAGAACGTGCCCTCGTCGAGGTGGGCCGTCGCCTGGAATCCGAGGGTCGCGTAGTGGTCCTTGAACTTCGCNGCGTCCTTGAAGAACAGCACCGACTTGCCCTCGGCGTTCGCGTACGACGGCATGCCGTACCAGAGCTTCGGCGCGAGNTGCGGGGCGACGGTCGTCACGATCTCGTGCACCTTCTCGGCGAGCGGCCGATCGAAGTCGGAGAAGGTCGCGATCTTGTCGATGACGTCCTGCAGCTCGGCGGCGGCCTTGTCCGCGTCCTTGGCGCGCTTGGCGGCGGTGCGCTTCTCGGCTGCCGCCTCCTTCATGGCGGCGCGCTCNTCGGCGCTGAACGTCTCGTCGCTCGGGGTCATGGCGTCTCCTCCACTCGGGCCGCACGCGGCGGCATCGAGCACACGGTACCCCGCGCGATTCTGTGCGTGCTTCTCCGATCGTGCTCGACGGGGCGCCGAACGGTCAGCCGCGCGCACGGTCTCGCGCGCTCAGCCGAGCCAGGCGCGGGCGGCGACGACGAGCGCGTCGACGCCCCGCTCGATCGTCGGGTGCATGACCGGCGCGTAGAACGGCGAGTGGTTCGCCGGGATGTCGCGACCGAGCGTGCCGGCCGCGGCCGCGGCGGCGTACGCCTCGGGGTCGACGCCGCCCCAGAACCAGTAGACGAGGGGAACCCCCGCGTCGCGCGCGAACCACGAGACATCCTCGCTGCCGGTGAACAGCCCGGGGTCGACGACGTCGTGCTCGCCGAACGCCGCGCGGAACGCGCCCATGACACGCTCGGTCGCCGCCTCGTCGTTGATGGTCGGCGGCAGGGTGAAGACGCCGTCGAACGTGGGCGGAACCTCGACACCGGATGCCGCGGCCTCGGCGTTCACGATGCGGTGCACCTGGCTGAGCAGTCGCTCGCGCTGGTCGTCGGTCGTGTAGCGCAGGCTCAGCTCGAGGGTCGCCTCGGCGGGGATGATGTTGTGCTTCAGGCCGGCGTGGATGGAGCCGACGGTCACGACCGCGATGTCCTGCGCACTCGTCTCACGGGCGACGATCGTCTGCAGCCGCATCACCGTCGCCGCCGCGAGCACGACCGGGTCGATCGTCTCGTGCGGGCGCGAGCCATGGCCGCCGCGCCCATGGAGCGTGACGGTGAGGCCCTCGGCGGCAGCCATCTGCGTGCCCGGCCGGGCACCCAGACGGCCCGCGGGGAGGGTGCTCGTCACGTGCTGGCCGAGCACCACCTCGGGCCGCGGGAACCGGTCGAGCAGGCCGTCGTCGAGCATCGCCCGAGCGCCCGCGCCGAACTCCTCCGCCGGCTGGAACAGCGCCACGATCGTGCCCGCCCAGCCGCCCCGCTCGGTCCACAGGCGCTCGAGCGCGCCGAGCAGCGCGGTGATGTGCATGTCGTGCCCGCACGCGTGCATGACGGGCACATCGACGCCCGCCGGGTCGACGCCGCGCGCGGTGCTCGCGTAGTCGAGGCCGGTCTGCTCGGGCACCGGGAGCCCGTCNGTGTCGGCGCGCAGCCAGATGACCGGGCCGTCNCCGTTCTCGAGCGTCGCGACGACGCCTGTGCGACCGACGCCCGTCTCGTGCGGGATGCCGAGCGCGGTCAGGTGCTCGGAGATCACCCCGNCCGTGCGGTGCTCCTGGAAGGAGAGCTCGGGGTGGCGGTGCAGGTCGACATAGATCGCGTCGAGGTCGAGAGGCATGCCCCGACCCTACGCGAACGTCGCCCGGTGCGGCTCAGTCGATCGGCTTCTCCTCGATGCCCCACGGCGATCCGTAGCCGGCCGGGGCGGGGGCGGCGAGCAGGTCGAGGAACGGGGTCGCCGAGAACGCCTCGGGGCCGAGTACGCCCGNGCCCGACCACACACCNGTGGCGAGCAGTTCNAGGGCGACGACGGGGTTGATGGCCGTCTGCCAGACNACGGCCTGCGAGCCGTACTCGCGCATCGTCTCCTCGTTGTCGGCCACGTGATAGAGGTACGTCGACCGGGGCTTGCCGTCCTTGCCGGTGCCGCGCACCCAGACGCCGGCGCAGGTCTTGCCGCTCATCTTGTCGCCGAGGGTGGCCGGGTCGGGCAGGCATGCGGCCACGACGTCGCGGGGCGAGACATCCACGCCCTTCACGGTCACCTTGTCGGTCTTGTCGAGCCCGAGCTTGTGCAGGGTCTTGAGCACGCCGATGAACTCGTCGCCGAGACCGTACTTGAAGGTGACGCGCTTCGCCTTCGTCCAGCGGGGCATGAGCAGCACCTCCTCGTGCTCGACGTTCACGCACTCGACCGGGCCGATGCCGTCGGGGAAATCGAACACCTCGGGCTCGGAGAACGGCGGCGTCGTGAACCAGCCGGTGCCCTCTTCGTAGATGACCGGCGGGTTCAGGCACTCCTCGATGGTCGTCCAGATGGAGAAGGACGGGGCGAAGTCGTACCCGGCGACGACGAGGTTCGCGCCGTCGCGTACGCCGAGCTCGTCGATCTCGTCGAACAGCTCGTCNTCGGCGTAGCGGGCGAAGACGTCNGACAGGCCCGGCTCGACGCCGATGCCGACGAGCGCCAGGCGCCCGGCGGCCTCCCACTCGGCGGCCTTCGCGAACTGCTCGTCGCCGAGCTTGACACCGGGCAGAGCGTGCGGCTGGTCGGGATGCGGGTGCGACAGGCTCATCGCCATGTCGAGGTAGGTGGCGCCGGCCGCGAACGCCCCGTCGAAGATCGGCATCACGAACCGCGGGTCGACGGCGTTGAGCACGTGGGTGATGTCGTGCGCGCGGATGAGGTCGGCGACCGAGTCCGCGTTCGAGGCGTCGACCTGTGCGGCGATCACTCGAGGGTCGCCGACGGCGTCGACGAGGGCCTGCGGACGCGCCGGGTCGTAGTCGGCGACGACCAATGCCTCGAAGAAGTCGCGACGTACGGCGATACGCACCGCCGCCGATCCGACCCCGCCCGCGCCGATGATGAGGATGCGCATGAGAACTCCCGCTCGTGGATGGCTTTCGGCGAGGTTAGGTCGNCGGCGCCTCCGGGCAGATCGCCGTCGCGGCGAACATGCCTGTGCNCGAGCCGCCGCCGCGGCGAGTGCGTCCGCGCGTCATGCCGCTGCGCTACGCNCGGACACGGCGAGTCANGCGCGCAGCCAGACCGTGGTGTCGGCGGGCAGGGTCTTCTCGATGCCCGGTTCGCTCGCGACGAGAACGTCGCCGGCGGGCAGCGCCACCGGGGATGCCCCGACGTTCGCGACGACCGTCACGTCGCCGTTGCGGAACGCGATGACGTCGTCGCCGAACCCGTCGAGCCACTCGACGGCNCCGGCGCCCAGACCGTGGGCGCGACGTGTCGCGAGCAGGTCGCGGTAGAGCGACAGGGTGGAGNCGGGGTCGCCGGTCTCGGCGTCGCGGGCGTGCTCCGCCCATTCCGCCGGCTGGGGCAGCCACGACGCGCCCGTCGAGTTGAAGCCGAACGAGGGGCCGGTCGACGTCCAGGGCAGGGGCACGCGGCATCCGTCACGGCCGTACTTCTCGTGGTTCGTGCGGAACCACGTCGGGTCCTGGCGCTTGTCGTCGGGGATGTCGATGGCCTCGGGCAGCCCGAGCTCCTCGCCCTGGTAGACGTAGGCGGAGCCGGGCAGGGCGAGCATGAGGGATGTCGCCGCCCGCGCGCGACGCAGACCGAGCGCCGGGATCGGCTGGGCCGCCGACAGCGGGCCGATTCCCTCGCCCTGCGGGCTCGGCGCCGTGAGGGCGAGCCGGGAGGCATGCCGGATCACGTCGTGGTTGGAGAGCACCCAGGTGGCGGGCGCGCCGACGGCGGGGAAGGCGCGCAGCGAGTCGACGATCACCTGGCGCAGCGGCTCCGCCTCCCACTCGGTGGTGAGGTAGGGGAAGTTGAACGCCTGGTGCATCTCGTCGGGCCGCACCCACAGGGCGGTCTTCTCGGGCGTGGGCAGCCATGCCTCGGCGCACAGGGCCCGGTCGCCGTCGTACTCGGCGAGCACCTCGTGCCAGTCGCGGTAGATCTCATGCACGCCCGGCTGGCCCCAGTAGGGCACGTCGTCGTCCTCGCCACCCATCGAGCCGCCGTCGACCGGCGGGACGTAGTCGGGAAGGCCCGCCTTCTTGATCATGCCGTGCGCGACATCGACCCGGAATCCGTCGACACCGCGGTCGAGCCAGAACCGCAGNACGCCCCGGAAGTACTCGCGCACCTCGGGGTTGTCCCAGTCGAAGTCGGCCTGGGTGACGTCGAANATGTGCAGGTACCACTGGCCGAGGGTGCCGTCGGCCTCGGTCACGCGCTCCCACATGCCGCCGCCGAACACCGACTCCCAGTTGTTCGGGGGCAGCTCGCCGTTCTCGCCCTTGCCGTCGCGGAAGATGTAGCGGGCGCGCTCCGGGCTGCCGGGCGCGGCCTTCAGCGCCTGCTGGAACCACACGTGCTGATCGGACGAGTGGTTGGGCACGAGGTCGACGATCACCCGGATGCCGCGGCTGTGCGCCTGCGCCAGCATCTCGTCGAAGTCGGCGAGCGTGCCGAACAGGGGGTCGACGTCGCAGTAGTCGGCGACGTCGTAGCCGGCGTCACGCTGGGGGGAGACCATGAACGGGCTCAGCCAGATCGCGTCGACGCCGAGGTCGGCGAGGGCGTCCAGGCGCGACGTGATGCCGGGCAGGTCGCCGATGCCGTCGCCGTTGGAGTCCGCGAACGAGCGCGGGTAGATCTGGTAGATCACGGCGGTGCGCCACCACTCGTGCCCGGGGGTGCTCGGCAGGGGAGAGACATCCGTCGTCGAGGTCATGGGCACCAGGGTACGGCAGAAATCGTATCGATTCGACGGATGCCTCGGTCCACCGCCCCTACGCTGGTCGGGTGACCATCCACCCCGCTCTGCGCCTGTCGACCGAGGTCGCCGCGGCGCTCGCCGACGGCCGTCCCGTCGTCGCCCTCGAGTCCACGATCATCAGCCACGGCCTGCCGCGGCCGCGCAACCTCGAGGCGGCGCGCGAGTTCGAGGAGATCCTGCGGTCGCAGGGCGTGACGCCGGCGACCATCGCGGTGCTCGACGGCGTGCCGCGGGTGGGCCTCGAGCCCGACGAGGTGCGGCGCATCGCCGAGGAGGACCTCGCCAAGGCGAGCGTGCGCGACCTCGCGATCCTCGCCGCGCTCGGCCGCAGCGGTGCCACCACCGTCGCCGCGACCGCCTACCTCGCCGGCCTCGCCGGGGTGCGCGTGTTCGCGACCGGCGGCCTCGGCGGTGTGCACCGCGGCGCCCAGGACACCTTCGACGAGTCGGCCGACCTGTCGGTGCTCGCGCACAGCCCGGTCGCCGTCGTCTCGGCGGGTGCGAAGAGCGTGCTCGACCTGCCTGCGACCCTGGAGCGCCTCGAGACGCTGAGCGTGCCGGTCGTGGGCTTCGGCACCGACGTGTTCCCCCGGTTCTGGCTGCGNGAGTCCGACCTGACGCTCGACTGGCGGGTCGATGACCCGGCGGATGTCGCGGCGATCCTGCGCGCACAGGACCTCCTCGGCACCGGGGCCGGCCTCGTCGTCGCCAACCCCCTCCCGCCCGAGCTCGAGTGGGACCTGGTCGAGCACGACCGGGTGCTCGCGGAGGCGTTCGCCGAGGCCGACGCGCAGGGGGTGCGCGGCAAGGCAGTGACGCCCTTCCTGCTGCTGCGCATCGTCGAGCTGTCGGGGGGCAAGAGCCTCGAGGTGAACCTCGACATCGCCCGCAACAACGTGCGCCTCGCGGCCCGCATCGCGACGGCGTTCGCGGCCGGGGCCTGAGCCTGCTGTGACCGGGGGCGCGCGGCCGATCCTCGTGATCGGCGACGTGATCGACGACATCATCGTCGTGCCCGCGGGGCCGATCCGGCCCGAGACCGACACGCTGTCGACGATCGTGTCGACCCAGGGCGGGTCGGCCGCGAACGTCGCCGCGTGGCTCGGATCGCTCGGTGCCGCGGTGCGGTTCGTCGGTCGCGTGGGCGCGGGTGACGGCCCCCGGCACCGGGCCTCCCTGGAGGCGTTCGGCGTCGAGGCGCTCATCGACGAGGACCCGGTGCTCGCCACCGGGCGCATCATCGTGATCGTCGACGGCGACCGGCGCAGCTTCCTCACCGACGGCGGCGCGGCCCGCTCGCTCTCGCCGGCCGTGCTCGACGACGAGCAGCTGGGCGCGGCATCCGCTCTGCACCTCACCGGGCACTCGATGCTCGACGCGTGGCGGCGGGTCGACACGGCCGCCCTGATCCCGAGGGCGAAGGCGGCGGGGCTGGATGTCACCGTCGACCCGTCGTCGGCCGGGTTCCTGCGGGACATCGGCGCGCAGACCTTCCTCGACACGATCGCCGGCACCGACGTGCTGCTTCCGAACCGCGCGGAGGCCGAGGCGCTCACCGGCGAAGACGACCCGCGGCTCGCTGCCGAGGCGCTGCTCGAGATCGTGCCCGCCGTCGTCATCACCCTCGGCGGAGACGGCGTGTTCGTCGCGGAGCGGGGTGAGCGCGGCGTGCACCTGCCGGCGCCGCGCGTGCGGGTGGTCGACCCGACGGGTGCGGGCGACGCGTTCGCCGCGGG
>JGI26535J51212_1002616_pt1 | contig 12859 bp, 12 predicted proteins | sample ThiBiot_750_biof_2_FD_51212 | JGI IMG/M metagenome (IMG submission 51212) | reverse complement strand
TGATTCTGCCACATCAATTCCCGGTGCCTCCTGTGGTGCCGGCCCTTCTTCCGCCAGCCCTTCCCCGGCTACCTCAACTAAGGTAGTAAAGACTGACTCCTCCTCAACCGCTTCCTCCTCAGCCCCCCTTCCCGCTTCAAGAGGGGCCCTGGCAGTCTTACCGCTCCCTGCTACCCAGGAGTGTCCTTTTAACCGCCTGATTGATGAGTTTGTGATCTCGTGCCGGGCCGATGGCCTCAGCCCTAAAACTCTTTCCGACTACACTTCAAAGTTGCCCAAGTTTCGGTGGTGGTGGGTTGATTACTCCAAAAACGCCGAGAAACTGGGCGTCCATCCCCGCTACGTTACCACCAAAGAAGCCCGGGCTTTTGCGGCTTACCTGCGCGAACCGCAAGCCTTTCGGTGGGGGATTGCTCAGAAAGGAGCAAAGAATAAGTTTGAACTCTCCCCTTTCTCGGTTAATTCTTATGGTCGTGCCATAAAAGCCTTTTTCAACTGGCTGGAGCGCGAGCAGTATATTGAACAAACTCCCTTTAATAAGAGCGTCAAATTCACAAACCGCCACAAACAGGACCGTATCATCAAGCGAGTAGAGACCGAAGAGCTGGCCCGTCTTTTCGACTACCTGGCCGACCCTGACCTCTGCCAGACTTTCCCGGGTATCCGCAACCTGGCGATGATCTCTTTCCTCCTGGATACCGGTATCCGAAAAGGCGAACTGCTATCTTTACGACTGGGTAACCTGAACCTGGATCAAAATCGCTGTGTGGTGAGAGGAAAGACTGGTCAACGCCTGGTGCCTTTCAGCCAGCCCTGCCGTGACACCTTAAGGCGTTATTTGCAGCATTCGCTCTATCCCGGGGTAGCCCGATCCGAGGGTATTAAAGCGGCTGAAACAGCCCTTTGGCTGACCCATGAAGGCAAAGAGCTATCTTATAACGGTTTTAGCCAAGTGGTACGGAAAATAGTTCAAGAGAGCGGAGTGAAGTTTCACGCTCACCGTCTCCGGCATACATTTGCTACCCTTATGGCCAGCCGGGTATCTGTCTTTGACCTAAAAGAGCTGATGGGCCACACTTCGGTTACCACGACCCAGATTTACGTCCAGCAAAATCCCGAACATCTCGCCCAGGTCCAGCGGGTCAATTCACCCCTGGCGACTCTTCCACTCCAGCATCCAATTAAGCGCGGCCGAGGCCGCCCCAGGCAGCGTATTTAGCTATTATTAACTGGAAAGCGGTTTATGCTATGTTGGAAACCGGTAATTGCGATAGGTGAATTACTTTTTCTTAAAAATCGGTTCGATGGCCCAGCTTTCATAGGGCGGCCTTTTAAAACCCAAGTTTAGAGGTTTATTGAGGTTGGGATACTTAGAAAACTCTCTCTTTATCCTGAAACAGGATAAACCCACATGCTCTTTCTTCAAATGCTTTTACTTTTAGATAATAAAAGTGCTCTTTCTTTAGAAAATAAAAGCGGCGAATTATTCGCCGCTGGTTATTTGTTTTTCCCTTTTACGAGCCTGGATTGTTGCGTACGCCCATTATTAAAAAACTAAAATCGGTTTGAAGAACCCGGCAGAACTCTCGGCCGAGATAGCTATCCGGGTCAATCATTAAGCGGCGGTTGCAATAAAGATTGATGGTCTGAGCGGTTCTGTGAACTCTTTTTGCAAGATCATGACGGGTTAGCCCGAGTTCTTTTAACCGCACATCAATAGGATGTTCTCCTTTGACGAATACACTTTTTTTATTTTTCAGCCTATTCCGTTGATTAGACTGAAAGGGGGTGCCTCCTTTCTGCCCACGAGGTATAGTCCTTGCCCTACCGGTACCAGGAGGGTTTTGAGAAAAAGGAATAATGGAGATATTGTTAGTAGAGATAAACATTGCTCTTTCTATTTCCGGGTTTGATTGGTCCCTTTTACTCTTACCAAAAGCTCTTTTCTTTTAAAAGGGTTAGATTGGTTGCAATAAAGTTCTTTGATAAACCAATCTATTATCATGGGCAACTTAACTCTAACCCTCAAGTCTTACCGGATCCTTACGGGGAGCGAACAAGGCTGTCAATTAGTAATTTTGTTATAAGGAAGAATATCGATTACAGAAAATTTGGGGGTTTTAAAAATCCAACAGCCTATTTTGCCGGTATTGAACCAATTTCAACTGAAAATTGTTGCAAAATTGGTTCAATGATTCCGGTTTTTGCTTAAGCAGAAGATATTCGAAAGGAATCCTAATCGTACCTTGTATAACTCTTTACAAACTTACTGGAAAATTATTGCCATTTTGTTCACAATTTTCCTGGCCCTAGAAGGATTTATAGAGATGGATAAAAGGAACCCTTTCTACCTATACTCAACTATACTTAATCACCATTAGGTTCTGCCTTACCTAAGTAATTAAGCCGGCACACTTATCCAAATTCAGCTCGGCCGTAATAGCGAAAATTAGCCGCTTGAAGCGCCTTTATGTAGTATGGAAAGAAGCTATAAGGTATACTTATCTTTAAAAAGTAGCTGGTATAAGTATTGAATAACGCCCAGCCAACCTTTGCAAGTATGTTAGCAGCAGCAACAAAGGAGTAACAACAATCGCTATGATGAATATGACCGTAGCAACCGTTATTTCAATTCTTAATTCAGGTGCTCGGAAAAAGATCGATCCCAGAGATCTTAAACTGTACCAGGAAACTCTGCGAAACTATGAAGCGATAGGCCCGGCAAAGTTTAGCCCAGTGGATCAGAGAAACGCTGAAACGGTCAGGACAAAGTTAGAACAAATAAAGGCGGATCAGCCGCCGGGTGAGTAAAAGCGGATTAAAGTTTGAAGGTCGGACTTCCCTGGGCAGATAATAACTGAAACCACAAAATCTGTGATTATCTAAATATAAGGAGAGTTTTCCCTAATCAATGCTAAAACTCTCCTAGCTTGAAAAAATTGATTGTTAGCTAAAGCAACAAAACGACCAGTTTACTCTCTTCAGGTATTTTAATTTACTCCGCTGATTGGATGGTATGTTTCAAACCTTTGTGGGTTATACGGTAAACCCAGAAACTGACATAACCACTAATAACCGGGCTGTAATCTGCCACCGGCTCAATTAGTTCCTGGTCGACAAGGGCATCAACTAAATCCCGCTCGTTGTAATCACGTAGATAAAACTCTCCCGGTTTTAACGCGTGGACCCCTTCGACCCTGGAGAGGTCAGCGCTTATGTGATCAACATATTGGCGTCCCCTTCTCTTTTGCCGGTGAAGCACCACCTTTGTGCCTGAACCTATTGAACCGGTCTCCGGATCGGAATTGGAACTATGGGCCGGTTCAATACTTTCTAAAACAAACCGGTGCGCTTTTCCGGTTCATGCGCACTTTGCGTGAAAGTACCAGCAAATAGGATGAGAACTGTCACGAGAGTATAATCTAGGAAGCAGTAAATGTGTTCTTATTCCTAGAAATACAAAAGGGTGTTGGAAGAAATTGTTTTACCTACCCGCTGGCAAGTTCAACTTGATAGGTATGAAATAGAAGAGGAGGGTGGTCTCTTCCTTCAAGCTCATTTCACAACCATCAATAGTGAATGTCCCAGTTGCGGTTTTACCTCGGGACGTGTCCATAGCCGGTATGTGCGACATCCCGCTGATTTACCTATTACAGGTCATAATGTAGAGGTTGGTTTAACCGTACGACGCTTCTTTTGCGACAATTCACAATGTAGTAAACGAACATTCGCCGAACAAGTACCAGTCCTACTTGCTCCAAAAGCCAGGCGCACCACTCGGCAATCTTGCTTTCTCAAAGAGTTAGCTTTCGCTTTAGGAGGAAAACCAGGTGCCCGTTTAGCCTTAAAGCAAGGCGTAAAAGTAGGCCGCGATACTTTGTTACGCCTTATTCGCAAAACACCTGAACCTGAATATGCTACTCCTCGCATTTTAGGCGTTGACGACTGGTCGTACCGCAAGGGAGTAGAGTTTGGCACCATACTCGTCGACCTGGAAGAACACCGCCCGGTAGATTTGCTCGTTGATCGAAAGGCCGAAACTTTGGTCAAATGGCTGGAGAAGCATCCAGGAGTAGAAATTATCAGTCGAGACCGGGCCAGCAGCTATGCCGATGGAGCCCGTCGAGGGGCACCCCAAGCAATTCAGGTTGCTGATAAATTCCATCTCGTAAAGAACCTCGGAGAGCATCTCAAGAATATGTTTGAGCGTAAAAATGCCTGTTTGCTTACTCCGCTCAAAGGTAGTGTCAGCCAGGAAATGTTAATTCAGCCGGAAGAAGTGCCGCTGGAAGTTGAAAAGGGGGTTGAGGAAATTTCAATAAATGAAGAAGGGCTGGCCTGTGACTTAACCCTTCTCGAGTGCAAAGAGGAAATACAAGAAAAGCAAATTGAGGATGCTCCGCTACAACCGGTCAAATATGCTAGCCGAAAGCACTACTTATTTGAACATATTAAGGCCCTGAACGCGGAAGGTTTAAGCCAGCGAGCAATTGCTATAGAGTTAAGAATCAGCCGGCACACTGTAAAAAAGTATTTGCACTCTGAGAAAGTGCCCCGCTACACTCCCCGGCCTTCCCGGCCTAGTAAGCTGGATTTGTACAAGCCCTATATTACCGCCAGGTGGCAAGAAGGAGTTTACAAAGGAGTAACGCTTTTCCTGGAAATTAGGGAGCGAGGCTACAGCGGGTCGTGGGCCTTGTTAGCTCAGTATCTGGCGAAATTCCGGCGCGATAATCCTGTGCCTAAACCACAAAAAGCTGGGCCAGGCAGACCACCAGGCGCAGGTTCAGGAGGTTCAACCACAAAAGGGGCAGCGGCCAATCGGAAGCTAAAACCCCAACCAATGTTGAGTGCACGGGAGGCGGTCTGGGTAATATTGAAAAGAGCACAAGATTTAACCGAAAAGCAGCAAAAACTACTGGTCCATTTAAGAGCGTTTGATAGTGAAGTAGAAATGGCTTACCAGTTGAGTTTGGAATTTGTCCAAATGGTTCGAGAGCGGCAGGGCCACAAACTGGAAGAATGGTTGTTAGCCGTCGAACAGCAGGTGCAGCAAGAGCAATTGATGGAACTGGGCAGCTTTGCAAAAGGGATCAAACAGGATTTTGCCACTGTGAAAGCCGGCTTGACTTTAGAAGTCAGCCAGGGCCAAGTGGAGGGGCAGGTGAATCGTTTGAAAACTATAAAAAGAGACATGTTCGGCCGAGGGAAGTTTGAGCTTTTGAAGGCCCGGGTGCTTCACCGTAATGTAGCCTAGAAAAACCAGGGTGGCATGCCAAATTCACGCAAAGTGCGCATGAACCGAAATCTAAGTACTTAACTGAGATGACCTTCAAATGGTCAAGCTCGCATCGGTGTGTGCAATCACTTGCCCTCGGTTCTTCATCCTGATCGTAGGCCTTTGGTTCTTGTTTTGCCTCTCAGCTCAAAATAAGTCTGGAGCTAGAAAGGAGACTACTGCTAATGCTGCCTTTACTTGACCCGGATCCGCCAGCTATCTTCCAACCTCAGCGTTTTATCGGCATGGACATAGATAAACGCACCGTGGTAGTGATCGGACTGGATCCTAAACAAAAAACGGTAATCGGTCCTGTTCGCATCAGCCTGGACCGTTTCGAAGGCTGGTGTCTGGCTAATCTTAAAAGTGACGATGCTGTGGTTATGGAAGCCAGCGTTAATACCTGGCATCTTTATGACCTCATTTTACCGCTGGTCGGCTCTGTCACGGTTGCTCATCCCTTGATGGTTCGCCTTATCACCGCCGCCAGGGTTAAAACTGACAAGGAAGATGCCTACAAATTGGCCCGCTTGCTGCAGGCTGAGATGGTACCTGAAGTCTGGGTGCCTCCACATCACGTTCGCGAATTACGAGCTTTAGTCGCTCACCGTAAACGCCTCATCAGCCAACGGACCCAGGCTCGCAATCGCTTACACGCCGTGTTACATCGTCACAACCTGGTGCCACCTAAGGCCACTCCCTTTGCGGCTTGTTACAGGGAGTGGTGGTTAGAGTTGAAACTTGACCCGTGTGAAAAGTTGCGAGTGCGCCAGGACTTAACTCTGCTAGACACGCTCGGCCCGTTAATTACTGAAGTGGAAACCGAACTGATCCAGCTTTCCCAGGCTACCGAGTGGGCTGAGGCTGCCACTTACCTGGTACAATTGCCAGGCCTTGGAATAGTGAGTGCCATGATCATCCTTTCTGCTATCGGCGACATTACCCGTTTCGCCGCAGCTGAAAAGTTAGTGGGCTATGCCGGTCTTGGAGCTAGTGTACATTCTAGCGGCCAAACTCATCAGACTGGCGGTATTACTAAAGAAGGCCGCCGCGAGTTAAGAACAGCTTTGGTAGAGTCGGCCTGGTCGGCGGTCGAACACCATCCTCATTGGAAAGCACGATTTGACAAGCTGGCCGGGCGCATGGGTAAAAAGAAGGCGATTGTAGCGATAGCTCGTAAACTCTTGGTCACCGTCTGGCACGTACTCTTTAAGCGAGAAGTTGACCGACAAGCTGTTCCAGAAAAAGTGGCCTTGAAGCTGATAATCTGGTCGCGTAAGCTCAAGCCTGAAGGGCGACACGGCCAGAGTACGGCCGAATTTGTCCGAAGCCGATTAGACCGCTTAGGACTTGGAGCAGAGTTAGAGGAAGTAGGCTGGCCGAGTACGCCAAAATTACACCTGCCGCCGAGTAGTTTAAGATATGATGGGTCGTTGACAACCGTACCCACACAGATGGTGGCGTCCAGTTAAAAATAAATCTTGACCTTGCAAGAGAGCATTTACGCCAGCTTTGAAGTTGCAAAGCTGGGAACTATTTGTATTTGTTTGTTAAAGAGCAGTTTTTGATTAGTCTGCGACTAATCCGTCAGTGTAAAGCTGATTTCAAATCAGCTTTACACTGACGTTAGTAAAAATGATACAGGTATAGGTAATATAGGCCTTTACCCCCTTGACACATAAACACATCGGTGACAAAATAATTTATATCGACATATAACACCCGGCCAATTAAGTTAGCAAAGCCACTTTCAGGAACTATGAGCTTTTTATAGTTACAATATAGACCAATACACTGAGGTGTCTTCCCGATTTGTTTTGCTAACCAGGTACGGGTTCTCCCCATTTCTTTCAAACGTTGGTCTATCGGATGGAGCGAACAATCTTTCATTTGAGCTTTTCTCTTAGATCAACCTCCTTTCAAGTCAACATATTCTTGGGTTGTATCTCCTTACAATTTGAGGGAAATATAGGCATAGTGGAACCAGTGACTCTAAATTAAATTTAAGTCACAATTGTTACGGCACCCTTACTTAGATTTATTGCTGAATGTTTTAGGTTATTCTCATATTGAAATTAAAAACGAATGGGACAGAAAATAATTTTGAAGAATCTCTACAAGTGATTTATTTCTCATAACCCAATGTCTTAGATTATTGTGAAATTATAGGTAATTTACTTTCGGTCAAACACTATTGGTGCTATTTTTGGGGTTGTTATGGATATTTTTCGTATCCAGGTTAGCTAAAACCTTAATTTCTGCCTCAGGCACCTCTAAAGTAAACGTGATTGGGCCACCCAAATACTGGAATTTAAATTATTCTCCGCTTCCACTAACACAACAGGCACGTGGCTCTGGTAGATTTTGATTTATTCCTTGATGTGGTCTTTGTAGGTTGTAATAGTCTCGATTTGACTTCAAACTCCGCTAAAGCGGCCGCTCGAAAGTGGTCCAGATTTTCTCTTGTTACACTTCCAAGCAACCGTTGGTATAGCGCCTTTGCTTTCGGGGCTTCAATTGGAGTTTTACGATTTTGATTCCAACTCCCGTGGTTACTCGTTCGAAGTCAGCCCTGTACTTACGCTCATTATTCGGATAACAGGGTTGTGTTTCCCGAAAGAGAAGTCGCCAAGGTGCCAGACAATATCCTTCTTGCCCACTACCGAGTTCCAACGTCGCACCAGTTCAGGTACTTGACTCTTGGTCGAACAAAGCCAGCCGCAGAGTAGGATCTATCCCAGCCAGGGTGACATATTTGGCAGGGTAAACCGCGGTTGACCATCACGGTAGAGAGTCCTCATCCTTGCCCAACAATCACCCGTCAATATTATAAAGTAGGCAACCCAAACCGGACGAAGAAAAGAGCAGATGAACCGGTTATATTTCAGTCGGATAGACCTGGGCAATAATAACCCGGCCCAGGCCTGTATCGTCCTTAAATTGTTTGGGCATAAGCAGATCCAGGTCATTAGCGGGCAGTAGCGAGATTTCTGGAGCGCTAATCTACCGGGCAGGTCAATAACGGTCCGGTTCCTGGCCGATAACGCCACTCCTGGTTGGGGTTTTGTGCTGATGCTATAGAGAGCGGCAGCAGGCCCACAAACTCGGCTACCGTTATTTCCATGTAAATTCGGTAGACATCTATCTCGAGGTTGCATCAGTTTTGTTTCCTGCTATTTATCTTAGCAGTTTGGAATTTACGATTAGAGAAACTACTGTAGCCTTATCCATTAATACCCTGAAAAACTGGTACAAGCACACAACCTAAAACACTTTAATGGCGCATTCTTTATCTGCTTGGTTAGGATTAAGAATGCGCCATTAAAGGTATTACTTTAGGTGTGGTTGGTGATCCGGTTAGTGAAGTGTTCGGTAAAGCGGTCGGCATTCACATCAACCGCTACCTCCATGTTCGGGGGTAGTTTCCTGGGCAAAGTCCGCAGGATGTCCCGTTTGATCACCATGTCGCGCTCTACCGTAGTGTCGGCAAACTCAGCCGCAATATGCAGTTTGGTGAACTCGCAGAAACTCCGGTCGTGCGCTACCGCCACCGTTAGCGGATCGTGCAGCCACAACCCGGTATGTTCTGTCGGAATACCCACCGAGAGATAAATCTGGCGTTCTTGCGGCGGCCAGACCTCGATAATGCCGCTTACCAGCTTAGCAACCTCGTCTTTGGACTGCTGGATGCGTTCGATCTGCTCCGGTTTGAGCGGAATCCTGAGTGTAACATCAATCGGGACCATCACTTTAGGAATGGGTGAGTTGACTACAATCTGGGCGGCAAAGGGGTCGTTATTGAAGTTGTACTCCTCCACCGGGGAACGGCGCACCCCTTTTACGTCCACGATTGGCACCACTACCCCCGCCATCATGATCAGTTCTTTGATGTTCTGAGCAATTTTGGGCTCCAGCAAATAGGCAGCGGCAATATTACTCACCGTACCCAGTGTTACTACCGTAACTTCTCCTGGGTTCTCCATGATCGTGCGGATAATGAAGTTTACGGCGTGTTCGTCGCTATATTTGAGTTGTTCGTTCTGCTCAAGGATATTCTGGCCCTCGAAGCCGAACATCAGGGCGTTACCTTTCATCGGTTCGCCTATACCTTTGAAGACCGGCACGTCGCTCCGACCTGCTACGTCAAGCACCTTACGGGCAATTTTAGCCCGCAAGTCGGTATCGCCGTAGCAGGTGGTAACTCCCATTAGTTCTAATTCGGGGCTGCGCACCGCCAACAAAACTGCGAAAGCATCGTCATAATAAGTGCCAATGTCTGTATCAATAATAACCTTCTGAGCCATTACAACCTCCCTTGTTGTAGAATAAAGGTAAATAAATAATAAAACAGCCTGATCCTGCTAGTCGCTATGTGCAACTGCCATTCCACTTTCAATTGAAAAGAAATGCAGCCTGTCCAGCCGGGGGACCAGGCTAACCAGATCAGTTTCCCTGGCCTGTGTATCACGGGGCGCAACTACCCGGACGCGTTCCGCCCCGGTATCCAGGGTAAGCAGGACGGTTTCTCCTAAAAATTCCCGGAAGCGTACCTTTGCCTGTAAGCCAGATTTTTCGGGGCTGGCAACAGTAAAGTCCGGCGGTCGCACCCCCACTTCAATTACACCATCTTCTTGCCGGGCTGTTTCAAGGACGGCCTGGCCGGTTTCCCTGTTTAAGGTGACAAAAGGCGTATTCTGGAGGGTGATTAAAACCCCTTCCGGTGTACTTGCCACCCGGCCCCGCAGCAAGTTCATGGCCGGTTCGCCGATAAACGAGGCAACAAACCGGTTGGCCGGGCGGTTGAAGATTTCGCTGGGCGTGCCGACCTGTTGCAACTTACCCAGGTTCATCACCGCGATCTGATCCGACATGGTCATAGCCTCAAGCTGGTCGTGAGTAACGTAAATAGTGGTGGCCCCGTTCAGGTCGTGCAACCGCTTGAGTTCGCCTCGCATGGAACTGCGTAAATCGGCGTCAAGGTGCGACAGCGGCTCGTCCAGCAAAAAGACCGTCGGCTTGCGGACCAGCGCCCGCGCCAGGGAAACCCTTTGCCTGACTCCACCGCTCACATCACTCGGTTTTTTATCCAGCAAGTCCTCAATGTGTAAGAGCCGGGCGATCCGCACTACCTCTCGCCCGACTTCGGTTGGCGACACCTTGCGGACATAGAGCGGGTACGCGATATTGCGGAAAAGCGACATCTGGGGATACAGGCCATAATTTTCAAAGGCCATGGCTACGTTACGCCCGGCCGGGGGAAGATCGTTAACCCGTTTATCGTCAATAAAGATTGAGCCCCGGCTAATATCTTCCAGACCGGCAATCATCCGCATGGTGGAAGTCTTGCCGCAGCCGGATGGACCTAAGAAGGAAACAAACTCACCATCGGCTACCTTCAAGGAAATCTGGTCCACCCCCGTAACTTTGCCGTACAGCTTAACAACTTTATCCAGGGTAATGGAAGCCATTAGTGAAACCCTCCCTTCAAGCGCTGCCCGCTTCTATCGAAAACATGTATGGTAGTCCAATCCGGTTGTAACCAGACGGTTTGGCCGATACTAAAAGTGCCGGTAGTGAGCAGGGTCTTGATGTTGAGCAGTTGTTCGCCCGCCTCTACCCGGATTACCTGTTCATAGCCCATCGGCTCGGTTACATAGACGGTCCCTCGGATAGCGTACGGGTGGGCATTCTCAAAAATCTGAATATTAACCGGCCGGATACCGATATAACCGGCCTCCGGGGGGAGCGGCGGCAGTTGCAACCAGGCTTCGTTAATCTCAAGGCGGGTCGCCCCAGGCGCAAGCGGCAAAATATTCATTTTGGGGTCGCCCACAATAGTGGCTACCTCAATATCGGCCGGTTCATCATAAACGACTTCCGGCGTAGCAAACTGCCGGACTTGCCCGTCAATTAAGACCGCAATCTTATCTGCGATAGCCGTCGCCTCAACATAGTCCGGGGTAGTGTAAAAAGTGGTGGCGTTTTGCTCACGCTGGTACTGTTTCAACTCACCCCGCAGCGAGTGGCGCAAACGGGCATCCAGGTGAGCAATCGGCTCATCGAGCAGGGTAACACTGGCTGGTCGGACTAAAGCCCGGCCTAGCGACACCCGCTGGCGCTGCCCACCGCTAAGCTGGCTCGGTTTGCGGTCGAGCAAGTGGGCAATTTCCAGCAGTTCGGCTACCCGCCGGATCCGGGCTTCCTGTTCGGCGGCTGGGATGTTGCGGCCCGGCGCCTTTAAAGGAAATTCGAGATTCTTGCGAACCGTCCAGTGCGGATAAAGGGCATAGGATTCAAAAGCCATCGCCACATTGCGGTTTTCGGTAGGAATATTATTAATAAGCTGGTCGTTAAAATAGATATTTCCTGACGAAAGTTCTTCTATATTAGCAATTAATTTAAGGGTAGTGGATTTACCGGCCCCCGGTCGTCCCAGTAAGACGATGAACTCACCCTGCTGGCATTCCAGGTTCAGGTTTGAAATTGCCAGGTTATCGCCATATTTCTTGGTTAAAGCTTCAAGCTTTACACTACTCATAACAAGCGACCTTTCTACAACTATCTTGTTCCACCGTGTAAAACCTGGCGTTCCATAAAGCGGTCAAGCACGATCACCGCCAGCATTGGCGGAATGATGGCTAGAATTCCTACCGCTGAAATCAGCCACCAGCGCGGCTCCATCTGGGCGCTCATATTGGTTATAACAATCGGCAAAGTTGACGACTTTTGAAAAGTCAGCATCAAAGCCAGAATAAAGTCGTTCCAGGAAAAGAAAAATGACAGCAAATAGGCGGCGGCCAGACCCGGCATCGCCAACGGTAAAACGACTTTCCAGATCTGGGCAAACTTCTTGTATCCGTCAATGGCGGCGGCATGTTCTATATCAAGCGGAATGCGCTTCATAAAGTCCGTCAGGATGAAAACAGTAAGCGGTAGGTTAAACCAGGTGTAAGCCAGGATCATTCCGAAGGGACTATCAATTAAACCGACCGTTCTGAACATGGTAAAGAGCGCAATCACGGCTACAATTGGCGGCATAATTCGCTGCGAGACAATTAGAAAGCTCAAATCGTTATTGCGGTAGGGACCGTACTTATAGGTATAACGGGCCAGGCCGTAGGCGGCAAAAGCTCCCAGCACCACCGCAATCAGGGCGCTGACCGACGAAAATAGCAGGCTGTTGCCCAAGCCCTTTAAAATGTCGTCCCGGTCCTGACCGAAGACCCGCTCCCAGGACTGAGTGGCAGGGGTAAAATCCAGGAAAGGAAACAAGAATGGTCCCTGAAAAATATCGCGTTGTTTCTTGAAAGCAGTTATGATCATCCAGTAGACCGGGAATATTGCAAATAGCCCCCAGACTGCCAGCAAAACCCAGCGAGTTATTTTTGGAAGATTAAACTTGGATTGCATCACTTCACCCTATCAAATTTCCTTGATTAAGCGACTTTAACCGGCAGCGGCTCGGCTAAAAACTGGTCCAGCGCCTGTTGTCCGGCTTTATCGGCGCGAGCCATCAACCGCCGCACCACGATCAGGATGAGGGTCGCCAGGACAACTACCGTTAGCAGTAAAATTATGGAC
>JGI26535J51212_1002589_pt1 | contig 12976 bp, 13 predicted proteins | sample ThiBiot_750_biof_2_FD_51212 | JGI IMG/M metagenome (IMG submission 51212) | reverse complement strand
GAATCCGATCCTGCGAGCAGATCAGGAATGACGAATTCGCCCACCAGCGGAATGAAGCACAGGAGCGCACCGGCGCCTATTCCCGGCAGCGACAGCGGCACTGTCACCCGCCAGAAACTTTGCAAAGGCGAACTGCCGAGATCAGCGGCGGCTTCGAGCAGAGCCGGATCGAGCTTCGAGAGCGTTGCGTAGAGCGGAAGGATCATGAACGGCAGATAGGAATAGACCATGCCGATATACATCGCCGTATCGGTCGACAGCCACAGCACCGGCCTGGACACGAGGTGCAGCGCCAGCAGGACCTGATTGAGCAATCCATCGTGCTGCAGAATATTGATCCACGCATAGACGCGAATCAGAAACGAGGTCCAGAACGGCACGATGACGAGGATCATCGCCAGAGGTTGCCAGCGTCGCGGCAGACGCGACATTGCATAGGCAACCGGATAGCCGATCGCCAGCAGCAGCGCGGTCGCGGTCGCGGCCACCGTCAGACTACGAAGACCCGACAGCGTGTAGAGGTCGTCCGACAGCAGTAGCCGAAAATTGTCGAGCGACAATGCCGGGACCGCCGCGACGAACGCGTGCCAGCCCGCGCCGAGATCGAACACCGGGAGATAGGGCGGCTGGGCATTGGCTACCTGCGACAGGCTGAGCTTCAGCACAAACCCGAACGGCACCAGAAAAAACAGCACCATCCAGCCGTAAGGCGCGATGGCGGCAAAACGTGCCGGCCGCGTGAAAATGGTGCGCCCGCTCATCTCATCGATCCAGCACGATGCAGTCGTCGGGCGCGAACCACGCCGTCACCCTCTGCCCGACGCTGTAAGCGTCGGCGTTGAGACGCGCGGCATTGGCCAGCGACACGCGCAGCAGCGCACCGCCGTCGAGCGCAATGGTATAAGACGACACGCTGCCGAGATATGAGACGTCGGCGACGACGCCCTCCAGACGATTCATCGTCGCCGCGCCGGAATGGTCCGCCGGCGCGCGCTGCGACAATCGGATCTTCTCCGGCCGGATGGCGACGCAGACATTGGCCGCGTCACCGAGATCACGCGGCACGGCGGCCGTCAGCGCACCCGCGCCTTGCGTGGTCACGCGCAAGCGTCCCGCCTCGCGCGTCTCGATCCGGCCTTCGATGATGTTGACGTCGCCGACGAATTCCGCGACCCAGCGCGAGCGGGGCTCCTCGTAGAGCTGGCGCGGTGTTGCCACTTGGGCGAGTCGCCCTGCATTCATTACTCCGATCCGGTCGGCCAGCGTCATCGCCTCGTCCTGATCGTGCGTCACGACGATGAAGGTAAGGCCGAGCTGGCGCTGCAATGCCAGCAGTTCGCGTTGCGTGCTGTCGCGCAGTTTCTTGTCGAGCGCCGCCAGCGGCTCGTCGAGCAGCAGCAGTTGCGGCCGCCGCGCCACGGCGCGCGCGAGCGCGACGCGCTGACGCTGGCCCCCAGACAGTTGCTCGGGACGCCGCTTCTCCAAGCCCTCCAGACGAACCAGCGCCATCAACTCGGCAACCCGCGATGCGATTTCGCTGCGCGACATGCCCGCGCGACGCAGGCCGAAAGCGATGTTGTCGCGCACATTGAGATGCGGAAACAGCGCGTAGTTCTGGAACATCATGTTGACGGGCCGTCGATGCGGCGGTGTCTGCGCCACGTCCTCGCCGTTGAGCAGGATGCGGCCGGAATCCGGCGTCTCGAAGCCGGCCAGCATTCGCAGCAGCGTGGTCTTGCCGCAACCGCTCGGCCCCAGCAGCGCGAAGAATTCCCCGGCCTTGATATCGAGCGACAAATGATCGACCGCGGTGAAGCTTCCGAATTGCTTCCCGACCGCATCGATCCGCAGCAGCGGCGATCCGGTAACCGTGCCCGCCGCCGACGTCGTTTCTGAAAGTGCCCCCACCCCTGTCACTCCGAAGGATATCGCAGCCGACGCAGAAATCCTGCGCGCCGTTGCTCCGGCGACGCTGGGTTTGATGCCATCCTCTAGCCGGGGATGCGCGCGGGCTCAACCGCCACGCGACAAAACGCGGCGGGCATCAGGCGACCGACGCTCAACCGGCCCGTCGGTTCATGGCGGCGGGAAGCCGGGGCACGGCACGCCCGACCAGCGCGGCATATTGCTCGATCGGCGCTGGCCTGCCGATGAAGAAGCCCTGGATCACGTCGCAGGACTCGTCCGCGAGGAAGCACAGTTGCTCGTATGTTTCGACGCCTTCCGCGACGATCGACATATGCAGGCCATGGCCCAGGCCGATCACCGCACGAATGATCGCAGCCGATTGCGGCGTCTGGCCGAGATTCATGACAAACGCGCGGTCGACCTTGATCTTGTCGAACGGGAACGCCTGCAAGTAGGTCAGCGAGGAATAGCCGCTGCCGAAATCGTCCATCGAGATGCGCACACCCAGCGCCTTCAGGCGACGCAGCAAGCCGAGGCCGCGGTCGAAATCCTCGATCAGCACGCCCTCGGTGATTTCCAGTTCGAGCCGTCCCGGCGCGAGGCCGGTTTCNAGCAANACCGAGTGCAGGAAGCTCACGAGATCGCTGTGGATGAANTGCGCGGGCGAAAGGTTGACCGCGATTTGCAAGGGCTTCGGCCATGANGCGGCTTCGCGNCAGGCCTCTCGCAGAATCCATTGACCCATCTCGACGATCAACCCGCTCTCTTCCGCCAGCGGAATGAAGTCGCCGGGCGGCACCGCGCCCCGCGTCGGATGGTTCCAGCGCGCGAGCGCTTCGAAGCCGATGGTTTCGCGACCGGCCTCGTCGCGTCGCGCGCGCGCCTGCGGCTGATAGTGCAACGAGAGTTCGCCGTTGCGGATCGCCATCGACAGGTCCTGATGCAGCATTCGCCGGTCGCGAATCTGGCGATCCATCTGGGGCTCGTAGATGTTGATCGAGCCGCGCGAGCGCGCCTTCGCCCGAAACAGCGCCGCGCCGGAATTCGCCAGCAACGAGGCGGCATCGTCCCCGTTGGCAGGGTAAATCGCGATGCCGGTGGTCATGCCGGTGCGAACCGATTTTCCATCGATGAGAAATTCATCGGCGATGGTTTCGACCAGCCGGTTGGCGACGGTCAATGCCGCCTCGGGCTGCGATCCATCGATGATCAGGCCGAATTCGTCACCGCTCAACCGCGCGACCACACCGCCACGCGCGGCATTCTGAATCCGTTTCGACACCTCGATCAACAACTTGTCGCCGACCGCGTGGCCGAACACGTCGTTGATTTCCTTCAGGCCGTCTAGATCGACTGACAGCACCGCGAACTTCTCATCCGTCCCTTCGCAGGCCTCGATCATCTGGGTCAGCGCTTGCAGGAAAGCCGCCCGGTTCGGGAGGTCCGTCAGGCCGTCGTGATAGGCCATGTGCGCCATTCGCGCCTCGGTCTGGCGCCGGTCGGTGACATCCTCGTGGGTCTTGATGAGATACTGCGGCCCGGCTCCATCGCCGACGGTCACCCGACGGGTCAGGAACAGCCGCAGGCCGTCCTTGGTGCTGATCGGATGTTCTTCGGTCTGCATTCCNCCTTTTCTTGATCGCGGCGTTGTCGCGATTGATGATGACGGTGGCTTCTCGCGGATTGAACAATTCCGCCGATGTCAGGCCGGTGACATCCTCGCGCCGGCGGTTGAGGATCATTTCGGCACGGCGGTTGGCGAGCAGATAACGCCGGTCCCGGATGTTCTCGACGGTAACCGCGATCGGAATGTGATCCACCACCAGTTCCAGAAACGCCTTGGCATTCTCCAGTTGTTCGGAGAGCGAGACGCGCTCGGTCGCGTCGTCGAACAACGCGATCAGGAACTCCGGCCGGTTGTCCTGATCGCGCACCAGAACACGATTGTTGGCGAGAACGCAGGGGCGGCCGCCGCGGCTGATGTGTATCTCTCCGCTGGTGTGTCCCGTCGACGATTCGATGGCACCGCGATCGGCGGCCTTGATCGCGGCAGCCGTTTCGGGCGTGTAAAGCTCATCGGCGCATTTGCCGACGATGGTCTGGCGTGTGAAGCCCGAAAATCGCTCGAAAGCCCGGTTGGCGAAAATGTACCGGCCGTCTTCAATGTTCTTCGCGGCGATACACACCGGAACGTTGTCGATAATCGATTCAAGGAAGCTGTTCGCGGACGCGAGTTGTTTGGCAAGATTGCGCTGCTCGGTGCAATCCTCATGCGCCGCGACGGCACCGCCGTTCGGCAGCATGTAGCGCTTCACCAGAATAGAGCGGCCATTGACCAGTTCGACAACCGCTCCATGGGTCTCGCCCGGATAAGCAGCGCCCTCGCCGACGACTTCCGGAATACCGCGGCTCCGGCGCAACGCGAACAGTTCAGGGCCGGTCAGTCCCGCTGTGATATCGCTGCGCGCAAGACCATAGATTTCAAGATATCGGTCGTTGCAAAAGACGACCTTGTCATACCGGTTGACGATCACAACGCCATGGCTGAGCGTATCCAGGGCCGTCGTCACGAGGGCGGTGCCGCGCGAGAAGGCGCGCTTGACCCGGTTCAGGGCAGCGACAGCCCAGAGCGCGACGGCGATCAGAAAGCCAAGCGCGACGATCGCGCCGATGATGAACTGCCATAGCAGGATCGGATCGGTCGCGCCGAACGACGCTGTCTGATCAAAATTCGCAGGCAACGCCGACGCCGCCGCGAACGGCGTCATCGTCGCGAAAACAACCACTACACTCCAAGCAGGATTCGCTCCATTGCTGCCTGCCTGCCACTTCTTGCCAGCCATCATTCACCTGCGGATACCGCGCGCAATATCTGGCCGCTTCGATTTGAATCAGGTAAACGAGTAGCGCTGGCGTGTCATGATCTGGCTTAAATTCAGGCAAATGCGGCGGTATGCTTAATAGTTTGCTAACGTCGCCGGCCAAGCTTGTCGATATTCGTGGCCGGCGTCTATTCTCGACTCGAACCCGATTCAACTCCTCTACCAACAAGCCAGATGCCGATGGATCAGATCGAATGCGTTGTGGTCGGAGCGGGTGTCGTCGGTCTGGCAATCGCGCGGCAGCTCGCGCGTTCGGGCCGGGAGGTCGTCGTGCTGGAAGCCGAGGACGCCATCGGCACNGGCACCTCGTCGCGCAATAGCGAAGTCATTCACGCCGGCATCTATTACGCGGCCGGCAGCCTGATGGCCCGAATGTGCGTCAGNGGCAAGGCGGCGCTTTATGCCTACTGCCGGGATCACGACATTCCGCATCGCAATTGCGGCAAACTGATCGTGGCGACGCGCGCGGAGGAAGTCGAGAAGCTGCAATCCATCAAGGCTCGCGCGGAAGCCAACGGCGTCGGCGACATGCAGCTCCTGAGTGGCAAGGAGGCCTGCGCGCTGGAGCCGGCGTTGAACTGCGAGGCGGCATTACTCTCGCCGTCGACGGGAATCGTCGACAGTCACGCGCTGATGCTGTCGCTGCGCGGCGAGGCGGAAGCGGCCGGCGCGGCCTTCGCCTTTCATGCGCCGCTACTGCAGGCTCGCGTTCAAGGTGAAGCGATCGAGATCGATGTCGGCGGCGCGGCGCCGATGGCGTTGCAATGCCGTCTGCTGATCAATGCCGCCGGACTTGCTGCGACGATGGTGGCGCGACGGATCGACGGGATGCCGCTCGACCGCGTGCCGCCGGCTTATCTTGCCAAGGGAAATTACTTCAGTTGCAGCGCCCGTTCGCCGTTCTCGCACCTGATCTATCCGGTGCCGGAGCCCGGCGGGCTCGGTGTCCATCTGACGCTGGATCTCGCAGGCCAGGCCAAATTCGGACCCGATGTCGAATGGATCGACAGCATCGATTACGTCGTCGATCCGGCGCGGGCGAACAAATTCTACCCGGCCATACGTCGCTATTGGCCCGGGCTTCCCGATGGGGCGCTGATCCCCGGCTATGCCGGTATACGCCCGAAAATCGTCCCACCCGCCGTGGCGGTGCAGGACTTCATGATTCAGGGTCCGCGCGAACACGGCATCGCTGGACTGATCAATCTGTTCGGGATCGAGTCACCCGGCCTGACATCAAGTCTTGCCATCGCCGAACATGTTGCGCGGCTGACAGAGGCTTAGCGCCACGACGTCAAGCGCGAGNCCGCTCCCGACTTGTTNTCGGAAGCGGAAACCCCGCGCGCGACGTTCAGTGCAGCGTCGCGTCGGCGTTTTGCCGGAGCTTTTCGATTTCGTCTTTGAGGAGGAGTTTTCGCCGCTTGAGCTCGACGATGCGAAGATCGTCGGTGGACAGATGCGTGAGGGCCTCGTGCAATTCACTCTCGAGAACGCGGTGTTTCCGTTCCAGTTCAACGAGATGCGACTGAACCGCCATATATAACCTCCTCGGGCTGGATTTAATCTCAAACGCGATTTGGATGATGAAGTCTACATGACATGGGAAATCTGTCGATAGTTATAAGGTCGCGGACAGACGTTTCCGCGACCGCATGAAAAACAAAACGTGAGTACGGAACCGCGCCGCTTGCGCGGCCAATCGATCGTCAAGATAATGCCGAAAGTGCGATCAACGATTTGCTGCAACCGTTTCGCGATGCAAGATTTCGGATAACATGACCGACGACGACGAACGCGAACTCGGTGCCCAGTTGGCACGGCTGCAACAGGAACACCGCGACCTCGACGCGGCTATCGAAGCATTGCATCAATCGCCCGCCCCGGACCTGCTGCAATTGCAACGGCTCAAGAAACGCAAGCTGCTGTTGCGCGACCGCATNGCCTTCATCGAGGATCAGATCACGCCGGACATCATCGCATAAAGGCTGCTGCCCGCATTGGNGTGCGAAAGTGCGGAGCGCGGGNTGACCACCATTGTCCTGGCCACCGTATGGTGTCCTGACCTCCGGATGGTCGTGCGATCCGACGTCCGGATTCCCCCCAACGACNGCCGGCATCGCAACTGCGACCGGCATTGGTCGGCTTCCCGCTTCCGAAGCTTGCGGCAAGGTGCCTTGCCCCCGCCGAGCGAAACAGATAATTCAGCCTATGTTTCTGGATTTTCGAGAACAATTGACACGATGAACGCCCCCGTCACCATCATCATGGGCAGCCAGTCCGACTGGGAGACCATGCGCCACGCGGCCCAGACTCTCGCTGCGCTCGGCGTCGCCCACGACACGCTGATCGTCTCGGCGCACCGCACGCCCGACCGGCTTTACGCCTTCGCCAAGGGGGCTCGAGCGGCCGGCTGCAAGGTGATCATCGCCGGCGCCGGCGGCGCGGCGCACCTGCCGGGCATGACAGCGGCCCTCACCGAACTGCCTGTTTTCGGGGTTCCTGTCGAATCCAAGGCGCTGTCCGGCGTCGATTCCCTCTACTCCATCGTCCAGATGCCCGCCGGTATCCCGGTCGGAACTCTGGCGATTGGCCGGGCCGGTGCGATCAATGCCGCCCTGCTCGCCGCCAGCGTGCTTGCCCTTAACGATTCCGCCCTTGCCGACCGGCTGGTGGAATGGCGACGGCAGCAGACCGCCGCGGTGGCCGAGCGTCCGGAGGGGGCATCGTGACGACATCGGCGTCGGTGAAGCTGAAGCCCGGCGACACCATCGGCATTCTGGGCGGCGGCCAGTTGGGCCGGATGCTGGCGCTGGCGGCGGCGCGGCTCGGCCTGCGCTGCCAGGTGTTTTCGCCCGACCCGGATTCCCCCGCTTTCGACGTGGTGCAATACGCAACCTGCGCGGAATACGCCGACGTCGAGGCGCTCGAACTGTTCGCCGCCGACGTCGACATCATTACTTACGAGTTTGAGAACGTGCCGGCGGCCACTGCGATGGTGCTGGCTGCGCGACGGCCGGTGCTGCCGACCCACANGGTGCTGGAAATCACCCAGGATCGGCTCGCTGAAAAGGACTTCGTCAACAGCCTCGGCATCGCCACCGCACCCTATGCCGATGTCACCTCCGCGGACGGGTTGCGCACGGCGATCGCCGCCCTCGGCCTGCCCGCCGTCCTGAAGACGCGTCGCTTCGGCTATGACGGCAAGGGTCAGGCCATGTTGCGCGAGGGCGTCGATATCGACGCGGCGTGGGCCGATCTCGAAACCAGCGCGGCGATTCTGGAAGGCTTCGTTGGGTTCGAACGCGAGATATCGGTGATCGCCGCGCGCGGCGCCGACGGTCAGGTCGAATGTTTCGACGTCACCGAAAACGAACACCGCGATCATATTCTGAAGCATTCTTACGCGCCGGCACGCATCCCGGAGACGCTGGCCGAGGAGGCCCGCACCATCGCAACCCGCATCGCGACGGCGCTGGACTACATCGGCGTGCTGGCGGTCGAGATGTTCGTGGTGCCCGGCGCGCACAGCCCGACGCTGCTCGTGAACGAGATCGCACCGCGCGTGCATAATTCCGGCCACTGGACGCTGGACGGCGCATCGGTCTCGCAATTCGAGCAGCACATTCGCGCGATCGCCGGATGGCCGCTCGCCAAGCCCGTTCGCCACGGCAACGTCACCATGACCAATCTGATCGGCGACGAGATCAACGACTACACACGGTGGCTGACGGTCCCCGGCGCCACCGTCCACCTCTACGGCAAGGGCTCGCCGCGTCCCGGTCGCAAGATGGGCCACGTCACGGAAGTCACGCCGCCGGCATCGTCCAAGAGGTAATTCTCGTTTCGGCGACTGCTCGCATAAAAAGGACCATGGCGAGCCATGGTCCTTTTGCCGTTACTGTTCTCACTCGATCACTTGCCGGCAACGATTCCCTCCGGCCCGTCCGGGCTGAGCCAGCGATAAAGCACGCCACCCAGCACGCCGCCGACCAGCGGCGCGACCCAGAACAGCCAGAGTTGCTGAAGCGCCCAGCCGCCGACGAACAGCGCCGGACCGGTGCTGCGGGCCGGATTGACCGAGGTGTTGGTCACCGGAATGCTGACAAGGTGGATCATGGTCAGCGTCAGGCCGATCGCCAGCGGCGCGAANCCGGCGGGGGCCCTGCCGTGGGTTGAACCCATGATGATGAACAGGAACACCATGGTCATCACCACCTCGCTGATCAGGCACGCGACCAGATTATAGTGCCCCGGCGAATGCTCGCCGTAACCGTTCGAGGCAAAACCCTTGGCGAGGTCGAAGCCCGCGGCACCGCTCGCGATCATATAAAGGACCGCCGAGGCGATTACGGCGCCGATCACCTGCGCAATGATATAGGGAATCACCTGCCCGGCCGGAAACCGGCCGCCGGCCGCCAGACCGACCGTCACTGCGGGATTGAGATGCGCGCCGGAAATATGACCGATGGCATAGGCCATGGTCACCACGCTGAGGCCGAAGGCCAGCGCAACGCCCAAAAGCCCGATGCCGACCTGCGGAAACCCGGCCGCGATNACGGCGCTGCCGCAGCCTGCGAAGGTGAGCCAGAATGTTCCGATCGCTTCGGCCACGTATTTTTGAGTATTCATCTTGGTTGCCCTTTCCCATGGAACCGCGAATCGCCCCGCGACTATGGGAGCAGGCGGCGGGAACTGTCGAGTTCCCGACCCGTCCGGGGTCCAAGAATACGTGGAAACGGCCGTTAAATACCGCCAAAAAGGCCTCTCCGTCGGAGTGGACATTCCCTGGCCGATCTGGTACAGCGACGCCCTTGAGGTGAGGATACGGCCGCTTGTCGCCCCGCCTTTCCAGATTCCAATCCGGTTTATTGAAAGAGGATGCCGCGTGCAGGTTCTCGTCCGCGATAATAATGTCGATCAGGCTCTCAAGGCGCTCAAGAAGAAGATGCAGCGNGAGGGCATTTTCCGCGAGATGAAGCTCCGCGGCCATTACGAAAAGCCGTCCGAAAAGAAGGCCCGCGAAAAGGCCGAGGCCGTGCGTCGCGCNCGCAAGCTGGCCCGCAAGAAGTTGCAGCGCGAAGGTCTGCTGCCGATGAANCCGAAGCCGGTGTTCGGNGCCGGTGCGGGCGATCGCGGTGCGCGTGGTCCGGGTGCCGGTGCGGGTCCGCGCGGACCGCGCTGAGCCTACCTCGAATTCAGTTTCCAGAACGCGGGCTTTTCGGCCCGCGTTTTTGTTTGCGCGTCCCGTCCGCGCCAATGCCTGTTGTTGTCACCTCACGATGGTCGTGGTGCGTCGCGACTGCGCAAAAGCGCCTATCGCGGCATCACCACGCGAAAGGCCGACTTCGCGGCGGTCGCGATATCGTCNGCGGTCGACATCGTTCGCGATACCAACTCCGTCTCCACATCGTTCGAGAAACTGGCCAGGCGTTTCAAAAGCGGGATCTCCACCGGCGGCATGAAACGCCCGGAATCGGCGCGCGCCGCACCGGATGCGGCATTGGCCGGCGCTGCGGCCGTTACGGCTTCGGTCTGCGCAGGAGGCACCAGATCGACGGCGGGCATCACGACCGGGCCTGCCGGCGGTAATGGCGTCGCGGACGCGACGCCACGGGCGTGCTCGCTGGTAGATGTACGCTTCACCGTGTGAGCCGTCCGCATATGGACCGCGCTCCGCCGCTCGCGGGACGCCGGCATCCGCTCCGGCGCTGAAAAGGTCGCGCTGCGTTGCGGCGGCTCGCTCGTGGCACCCGACGCTTCCGTCGCAACCTTGGCATTGACCGGGATCGCGATGATGTTGGGCACGCCGCCGATCTCACTGTCATCGGCTCTGGCGTCATCGGTTCTCGATGCAGCCGCCGCGACGGCGGATGCGCGCTCGGCCGGCCTGGCGTTGATGTAGTTGTGGGCGATATAGGCCCCAATCACCGACGCGGCCACCGACGGAAAAATGGTCAGGACGAACTTCGACAGGATTTTGAGCATCGGCGAGACTCCCCGAGGCTATCCAGCGGACGCCTCCACCAAACCATCGCCTTGGTGCGAGAGCTTTGGGGCCGATTGAGGGATCAATCGCGACGGATCGGTGGCAAACCCATGATCGGCGGACACCGAGATTAGAAGGCCTCGATCTGGAGGATCTTCCATCGCCGTGACGTTCGCACCTACGCCTTCAGTTCGACCTCAAGGAAAACGATGGCGTCCCTAGTCTCGTTGAGCACGTCGTGCTCGACGCCGGCCTTGCGGAAATAGGATTTGCCGATGCGCAGCTGCGCGACGGAACGAGTGCCGTCCGGCGCAACGATGGTCATGTCGCTGTCGGTCACCGGCACGATCACGTAATCCATCTCGTGGCGATGATGACCGGTGGCGCTGCCCGGCGCCAGCCGCCATTCGGTGACCCGCACCTCGTCGTTGTCGATCTGAACGTCGGATGTTGCAGCGATCGCCATGAGACCCCTCGCAATTTTACGGAACGAATGCCGTGAACAGGAAGACGGCAAACACCACCACATGAACCAGCCCGAACAGGATGTTGGTGCGGCCGTTGCCGAGCGTCAGCATGCTGATCAGAATCGTCATCGTCAACAACACCATTTCGCGCGGGCTCAGGCCGAGAACCAGATTCTTGCCAAGCACGATCGCGGCCACCGACACCGCCGGGATCGTCAGACCGATCGTCGCCAGCGACGATCCGAGCGCGAGATTGATGCTGCGTTGAAGCTGGTCGCGCCTCGCCGCGCCGACCGCCGCGACGCTTTCCGGCAACAGGATCAGCAGCGCCACGACGATGCCCGCGAAAGCCGGCGGCGCGCCGATCTCGATGGCGGCGGCATCGATCACGACGGAAAATTTCTTGGCCAGCACCACGACGCCGACGAGGGACAACAGCAGTAAGGCGGTGCTCATCCCCATCATCCGGTTCGAGACCGCGTGTCTCTCCGCTTCGCCGTCGTCTCCGACGAAATAGTCGCGGTGCCGCATGGTCTGGATATAGAGAAACACCCCGTACAGAAGGATGGTGGCGAAGCTCACGAACACAAGTTGCGCTGTCGAGTAGAACGGACCCGGCGTCGTCAGAGTATAATTCGGCAGAACCAGAGTGATAGTCGCCAGCACGATCAGCACGCTGAGATACACGTTGGCGCCGGTCGCCTGAATGTCCTGCTCGCGGTAGCGAAAACCGCCGCTCATGATGCAGATGCCGACCAGGCCGTTGCAGACGATCATGACGACCGCGAACACGGTGTCGCGCGCCAGCGTCGGCACTTCGTTTTCGCCGAGCATGATGGTGGCGATCACCGCGACCTCGATCACCGTCACGGCCATCGTCAGCACCAGCGTGCCGTAGGGCTCACCGACCCGCTCGGCGATCAACTCGGCATGATGCACGGCCGCGAAGACCGTGCCGAACAGGATGACGAGAACGATGGCGGCATAGGCCAGCCCGGCGAACGAGCGCGAGAATTCCCAGCCGACGCCGGTCGCAAAAAGAAAGAACGCGACCGCCAGCATGGGAAATAACCAGGCGGACCGGGGCATCGAGGACTGTGCGCTCATGGCGATAACTTAGATGATTTTCGCGTGCGGGGAAGCATTCTCGTCGCCGCCGAAATGCAAACGGCCGGGACAGGCCCGGCCGCTGATATCTATAGACCGCTTTCGCGGTCGTGTTGTTACATCGCCTTGACGATGTTCTCGGTCATCTTCTTGGCATCGCCGAGCAGCATCATGGTGTTGTCGCGATAGAACAGCGGGTTGTCGATGCCGGCATAGCCCGACGCCAGCGAACGCTTGATGAACATCACCGTGCCGGCCTTCCAGACCTGCAACACCGGCATGCCGTAGATCGGCGAGGTCTTGTCTTCCTCCGCCGCCGGGTTGGTGACGTCGTTAGCGCCGATCACGAAAGCGACGTCGGCCTGCGCGAATTCCGAGTTGATGTCCTCGAGTTCGAACACCTCGTCGTAGGGTACATTGGCTTCCGCCAGCAGCACGTTCATATGCCCCGGCATACGGCCCGCCACTGGATGGATCGCATATTTCACTTCGACGCCCTCGGCCTTGAGCTTGTCGGCCATCTCGCGCAGCGCGTGCTGCGCCTGCGCCACCGCCATGCCGTAGCCCGGCACGATGATCACCTTCTGCGCATTCTTCATGATGAAGGCCGCGTCGTCGGCCGAGCC
>JGI26535J51212_1002577_pt1 | contig 13022 bp, 10 predicted proteins | sample ThiBiot_750_biof_2_FD_51212 | JGI IMG/M metagenome (IMG submission 51212) | reverse complement strand
CGTTCGGAGGCTTGTCCCTTCGGACTTGCCGGATCGCTTCGGCGCGAGACGTTTCGCAAATGACGAGCGATCCGACGTCGCTCAGGTGAGTTCCAGAGTCCGCATCTCCGGCGTTCGGCCGTTGGCGTTCAGCTTTTTTCTTCTTCCCTTTTGTTCTTCCCTGAAACAGCCCGCTACTACCACCGCCCCGAAGCTGCGACTTAAAATCTGCACACGGCAACGGTGTGAAGACGCCAAGAGCTGCGTCATTCCCGCTGTTATGTCAGGAGTTGAGCTGAATGGCCAAGCCGGTTCACTCGATGATCCGCGTCCTCGACGAAGCGAAGTCGATCGATTTCTACGCGCGCGCGTTCGGGCTTCGGATTGCGGAACGGCTGGCGTGGCNGGAGTTCGCGCTGATCTATCTGCGGCATCCCTCCTCGCCGTTCGAAGTCGAGCTGACCGTGAATTTCGATCGCANGGAACCCTATTCGCTCGGCGACGGATACGGCCATCTCGCCGTCGTGGTCGACGACGTGGATGCGGAGCACGCCCGCTTCGAGCNCGAACAACTATCGCCAGGACCGCTGCGCGATTTCAANCACGACGGGTCGACGCTGGCCCGCTTCTTCTTCGTCTCCGATCCCGACGGCTACAAGATCGAGGTGATCCAGAAAGGCGGTCGCTTCGGATAATGCCTCCACAGCGAGGCAATCAACGAATCTTCGATGGAGGACTCCGATGAGAGAAGTCGATCGCCGAAGCAAACATTCGCGGCGCACCTTCCTGAAAGGCGCAGCCGCGGCAGCGCCCGTGGCTGCGATCGCAACCAACATTCCGCTCAGCGTCGAAGATGCCTGGGCGGAGGATGCCACCGCGCTGCAACCGGCGACGATGAAGACGCTGGTGAAGGTGGCGCGCGACATCTATCCGCACGATTTCCTGGTGGACAGCTACTACATCACCGCGATCAAGCCATGGGACGNCAAGGCGGCGAAAGACCCGGCCGTCAAGGCGATGCTCGAAGACGGCGTGAAGCGCCTCGATCAGAATGCGCAGGACAAGCACAAATGCAGCTACGCGGATGTCGGATGGGAATCCGATCGCGTCGCCCTGCTGCTGGACATCGAGCAGACCGCCTTCTTCAAGGCGCTGCGCTCCGACCTCGTTGTCTCACTCTATAACCAGCAGGCGCTGTGGCCGAAGTTCGGGTACGAGGGATCCTCCGCCGAACACGGCGGCTACATCCATCGCGGCTTCAACGACATCGACTGGCTGCCGAAGACCTGAGGATCGTGTGCAGCTTCGTTGGAGGATATTGACATGGCAAAGTTCGATCTGAATGACGACAGCGTCGTTGTTATCGTCGGCTCCGGGGCNGGCGGCGGCACCCTGGGCAACGAGCTTGCGCAAAAAGGCGTCAAGGTCGTGATCCTCGAAGCCGGTCCGCGCGTCGAGATCAAGGATTTCATCAACAACGAATGGGAGAGCTTCGCGCAGCTCGCCTGGACCGACATGCGAACCACCTCGGGCGACTGGCGCGTGGCGAAGGACTTTCCGAATCTGCCGGCTTGGATCGTGAAATCGGTCGGCGGCTCGACGGTGCACTGGGCCGACGCTTCGCTCCGCTTCGACGAGCACGAATTCAGGGTCCGCACCACTTATGGGGAATTGCCGGGCGCCAACCTGCTGGACTGGCCGATCACGCTCGCCGAGATGGCGCCATGGTACGCCAAGGCCGAGGACAAGATGGGCGTCACCCGCACCAACAACATCCCCGGCCTGCCCGGCAACAACAACTTCAAGGTGCTCGAAGCCGGCGCACGCAAATGCGGCTACAAGGAAGTGCACACCGGCCGGATGGCGATCAACTCAGAACCGCGCGACAACCGCGGCTCCTGCCAGCAGATCGGATTTTGTTTCCAGGGTTGCAAATCCGGCGCCAAGTGGTCGACGCTCTACACCGAAATACCCAAGGGCGAAGCGACCGGCAATCTCGAGGTCCGGCCCAACAGCATGGCGCTGAAGATCGAACACGCGCCTTCCGGCAAAGTCACCGGCGTCGTCTATGCCGATGCCGACGGCAAGACGCAGCGCCAGAAAGCGCGCATCGTGGCGGTCGCCGGCAATTCGCTCGAAAGCCCGCGCCTGCTGCTCAACAGCGCGTCGAACATGTTTCCGGACGGCCTCGCCAACTCGTCCGGCCAGGTCGGCCGCAACTACATGCGGCACATGACCGGCAGCGTCTATGCCGCATTCGAGAAGTCGGTGCACATGGATCGCGGCACCACGATGGCAGGCATCGTTCGCGACGAGGCGGTGCATGATCCCAAACGCAGCTTCATGGGCGGCTATGAGATGGAGACGCTCTCGCTCGGCCTGCCGTTCATGGCGGCATTCCTCAACCCCGGCGGATGGGGCCGCACCTTCACCTCCGCGATGGAGAATTATCCGCGCATGGCCGGCATGTGGCTGGTCGGCGAAGACATGCCGCAGGAAACAAATCGCGTGACGCTCGATTCGACGATCAAGGACAAGCACGGGATGCCGGTCGCGAGCGTGCACTACGACGATCATCCCAACGACATCGCCATGCGCAACCACGCCTACAAACAGGGCGCGGCGATATATGAGGCGGTCGGGGCGACGGCGGTCTATCCGACCCCGCCCTATCCGAGCACGCACAACATGGGCACCAACCGCATGAGCGCAAAGCCGCGCGACGGCGTGGTGAACAAGTTCGGCCAGACCCATGACATCAAGAACCTGTTCGTCTCGGACGGCAGCCAGTTCACCAGCGGCGCGGCCTGCAATCCGACGCTGACGATCGTGGCGCTCGCGATCAGGCAGGCCGATACCATATCGCCGGCGCGATGCAGAAGAAGGAAATCTGAGGTTCGTCAATCCGGGGCGCGCACGCCGGCCCCGGCGAACCCGAGAATGACGCCGCGACTACTCCGCCGCGTCCATGACCGGCACCGTCGTCGCCCGGTTGAGGTCGGGCATCACCGCGACTTCACGCGACCGGTAGATCAGGCAGGAGCAGCGCAGCAGCGAGGCGAAATTTTTCACCTCGCCGTGGTGATCGAGAACTTCGTTGTGAAGCTTGGTGAGGAATTTCGCGAGGCTGACGCCTTCCTTGCCGGCGATCTCTTCCAGCGTATCCCAGAATGCAATTTCCAGCCGGATCGACGTGCAATGACCGCCGATCCGAAGCGAGCGGGTCTGCGATTCGTAGCCGCGTTGAGGCTGGTGCGCGAACAGGCGGCACACGGCGTATCCTCCGGTCTGCTTTATAACTTTTCCAAACGATATACCCGGCCGTCCGAAGCCACAATCGGACATTGGAGCGTTTTCGGGCGAAGCGGGATACCCGTTCGCGTCAAGAAACACGTCAAAACAAAATCATTAGAGCACGATCGCGCCCGGGGCTGCGCTAGCGCAGTATGACGGATATGCCGGTTCCGTTTTTTGGGGCATGCATTTGCCGCCGCGCCACCTAGAATGCATCAAGCTCGAATCGACCCGAATAGCTAACCAGGCGACCACGCATGCCCGTCCGCCAGCTTCCCGAGACCGTCGTCAACCGCATCGCCGCGGGCGAGGTGGTCGAGCGCCCGGCGAGCGTCGTCAAGGAGCTGGTGGAGAACGCCATCGATGCCGGCGCGGGCCGCATCGACGTCTTCACCGACGGCGGCGGAAGGCGGCGGATCGGCGTCACCGACGATGGCGGCGGAATGACGCGCGGCGACCTCGCGCTGGCGGTGGACCGCCACGCCACCTCGAAGCTCGACGACGAGGACCTGCTTGGTATCCGCACGCTGGGCTTTCGCGGCGAGGCGCTGCCCTCGATCGGCGCGGTTGCGAAGCTTGTCATCACCACGCGCCATGCCGGCGAGCCGCATGCGTGGTCGCTCAACGTCGAGGGCGGACGGAAATCCGCGATCGCGCCGGCGGCACTGACGCAAGGCACCCGCGTCGAGGTCGGCGACCTGTTTTTTGCGACGCCCGCGCGCCTGAAGTTCCTTAAGACCGACCGCACTGAGGCTGAGGCGATCCGCGAGGTGGTGCGACGGCTGGCGATGGCGCGACCCGATATCGCCTTCACGGTCGCGGGCGAAGGGCGTGCGCCGGCGACCTGGACAGCGGCGCTGCCGGGCGCGGCGGGACGGTTGACGCGGCTCGGCGACATTCTCGGCGCGGACTTTCGCGGCAGCGCCATCGCGGCGCGCGCCGAGCGCGACGGCGTAATCGTGGAAGGCTTCGCCGCCGCGCCGTCGCTGACGCGCGCCAATGCGCTCGGCCAGTATCTGTTCGTCAACGGCCGCCCGGTGCGCGACAAGCTGATCCTCGGCGCGGTGCGCGCGGCCTATTCCGATTACCTGCCGCGCGACCGCCATCCCGTAGTGGCATTGTTCGTCACGACCGAGCCGCAGGAGGTCGACGCCAACGTCCATCCGGCCAAGACGGAAGTGCGCTTCCGCAACGCCGGCCTGGTGCGGGCGCTGATCGTGCACGCGCTGAAGGACGCTCTCGCGCGCGAGGGCCGCCGCACGGCCGCGAACAGCGACGGCGCGGTGCTCACCGCGTTTCGTCCCGCGACCGCGCCGCATCCGGCGAACTGGGACTGGCGGCAATCGCCCGCCNCGCCTATTGGTGCGCGGCCGTGGTCGGANGGCGCGACCGCCCTGGCGGAACCCGGACAGGCCGCGTTCGACGTCGGCGCGCCAAGCGCGGATGTGCGATTCAACGCCCCTCCCGCGGTTGACCTGATCGACCGGCCGCTCGGCGCGGCGCGCACGCAGATTCACGAAACCTATATCGTGTCGCAAACCCGCGACGGCCTCATCGTGGTGGACCAGCATGCCGCGCATGAGCGCATCGTCTATGAGAAATTGAAAGCGGCGCTGGAGCGCGACGGCGTACAGCGACAGATTCTTCTGATACCCGACATCGTCGAACTGGACGAGGCGACCGTCGAAAAGCTGATCGACCGCACGCGTGAGCTGGAAAAATTCGGCCTCGCCATCGAGTCCTTCGGACCCGGCGCGGTCGCCGTGCGCGAGGCGCCGTCGCTGCTCGGCAAAACCAACGCGGCGGCGCTGCTGCGCGATCTCGCCGAGCACATGGCGGAATGGGACGAGGCGCTGCCGCTGGAACGGCGGCTGATGCATGTCGCGGCCACGATGGCATGTCACGGCTCGGTGCGCGCGGGACGAATCCTCAAGCCGGAGGAGATGAACGCGCTGCTGCGCGACATGGAGGCCACGCCCAATTCAGGCCAGTGCAATCACGGCCGCCCGACCTATGTGGAATTGAAACTCGCCGACATTGAGAAGCTGTTCGGGCGGCGGTGATTCAATCTTGCACTCCGTCATTCCGGGGCATTGCGCGGCAATCACCCGGAATCCAATGCCTGCTGCTTCCCGGTCACCGGATTCCGAATCGCCGCTCACGCGGCATCCGGAATGACGAGCATAACGAGATTGCAGGCGGGCTGCATACCCGATTAAAACATTTGTACTTCGGTCGCGGTCACGCGCTGCGCAGAAGCACGAACTCGGTGTCGTCATAGGCGCGGCGTTCGAGTTCGGCATAACCGTCCGGCGCGGCAAACGCGGCAGCGGTCGCTTCCTCGACAACGACCAGCGCGTCCGGCACAAGCCACCCACCCTCGCGCAGCGATGTCAGCGCCGTGTCGGCCAGGCCTTTGCTGTAGGGCGGGTCCAGGAACACCAGCGAGAACGGCTCCATCGGATGCGCCGGCCCAAGATGCGTCGCGTCGCGGCGATAGACCTTCGTGACGCCGCCGAGCCCGAGCGCCTCGACATTGTTGCGCAACAATGCGCGCGCCTCGGCGCCGTTGTCCACGAACAGCGCGAACTTCGCCCCGCGCGACACCGCCTCGATGCCGAGCGCGCCCGTCCCCGCAAACAGATCGAGCACGCGCGCGCCGTCGATCGGATTGGCGTAGGCGTGAACGAGGATGTTGAATAGCGACTCGCGCAGGCGATCCTGGGTCGGCCGGATCGCGGTCGACGCGGGCGATGCGATGTTACGGCCTTTCAGCCGTCCGCCGACGACGCGCATCGTTCAATCCCGCGGCGTCAGATCGCGCTTGCCGTGATAGCCGCGCTTCGGCCGGCGCGGCGGGCCGTAGCCGTTGGCCTCGGCTTCGTTGCGCGCCCGCGCCTCGTCGCTGCCGGTCCGCTGCACCACGACGCTGCGGCCCTTGCGATCCTCGATCAGCGAACGTTTCGCCCTCGCCTTGTTGTCCTTCTTCGAGCGCAACGGCGTGCCGTCGCGGCCAAGCTTGGGCGTTCCGCTTTCCGCAGTATCGCCGGCGAAATTCGCGTTGGCGAGCGCGGCGATCTTGTCGCCGAGCTGCTCGCGCAGCACGCGGGTCTTGACTTCCTCGACCTCGCCTTCCGCGATCTCCGCCAGTTGGAACGGCCCATACGAGATGCGGATCAGCCGGTTCACCTCGAGCCCGAGATGCGCCATCACGTTGCGCACCTCGCGGTTCTTGCCCTCGCGGATCGCAAACGTCAGCCACACATTCGCGCCCTGATCGCGCTCGAGCGTGGCGTCGATCGAGCCATACTTGACGCCGTCGACCTCGACGCCGTGCTTCAGCGCATCGAGCTGCGCCTGCGTCACCTCGCCGTGGGCGCGAACGCGGTATCGCCTGAGCCAGCCGGTATCCGGCAGTTCCAGCGCGCGCGCCAGACCGCCGTCATTGGTCAGCAACAACAATCCTTCGGTATTGAAGTCGAGCCGCCCGACGCTGATCAACCGCGGCAGATCTGCCGGCAGATTGTCGAACACGGTCGGCCGTCCTTCGGGATCGGCGTGGGTCGTCATCAGGCCGCGCGGCTTGTGATAGAGAAACAGCCGGGTGCGTTCGCGCTCGGGCAACGGCTGGCCATCCACGGTAATGACGTCACGCGAGGTAACGTCGAGCGCCGGCGAGTTGATGACGCGGCCGTTGACCGCGACGCGGCCCTGCGTGACCCATTCCTCGGCGTCGCGGCGCGAGGCCAGACCCGCGCGCGACATCACTTTTGCGATACGTTCGCCGGCCTTCTTCGGCTTCGGCTCCGGCCGCGCGCCGCGGCGGTCCTCGTCGGGCCTGCGCTCGCGATAGGCGCCGCGCCCTCCGAACGCCGGACGCTTCGCGAAAATCCTGCTGTCGTCCTCATTGTCACGACGCGGGCGATCGTCGCCTCCTTCATGGCGCAGGCGCTCCTGCCGTGGGCGATCGAAGCGAGGACGATCTCCGGACGGACGGTCATAACGCGGCCGCTCGCTCTGCGGACGATCAAACTTGCGCGGGCCACGCTCGCCGCCCGCAGCACGTTCGGGGCGATCGTCCCGCGATTTCGAGAACCGTGGACGCCCTGCGCCGCCGCGATCATCGCGCGGCCTATCGAAACGTCCGGCGTCATCGCGCGAGGGCCGGGAACCGCGTCGCGCCTCATCGCGCGGGTGGGCATCGCGCTTCTCCCACGGCTTGGATTCGCCACGTTCCGGACGGTCGCCGAAATCCTTGCGCGTCCCGCGTGAACCGCCAACCGCCGCGCCGCGAGAAAATTTCTTATCCCCGAGAGGACGATCCCCGCGCGGCGCATAAGNGCGCTTCTCGCCGCCACCCTGGCGCGGCGGACGCGCGCTATAAGGCCGATCCCCTTGCGGCCGCGCACGCTGTNGACGGTCGCCGTCTTTCCGGAAACCTTCGCCTCGCGGGGTGTAGGGACGNTTCTCGCCCAATTTCTTATCGGCAAAGCGCCTTGCAGGGCGNGCGTCGCCACGATCGNCGCGCGGCGCGCGATCGTCACGTTTGAAGGCTGGACGCTCGCCGCGAGGTGAATCCCCGCGCGGCGCGTAGGCACGCTTGTCGCCGCCGTCGTCGCGCTTGAAACGCGGCCGCGCGGCGTCACCGCCATCGCGTTTGCCCGCATAGGGTTTCGCGCTGGCGCGCTTGCCGGTCGAGGGCCGCTTGCTGCCTTCGTCTCGCGCCGGAAGGCCGCGCTTGGCAAGCTTCTTTTCCGGCCCGCGCGCCGCGCCGGATCGGCGCTTGCCGCCTGGGGGACGATCACGCCGGCCACGTGCATTGTCTTTATCGGTATCGCGGGGCATGAATGTTCTCGCAAAAAGCAACCGGCCGGCGGCGACGCCGACCCCGAGGATGAGCATAGCGGTCTCGCGCGCGGCGCTTGTCCGAAGCACCGTCTTGCGAAAGACCTGTTCAAGTTTTGAACGCGCCTCTTAACAGGGTTCTCACCGGAGCGCGATCAGCAAAAGCAAATGCGTCCGGGAAACGAGACATGACGGCACCAAGTTTCATGGATTTGGCGCTTGCGGCCGCCGAAACCGCCGGAAAGTCGGGCGAAGTGCCGATCGGCTGCGTCATCGTGCGGAACGGCGAGGTCGTCGCATCGGCCGGAAACCGCACGCTGACCGACCGCGATCCCACGGCGCATGCCGAAATCCTGGCGCTGCGGGCCGCCGCGCGCACCATCGGCACCGAGCGGCTCACCGGCTGCGACCTCTATGTGACGCTGGAACCCTGCACCATGTGCGCGGCCGCGATCTCGTTCGCGCGAATCCGGCGGCTCTATTACGGGACGGCCGATCCGAAAGGCGGCGCGGTGGATTCCGGCGTCCGCTTCTTCGCCGCGCCGACCTGCCACCACCGGCCGGAGGTGTATCCCTCCGTCGGCGAAAGCCAGGCCGCGACGCTGCTGCGGGATTTCTTCAGGGCGCGGCGGTGAAGAACTGCCTCAGCGCCCTCGCGGTCTCGTCGGGCGCCTCTTCCGGCAGGTGGTGGCCCGAATTCACCACACCGCCCGTCACTTTGGCCGCCCAGACCCGCCATGCATCGAGCGGCGCGGCCGAGGCCGCGGCGGCGATGCCGGCATCGCCCCACAGCGCCAGCGTCGGAATGGTGATCTTCCTGCCCGCATCGAGATCGGCCTTGTCGATCTCGAAATCGGCATGGGCGCCGGCGCGATAGTCCTCGCACATCGCATGCACCCGCGACGGATCGCGGCACGGTGCGAGATAATGCTCGAGCGCACGCGGATCGATGGCATCGAGCTTACCGGATCCGGTCTGGCGCGCCATCGTCTGCTTCAGGAAAAAATCCGGTTGTCCGGTGATGAGCTTCTCCGGCAGCGGATCGGGCTGCGCGAGAAATGCCCAGTGATAGATTTTCAGCGCCGACAGCCGATTGATGCGCGACCAGTAGTCGTAGGTCGGCAGGATATCGAGCACGGCGAGTTTCGACAGCCGTCCGGGATGATCGAGCGCAAGCCGATAGGCGACGCGGCCGCCGCGGTCGTGCCCCGCCAGCGCGAAATGCACGTGACCGAGCTTCTCCATGGCCTCGATCAAGGTTTCCGCCATCGCGCGCTTGGTATAGGGCGTGTGGTCCGCATCGCTCTCGGGCATGTCGGACCAGCCGTAGCCGGGCAGATCGGGAATGATGAGGGTGAAGGCGTCGGCGAGTTGCGGCGCCACCTTGTGCCACATCACGTGCGTCTGCGGAAAGCCATGCAGCAGCAACAGCGGCGGCCCCTCGCCTCCGACGCGCGCGAAGATGCGACCCGAGGTCGTACTGATCCATTCGGAGGCGTAACCGGGAAACAGATCGGCAAGGTCGGGCATGGCTGATCCCTTTCATTTCCGGCATCCCTTCCGGCATTCCTGCGGCGCGCTCCGGTCGGGGAGACGCACCTCGACAGCGGATTCGAGACGATTGCGGCCGCCAGTGCAACCCGTCGCAACAACCGCGCGGGATGAACCTATCCGCGGCTCTCCCGCTTCACCGCCCGGAAGCCGATGTCGCGGCGGCAGAAGCCGTCAGGCCATTTGATGCGATCCACCGCCTCATAGGCGCGCGCCTGCGCCTCCGCGACGGTCTTGCCCGAGGCGCAAACGTTCAGCACACGCCCGCCATTGGCGAGGATGCGTCCGCCCTCCTCCCTGGTTCCGGCCTGAAAAATCTGCACGCCCTCGACCTCGGCGGCGGTGTCGAGCCCTTCAATGGGCGTCCCCTTTGCATAGTCGCCCGGATACCCTTTCGCCGCCATGACGACGGTCAACGCCGGATCGGGAAACCAGCGCAGGCTGAAATGGTTCAACTGTCCGTCGCAGGCGGCGAACAGCGCCGGCACGATGTCCCCCATCATCCGCAGCATCAGCACCTGGCATTCCGGATCGCCGAAGCGGACGTTGTATTCGATCAGCTTCGGCCCATCGTCGGTGATCATCAGGCCTGCGAACAGCACGCCCTTGAAAGCCGCGCCTTTCGCGCGCATGGCGCGCAACGTCGGAAGGATGATCTCGTCCATGGTGCGGCGGCACATCTCGTCAGTCATGACGGGTGCCGGCGAATAGGCGCCCATGCCGCCGGTGTTCGGTCCCTTGTCGCCGTCGAAGGCGCGCTTGTGATCCTGCGCCGTCGCCAGCGCCAGCGCATGCTCGCCGTCGCACAGCGCGAAGAACGACGCCTCCTCGCCGCGCATGAACTCCTCGACCACCACTTGCGCGCCGGCCGCGCCGAAACCGCCCTCGAACATCATGTCGACTGCCGCGTTCGCGTCCTCGATCGTCATCGCGACCACGACGCCCTTTCCCGCGGCAAGCCCGTCGGCCTTGATGACGATCGGCGCACCGTTCGCGGCGATGTAGGCCTTCGCCGCCGCGGCATCGCCGAAGCGTTCATAGGCGGCGGTCGGAATGTCGTTGTCGCGGCAGAGATCCTTGGTGAAGCCCTTCGAGCTTTCAAGTTGGGCGGCGGCCTTGCTCGGCCCGAACGCCTTGATGCCGGCGGCTGCGAGATCGTCGACAATCCCCGCGGCAAGCGGCGCTTCCGGCCCGACCACCACCAGATCGACCTTGTTGGCCTTGCAGAACGCGATCACTGCGGCATGGTCGGCGACATCGAGCGCCACGCATTCGGCGACGCGCGCGATCCCCGCATTGCCCGGCGCGCACCAGAGTTTGGTCAACAGCACGGAGTCGGCGATTTTCCAGGCCAGCGCATGTTCACGGCCGCCGGAACCGAGCAGGAGAATGTTCATGGGACGACTGCCGATAAGGATTTTCGATGGTTTACCGACGCTTTAGCATGGTAAGGCGGAGGCGCAACAGACGTGATCCAGATGCCCGCAGGCCCTGCACAACTCCTGGCGAACGCGCCGGAATATACCGTCTCCGAACTGTCCTCGGCGCTGAAACGCACCGTCGAGGATACCTACGGCCATGTGCGGGTGCGTGGCGAAATTTCGGGCTTTCGCGGGCCCCACGCCTCGGGCCATTGCTATTTCGCGCTGAAGGACGAGAGCGCCAAGATCGAGGCGGTGATCTGGAAAGGCGTTCACGGCCGGATGCGGTTCAAGCCGCAGGAAGGCCTCGAGGTCATCGCGACCGGCAAGCTGACGACCTATCCCGGCTCGTCAAAATACCAGATCGTGATCGAGGCGCTGGAGCCCGCCGGAATCGGCGCGCTGATGGCGCTGATGGAGGAGCGCAAGAAGAAACTCGCGGCGGAAGGCCTGTTCGACGAAGCCCGCAAGCAACTGCTGCCCTGGCTGCCCGAGGTGATCGGGGTGGTGACCTCCCCGACCGGCGCGGTGATCCGCGATATCCTGCATCGGCTGGAGGACCGTTTTCCACGCCGCGTGCTGGTGTGGCCGGTGCGGGTGCAGGGTGAAGGATCGGCGGACCAGATCGCTGCCGCGATCGACGGCTTCAATGCTCTGCCGGAAGATGGACGCATCCCGCGACCTGATCTTCTGATCGTCGCGCGCGGCGGCGGTTCGCTCGAAGACCTGTGGTCCTTCAACGAAGAGAGCGTGGTCCGCGCGGCCGCGAACAGCATGATTCCCCTGATCTCCGCGGTCGGCCACGAGACCGATATCACGCTGATCGACTTCGCCGCCGACAAGCGAGCCCCGACCCCGACCGCGGCGGCCGAAATGGCGGTGCCGGTTCGCGCCGACCTGTTTATCGAACTCTCCAACCTTGTGGCACGCGCCATGGTCGGATGGCGGCGCGGTCATGACGACAGGCGCAGCGAATTGCGCTCGGCCGCCCGTGCGCTGCCGGAAGCAGGCGAGTTGCTCGCGATCCCCCGGCAGAAGCTCGACGGCGCCGCCGCCGCACTGCCGCGCGCCTTGCGTGCGAGCACGCACCTGCATCATCGCCGCTTTACGCAAATCTCGGGCGGGCTCACGCTGCGCGTGCTGCGCGCGCAGGTCAGCCACGCCAAGCAGTCCGTCGCCGCGACCGGCGCGCGGCTCGCACATTGCACCCGGGTGGTCTTGCGACATCGCCGCGATCGCTTCACCGGACTGGCGGTGCGGCTCACGGCTTCGCGCCTCGCCAATGCGCAGGCCCAACGCGCCCAGATCGCACGCGCCAACGAACGCACCCAGCGCCTCGCCGAGCGGGCGCGGCGGGCGCTCGTCATTTTGCTGCAGCGGCATCAGGCCCGCATCGGGCATTCCGGCCAGTTGCTGGCGGCGGTGTCCTATCGCGGCGTGCTGGCGCGGGGCTTCGCGCTGGTTCGCGACGATGCGGGACAGGCCTTGCGAAGCGCATCGGCAGTCGATCCCGGAGCACGACTCACGCTCGAATTCGCGGACGGACGGGTGAATGCGACCGCCGACAACGACGACAACGATCGGCTGGCTGCGACCTCGCCCGGCCCGAAAAGCCAACCCAGGCCGGCACCCGCGCGGCGCACCGTGAAGCCCGGCGATCAGGGAAATCTTTTCTAGAGCATGATCCCGAAAAGTGGAAACCGGTTTTCGGAAAAGATCATGCTCAAACAAAAAGATAGGCGACGAGTCTGATTCGACGCAGTTGAACCAGGCTCCAGGCCTCTAACGCGCCAGCCAGCTCGCGACCCGGCTTTGCGAGTCCGTTCGCGCCCTGGAATCGGCTCCGATGTGTCCGCCTCCTCCGGCACCGGCGTGGATTGGCGCATTCACCCTGTCGAACCCATGGCGGGCATTGGGATAGACGACGATCCG
>JGI26535J51212_1002472_pt1 | contig 13398 bp, 10 predicted proteins | sample ThiBiot_750_biof_2_FD_51212 | JGI IMG/M metagenome (IMG submission 51212) | reverse complement strand
CAAAGGATGCGGCATGGCAAATCACCTCCGCATGCCTTGAATCATTTCCAGCCTGATTTGTGAATCGCTTTCGATTCCAACTGACAACCCGATGCTCTAGATATAATCAACCCGGGACATCCGGCTTTCCACCCATGCATTTGCCGCCGTGAGCGCTTAGGTTAGGCGCTCCCATCCGAATCGAGCCTTGTCTGCGATGCCCGTCCGCCAGTTGCCTGAAACCATCGTCAACCGCATCGCCGCCGGCGAGGTGGTGGAGCGGCCGGCGAGCGTGGTGAAGGAACTGGTGGAGAACGCGCTCGACGCCGGCGCCACCCGCATCGACGTCTTCACCGACGGCGGCGGACGGCGGCGCATCGGCATCACCGACAACGGCGGCGGCATGACCCATGCCGATCTCGCGCTGGCGGTGGACCGCCACGCCACCTCGAAACTCGACGACGAGGATTTGCTGCGCATCCGCACGCTGGGCTTTCGCGGCGAGGCGCTGCCCTCGATTGGCGCGGTGGCGCGGCTCAGTATCACCACGCGGCACAAAAGCGAGCCGCACGCCTGGAGCATGGGCGTCGAAGGCGGCGCGAAATCCGACATCGTGCCGGCGGCGCTGACGCAGGGCACCCGCGTCGAGGTCAGCGATCTGTTTTTCGCAACGCCGGCGCGGCTGAAGTTCCTCAAGACCGACCGCACCGAGGCGGAAGCGATCCGCGAGGCGGTGCGGCGGCTTGCGATGGCGCGGCCCGACGTCGCCTTCACGCTCGCCGGCGAGGAACGCGCGCCGGTGACCTGGGCGGCGGCGCTGCCCGGCGCGCCCGGACAGTTGACGCGGCTCGGCGACATTCTCGGCGCGGATTTCCGCGCCGCCGCCATTCCCGTGGCGAGCGAGCGCGAGGGCGTGCGTGTCGAAGGCTATGCGGCGACGCCGTCGCTGACCCGCGCCAACGCGCTCGGCCAATACCTGTTCGTCAACGGCCGCCCGGTGCGCGACAAGCTGATCGTCGGCGCGGTGCGCGCGGCCTACGCCGATTATCTGCCGCGCGACCGCCATCCGGTGCTGGCGCTGTTCGTCACGCTCGACCCCGAGGGCGTCGACGCCAATGTGCATCCGGCCAAGACCGAAGTGCGCTTCCGCAACGCCGGCCTCGTGCGCGCGCTGATCGTGCATGCGCTCAAGGACGGGCTGGCGCGCGAGGGTCAGCGCACGGCGGCAAACAGCGACGGCGCGGTGCTGTCGTCGTTCCGTCCGGCGTTCTCGCCGCGCCCGGCCATCTGGGACTGGCGGCGCTCGCCGGCCTCGCCTGCATTTGCTTATGATCGCGCACCGGAGTTCGCCGAACGCGCGCAGCCGGCGTTCGATGTCGGCGCGCCGTCCGCAGATGTACGTTACGAGGCGGCAACGCCCGCGCCCGATCTGCTCGACCGCCCGCTCGGCGCGGCGCGCACGCAGATCCACGAGAACTACATCGTGGCGCAGACCCGCGACGGCCTGATCGTGGTCGATCAGCACGCTGCCCACGAGCGCATCGTCTACGAGCGATTGAAAGCCTCGCTCGCGGAAAACGGCGTGCAGCGGCAGATGCTGCTGATCCCGGAAATCGTCGAACTCGACGAGGCCACCGTGGAGAAACTCTTAGCGCGCACAGACGAACTCGGCCGGTTCGGCCTCGCCATCGAATCCTTCGGCCCCGGCGCGGTGGCGGTGCGCGAGACGCCGTCGCTGCTCGGCAAGGCCAACGCGGCGGGACTCTTGCGCGACCTCGCCGAGCACATGGCGGAATGGGACGAGGCGCTGCCGCTGGAACGGCGGCTGTTGCACGTCGCCGCCACCATGGCCTGCCACGGCTCCGTGCGCTCCGGGCGCATCCTCAAGCCGGAGGAAATGAACGCGCTGTTGCGCGAGATGGAAGCGACGCCGAATTCCGGCCAGTGCAACCACGGACGGCCGACTTATGTGGAACTGAAACTCGCGGATATCGAGAAGCTGTTCGGGCGGCGGTAGGGTAACCGCTTTGATTTGCGTGAGAAGGCGAAAACCTATCCGCCGTCATGCCCGGCCTTGTGCCGGGCATCCACGACCTTATAGAGGCTCAGCAAGACGTGGATGGCCGGGACAAGCCCGGCCATGACGGAACTAATCAGCTGTGATGAAAGCGGAGACGCCTTCACACTGCACGATCCACCATCACTTCGATCAGCTTGGTGCCGGGGCGTGCGAAGGCATCCGTCAACTTCGGCTTCAATTGGCGCGGGTCCTCGATGCGCAGCGCTTCCGCGCCGAGCGAACGCGCGAGGCCGGTGAAGTCCACCGGCGGATCGACGAAATCCATGCCCACGTAGTTGTCGTCCTTGTGGAACGCGAGCAGCCGCTGCTTGATGATGCGGTAGCCGCCGTTGTTGACGATCACCACGTTGAGCGGCAGCTTGTTGCGCGCCGCCGTCCACAGCGCCTGGATCGAATACATCGCGCTGCCGTCGCCGGAGAAGCACACCACCGGCCGCCCCGGTTGCGCGAGGCTGACGCCAACCGACGCCGGTACGCCCCAGCCGATGCCGCCCGACGCCAGCGCGTGATAGCCGTAGCGGTCGCGATGCGCGCGCAACGCCGGCATGTAGCGCGACGACGTCAGCGCTTCATCGACAAGGATCGCATTCGCCGGCATCGCATCGACCACCTGCAACGCCAGCCAGTCCGGATCGATCGGCGTGCGGTCGCCGCGCGCGGTGATCTCGGTGACAAGCTGCGCGCGCCGAGCGGTCCAATTTTTTAAAGCCAGCGCCGCGATGTTCACTTTGGCGCGCGACGCCAGCGACGCGCCGCCGGCCGCGACCAGCGCCGGCGTCACCGCGCGTAACGTTTCCGCAACGTCAGCCTTGATCGCGATCTCGGCGGGAAAATTCTTGGCGATGTCCCAATCGACCAGCCCGATCTGCACCAGCGGCATGTTCGCCGGCAGCGGCTCGACCTCGCTGTGCACCGACATCCGCAGCGGATCGCCGCCGAGCACGATGGCGAGATCGTAGGCGGACAACAGATCGCGCACCTGCGTCTGCACCCGCGACAGCGCGCCCATGAAGCACGGATGCTCGGAGAGGAAGTGCGCCCCGTAAGGCGCTGACTGCTGATAGACCGGCGCGCCGAGCGCGCTCGCGAAATCCGCCGCCTCCTGCAACGCATCGCTTTTGACGATCTCGTCGCCGACGATGATCACCGGCCGCTCGGCTTTCACCAGTCGTTGCGCCAGCGCCTTCACCGCGTCGTCCGACGGCCGCACCCGCGTATCGATCCGCGTCGAGGCACCCAGCTCGATGCCGGCTTCGGCGTTGAGGATGTCGCCCGGCAGCGAGATGAACACCGGCCCGGTCGGCGGCGTGGTGGCGATCTTGGCGGCGCGGCGCACGATGCGCGGCAGGTCCTCCAGCCGCGTCACCTCCACGGCCCATTTCACCAGCGGCTCGGCCATCCGCACCAAGGGACCATAAAGCAGCGGCTCCATCAGCCCGTGGCCCTGCTCCTGCTGGCCGGCGGTGAGGATCATCGGCGTGCCGGTGAACTGCGCGTTGTAGAGCGAGCCCATGGCGTTGCCGAGCCCCGGCGCGACGTGGACGTTGCACGCTACCAGCCGCCCCGAGGCGCGGCTGTAGCCGTCGGCGATGGCGACGACGAGGCTCTCCTGCATCGCCATCACGTAAGTCAGGTCCGGGTGATCCTTCAGCGCGTGCATGATCGGCAGTTCGGTGGTGCCCGGATTGCCGAACAGGTGGGTGATGCCCTCGTCCTTGAGCAAGGCCAGGAATGCGGAACGGCCAGTGATGCGGTTCATGAAGCTCTCCGGAGGATCGGCGAGGCGTTCGCCGTTCCGCATCATGACCGATCCGGATTCGCCCGAGCAACCGGGCGGGCTCATGGCTGCGTTGCGCGTGCCAGCCTGCGGCGGGCACCAGCCAAGTCTGATCTGCCATGCCTTAAAAGATATATTTATAATATTGCTTTTAGCCGCCGACTGGATTAGGCTTGGGTTATGAAGATGAAGGAGAATGCCATGTCATCTGGCTCTTCGATCGGCGCAGCGCTTGCATGGCCGTTTCTGCTGCCGGGTAACATCGCCTGCGACATGCTCGGCCTGCCTCGCTCCGAATACAGCGACCTGATCCGGATGCTGGTGAATTCGCTGGTCTGGACCGTGCTCGGCGTCATTGTCGTCGCGCTGGTGGTTTAACCGCCGCTTCCAACGCAGTCGCATCGTGCAGCACGGCCGGATATGCCGGCGTGAGTGCTGCCGTGCGTCTCATAGCCCGAACCACAACCCAAACGCGGAGTTGCGCCGATGACGTTTGTCGTCACCGACAACTGTATCAAATGCAAATACATGGACTGCGTCGAAGTCTGTCCGGTGGACTGCTTCTACGAAGGCGAGAACATGCTGGTGATCCATCCGGACGAGTGCATCGATTGCGGCGTCTGCGAACCGGAATGCCCGGCGGAAGCGATCTTGCCGGACTCGACGCCGGGGCTGGAAAGCTGGCTGCAACTCAACGCTGAATACGCGCCGCAATGGCCCAACATCACCCAGAAGCGTGATCCGCCGCCCGATGCGAAAGCGTTCGATGGCGTCAAGGACAAGCTGAGGCAGTTCTTCTCGCCGAAGCCGGGGCAAGGTGATTGAGGCGTGCGCCAGCCGTGCAATACGAACAGCGCGACAAGTCGCCATGGCCGGATTTATTCCGGCCATGGCGACTGAGAGGCCTTTCCCGAGGCCGACAAGCCCTAACATTCCCCGGCGAAATGTGGCATAGGCGATGATCCCTTCATCGCACGTTGAGCCGACATGCCCGCACCGAAACCGCCCGCCTTCGAGACCCTCAGCCTCTATGCCGGCCAGCATCCGGACCCGGTCACCGGCTCGCGCGCGGTCCCGATCTACCAGACCACGTCCTTCATGTTTCAGGACGCCGACCACGCGGCGGCGCTGTTCAACCTCGAGCGTCCGGGCCACATCTATACCCGCATTTCCAACCCGACGGTGGCGGTGCTGGAAGAGCGCATCGCGGCGCTGGAAGGCGGCGTCGGCGCGGTCTGCACCGCCAGCGGCATGGCGGCGCTGCATCTCGCCATCGCCACGTTGGTGAGCGCCGGCGAGCACATCGTCGCCTCGTCGTCGCTCTACGGCGGCTCGATCAACATCCTGACCCACACGCTGCCGCGCTTCGGCATCACCACCACCTTCGTCAATCCGCGCGACCATGACGGCATGCGCGCCGCGATCAAGGACAACACGCGCCTCGTGATCGGCGAGACCATCGGCAATCCGGGCATGGAGGTGCTGGACATTCCGAAGGTGGCGCAGATCGCGCACGATGCGAAAATTCCGCTCTTGGTCGACAACACTTTCGCCACACCCTATCTGAGCCGGCCGATCGAACTCGGCGCCGATATCGTGATGAACTCCGCGACCAAGTGGCTCGGCGGCCACGGCATCGCCATCGGCGGCGTGCTGGTCGACAGCGGCCGCTTCAACTGGCGCGCGTCCGGCAAATTCCCGGTCCTGACCGAACCCTATGCCGGCTACCACGGCATCGTGTTCGACGAACAGTTCGGCCCGATCGCCTTCATGATGCGCGCGCGCACCGAGGGCCTGCGCGATTTCGGCGCGTGCCTGTCGCCGACCAACGCCTTCCAGATCCTGCAAGGCATCGAGACGCTCGGCCCGCGCATGGACCGCCACATGCAAAACACCAAGGCGGTGCTGGATTTCCTCACCGCCAACAAGGCGGTGGACTGGGTGCTGCATCCCTCGCTGGAAAATCATCCCGATTACGAACTGGCGAAGACCTTGCTGCCGCGCGGCGCCGGCTCGATCATTTCGTTCGGCATCAAGGGCGGCCGCGCCGCCGGCAAGAAATTCCTCGAAACGCTGCGCATGATCAGCCATCTCGCCAATGTCGGCGACGCCAAGACGCTTGTGATCCATCCCGGCAGCACCACGCATCAGCAGATGGACGCCGAACAGCTCAAGGCCGCTGGCATCGGCGAGGAAATGGTGCGGCTCTCGGTCGGCATCGAGGCGGCGCAGGACATCCTCGACGATCTCGGCCAGGCGCTCCGCATTTCGCAAAAGGTTTAAGCCATGCAGCTCAAGGTCAACGGGATCGACACCTTCATCGCCTGCGGCGGCCGCGACTTCGACGCCAAGCTACCGACCGTGGTGATGCTGCACGGCGCGGGCTTCGACTCATCGACGTGGTCGCTGCACAGCCGCTGGTTCGCACATCACGGCTACAACCTGCTGGCGCCCGACCTGCCGGGCCACGGCCATTCCGGCGGCAAGCCGCTTGCGAGCATCGCGGAACTGGCCGACTGGACCGCGGCGCTGATTACGGCTGCGGGGGCGAAGGATGCGTGGCTGATCGGCCATTCGATGGGCTCGCTGATCGCCATCGAGACCGCGGCGCGGCATCCCGACAAGGTGACCAAGCTCAGCCTGCTCGGCACCTCGTCGGCGATGGCGGTCGGGCCTGAACTGTTGCAGAACGCCAAGGACAACGATCCCGGCGCCATCGACATGATGTCGATCTGGGGCCTCGGCTTCCACGCCGAACTCGGCGGCTGCCCGCTGCCCGGCCTGTGGATGCATGGCGGCGCACAGCGCGTGCTGAAGACCACCGCGCGCGACGTGCTGTTCACCGATCTCTCCGCCTGCAACGCCTATCAGGGCGCGCTCGAGGCGGCCGCGAAGATCAAGGTGCCGGTGACGCTGATCCTCGGCGAGCGCGACATGATGACCCCGCTGAAATCCGGCAAGGCGCTGGGCACGGCGATCGCCGATGCGCGCACCGTGGTGCTGCCCGGCGCCGGCCACATGATGATGCTGGAGCAGCCGGAACAGACGCTGGCGGCGTTGCGGGGTTAACCGCGACGACGTCGATGCGATGACGTCACGCACTTACATCGACGTTGTCATGGCTGGGCATAGCCGTTCTTCGAACGGTTATGCCCGGCCATGACGACGTTTTAGTTTGTGCGCCCTCGCCTCACACCTTCAACGTGTCGCCGCCCTTGAGATGCAAAATCTCGCGCGCTTCATCGGGTGACGCCACTTCCAACCCCAGCCCTTCGATGATCTTGCGCACCGCGCGGACCTGTTCGGCGTTGGACTCGGCCAAACGCCCCGGCCCGCCCCACAGCGAATCCTCGAGGCCGACGCGGACGTTTCCGCCCATCGCCGCCGCCATCGCCGCGATCGGCAGTTGATTGCGGCCCGCGCCGAGCACCGACCAGCGATACTTGTCGCCGAACAGCCGGTCCGCGGTGCGCTTCATGTGCAGCACCTCGTCCGGATGCGCGCCGATGCCGCCTTGCAGGCCGAACACCGTTTGCACGAACAGCGGCGGCTTCACCAAGCCTTCCATCAGGAAGTAATTGAGGTTGTGCAGATGCGCGGTGTCGTAGCATTCGAACTCGAAGCGCGTGCCGGATTCCGACANCGTGCGCAGCACGAANTCGATATCCTTGAAGGTGTTGCGGAACACGATGTCCTTGTTCTCGAGATGCTTGCGCTCCCAGTCGTGCTTGAAATCCTTGAAGCGGTTCAGCATGCCGAACAGGCCGAAATTCATCGAACCCATGTTGAGCGAAGCGACTTCCGGCTGATACACCGCCGCCGGGCGCACGCGCTCCTCCACCATCATGGTCGGTGAGCCGCCGGTGGTGAGGTTCACGACGCAGTTGGAGCGCTGCTTGATGATCTTCAGGAACGGCGCGAAGGCTTCCGGCGACTGGTCCGGCTGGCCGGTCTCGGGATTGCGCGCGTGCAGATGCACGATGGCGGCGCCCGCCTCCGCCGCGCCGATCGCGGCATCGGCGATCTCCTGCGGCGTCACCGGTAAAGCCTTCGACATCGACGGCGTGTGGATGGCGCCGGTGACGGCGCAGGTGATGATGACTTTCCGGCTCATGACAGGCTTCCTTGCTTGATCGAAATGGAATGGACCGCGCTCACGCTTCGCTCGCGGCTTGTTTCTGCTTGTGCGCGGCCAGCGCCGCAAGGCGTTCGTTGCGCCGACGCGTCAGCGCTGCAAGGCGCTCGGGCGTCGCCTGATGCGGCCATGCGGCGATCACTCGGTCGACGTTCGGGCTCTCGTATACGTCAGGACCGGCCGCGCCTTTCGCCAGTTCCTTGTAGAAGCCGGTGTAGCGCGCGCAATAATCGGCGATGCCGCCCGGCGCGTTGAGCTCGATGGTTTCCATCGGACCGAGGAACGACCAGCGCAGGCCGAGGCCGTTCTTGACGGTGTGATCGAGGTCTTCCGCCGAGACGTAGCCCTCGCCCACCAGACGAAACGCCTCCGCCAGCAGCGCGCCCTGCAAACGGTTCAGCACAAAACCGTTGATCTCGCGATTGACCGTCACCGGCACCTGGCCGATGGCGAGATAAATTTCGCGCGCCCGCGCGACGGCCTCAGGCGAGGTCCACGGCGCGCCGCAGAGTTCGACCAGCGGCACCAGATGCGGCGGATTGACGGGATGGCCGACGAGGCAGCGCGCGCGACCGGGCAGATTTTCGGTGAAGCGCGAGGCGACGATGGCGGAGGTGGACGAGGCGAGAATCGCGCCCGGCGGCGCGAGGCGATCAAGCTCCTTGAAGATCGCGATCTTGTCATCGATCTTCTCGGGGCCGTTCTCCTGCACGAAGGTCACGCCCGCGACGGCGTCAGCGAGATCGCGCGCCACCGTCAGCCGCTTTGCCGCGCCGTCGGGATCGTCGCACAGCCCATGCCGCGCCAGCCCGCGCAGCTCATCGGCGATGCGCTGCTTCGCGGCGTCGAGCGTCGGCCCGTGCGGATCGGTGAGCCGCACCTGCCACCCGGCGCGCGCGAAGATCGCGGCCCAGGCGCAGCCGATCAGACCCGTTCCGACGATGGCGACAGTTTTCGACTCCGACATTTTTTCTTCTTATCCGTTTAGTGTCTCTGTTTGACGCGTTTTCTTCACGCGAACCGGTACCCACTTCGCTCGAAAACGCTTTGTTACAACCACAACACCTTGCGGCGCAGGTCGAGGTCGTCGCGCAGCGCGCGCGACGGTCCCTGATGAATCACCCGGCCGCGCTCCAGCGCGACGGTAGTGTCCGACAAGGCCAGCGCGAGATCGAGATGATGGTCGACGATAATGATCGCGACTTCCTTGCGCAACCGGTCGAAGGTTTCGAACAATTGTTCGACCACCGCCGGCGCCAGCCCTTCGAACGGCTCATCCAGCAGCAGCACGCGGACATCGCCGGACAGCGCGCGCGCCACCGCCACCATCTGCTGCTCGCCGCCGGAGAGATAGTCCGCTGGGCTGTCGAGCCGCTCGCGGATGCGCGGGAAATAATCGTAGATGCGTTCGCGGGTCCAGTGGATGCCGTGGCCGGTCTGCCGCTTGAGGCCGCCGAGTTCGAGGTTCTGCGCCACGCTCATGCCGGCGAACAGCCCGCGCCCCTGCGGCACGTAGCCGATGCCGAGCCGCGCGCATTCGGCGGATGAACGGCCGACGAGATCATGGCCAGCCAGCTTGATCGCACCATTCGCCGCCGGCGCGATACCGATCAGCGTCTTCAACAGCGTCGACTTGCCGGCGCCGTTGCGGCCAAGCAGCGCGATGATCTCGTTGTGATGCAGCGTGAAGTTCACGTCGTTGAGGATGTGGCTCTTGCCGTAGAAGGTATCGACGTTCGACACTTCCAAAAGCGGCTCCGGCGTCGCCGCCGCCTCGCGCGGCCGCGCCGCCACCGCTGCGGCGCCGGAGCCGATATAGACCTCCTGCACCTTGGCGCTGCCGCGCGCGTCGTCCACCGTGCCGTCGAGCAGCACGCGGCCCTCGTTCATCACGGTGACGCGGTCGGCCAGTTGAAACACGCGGTCGATGTCGTGTTCGACCAAGAGCACCGGCAGGTCGGTCGAGATGCGTTTGATGATGGCGCCAATGCGTTCGCGCTCGGCCGCGGCCAGGCCCGCCAGCGGCTCGTCGAGCAGCAGCACGCGCGGCGCGGTGGCGAGCGCGACGCCCATGTCGAGCAGCCGTTGGCCGCCGTAGGATAGCGCGCCGGCTTCCGCGCGCTCGATGCCGGCGAGGCCGAGATAGCGGATCACCGCGTCAGTCTCGCGATTGATGTCGGCGATGGACAGCGCATTGGTCCACGGATCGAAGCGGCGCGGATGGCGGCCCTGCACCGCAAGGCGGATGTTTTCGCCGACGCTCAGCGCCGGAAACAGGTTGGTGATCTGGAACGACCGGCCGATGCCGGCGCTGGCGATGGCTTCCGGCGTGCGCCCGGCAATGGGCTTGCCCAGTAACGTCACCGCGCCGCTGTCGGGCGCGAACATGCCTGAGAGGAGATTGAACGCCGAGGTCTTGCCGGCGCCGTTCGGGCCGATCAGCGCGTGCAAGGTACGATCGCTGACAGCAATATCGACGCCCTGCACCGCCTTGATGCCGCCAAAGCTCTTGACGATGTTGTCGGCGGCGAGCACCGCGTTATCGACATGCGCGGTCGGGCGCAGGAAGTCCGGCAGCGGCAGCGCCTCGATCTTGCGCGCCGACATCGCGGCGTCTTCGACCACCTTCTTGCGGAACGGCGCGGTAGCGCGCTCCCACACGCCGACGAGACCGGTCGGGGAAAACACCACGAAGGCGACGAAAATCAGGCCGAGCCAGAACAGCCAGTTCTCGGTGTAGATCGAGAGAAACTCGCGAAACAGCACGTAGAACAGCGCGCCGATGGCCGGGCCGATGAAGCTGCGCATGCCGCCGATCACCACCATCGCCAGCAACTCGCCGGAGAAGGTAACGCTGATCGGATCGGCCGACGTCATGCGGTTCTTGTAGAGCAGCAGGATGCCGGCGAGACCGGTGATCGAGGCAGACAGCACGAAGGCCGCGAGCTTGTAGTTATTCACCGGATAACCGAGGAAGCGCGCGCGCTGCTCGTTCTCGCGGATCGCCACCAGCACCGAGCCGACGGTGGAATTATGGAAGCGCCACAACACGATCAGCACGACGAAGGCGATTGCAGCCACCAGCCAGTAGTAATTGGCGGAGGATTCGAAATCGATGCCGAACCAGGTCGGCCGCGTGATGCCGCCGAGCCCGTTCTCGCCGCCGGTCACCTCGGTCCAGCGGAACGCGACGACGTAGAGCATCGCCGCCAGCGCCAAGGTCAGCAGCGCGAAATAGACGCCGCGACGGCGCAGGAACAGATAGCCGAACGGTGCTGCGAGCAACGCCACGATGACGACGCCGCCGACCACCGGGCCTATGAACGAGCCGGGCATCAGGTCGCGCTGAAGCAGCGCCGCCGCATAAGCGGCAAGGCCGAACCACGCGCCGTGGCCGAAGGAAACAAGCCCGGTGGTGCCGACGAGAATGTTGAGCGCCATGCAGGCCATGGCGAACACCACGACTTCAGTGGCGGACGTCATGGTGAGGCCGAGCGCCAGCAGCACCGGCGGCAACACGATAAGGCTGACGAAAGCAGCGATGAGCGGCGCGGGAAACAACTGTCGCATGATCTATTGCTCCAGCCGCGTCATGCGTTCGCCGAACAAGCCGCGCGGCCGGAACAGCAGCACCAGCAGCATCAGCAAATAGATCGCGGCGGTGGAGGCCGCCGAATAGCCGATGCCGACCATCACGCCCTTCACCAGCCCGACCAAGAGCGCCGCCACCACGACGCCCCAGAACGAGCCGAGCCCGCCGATCACCACCACGACGAAGGCCGGCGTGATGATCTCGTTGCCCATCGCCGGATGCACCGCGTAGATCGGCGCCAGCAACACGCCGGCGAGGCCCGCGAGCCCGATGCCGAGCGCGGCCACCGCCGCCATGTAGGGCTGCAACGAAATGCCGAGCGCGCCGACCATGTCCGGGTTCTGCACGCCGGCGCGCACCACGCGGCCGAACGGCGTCTTCTGCAACAGGAACCAGAGCCCGGCAACGCAGGCGACCGCGATGCCGATCAGCACCACGCGATAGAACGAATAGATGAAGCTGCCGATCACCACCTGCCCGCGCAATGCTTGCGGAATCGAATACGACAACGGCGGCGCGCCGAAAATCATACGCAAGGCCTGCTCCGCCACCATGGCGAGGCCGAAGGTGAGCAAGAGCGACAGGATCGGATCGGAGCGATAGAAGCGGCGGAACAGCGTGCGCTCGATGACGATGCCGAGCAGCGCCACCAGCACCGGCGACAGCACCAGCGCGCCGCCGAAGCCGAGATAAGGCGAGATCACCAGCGTGAGATACGCGCCGATGGCAAAGAAGGCGCCGTGCGCGAGATTGACGATGCCGCCGAGCGAGAAGATCAGCGACAGCCCGAGCGCGATGAGGAGATAATAAACGCCGTCGAGCAATCCATTGAGGATCTGCTGCATCAGGAGCATGGACACGGCACGGCTTTCGGTTGCGGCGGGAGAATGACGATGCACGCTGGAGATGGTGCAAACAATGAATGAACCGGGCGTGAGCCGGCTAAGTTCAACAAACAAGATCCCCCACCCTAACCCTCCCCCGCAAGCGGGGGAGGGAAGAGAGGGGAAGTCTCCCGATCAGGCCGGGAATGTGCAGCTGTTTTCTTCCTTGGTCGCTGCAATCACTTCGAGACTCTCATCCGGCCCGGGCACCGGAGCGCCCGAGGTGAAGATATCCCACTGGTTCTTGATCTTGTCGGCGGGCAGCGCCGTCACCGTGTACATCTCGTGCATGAGCTGGTGATCAGAGGCGCGGAAATAGCCTTCGCGCGTCTTCAACAGATCGAACTTCGCGCCCTTCTCGAAGTGCTCGATGATCTTCGGCGATTCCAGCGACTTCAGATCGTTGATGGTCTGCGCCACGATCTTCATCGCGATGTAATCGCCCCAGGCCTGGTTTTCCGGCGGCTTGTTGTATTTCTTGGTGAAGGCGCCGACGAAGGCCTTGCTGCCCGCGGTATCGATCAGATGATGCCACACCACCGGCCAGGTGCCGACAAAGTTGCCCTTGCCCGCCGCCCACGCCAGTGCGGTGTCGAAGCCGAAGCCGCCGACCGGGAATGTCAGGCCGAACTCGGCATACTGCTTGAGGAAGTTGGTGATCTGGTTGCCGGCGAGGTTGATCACCACGAGGTCCGGCTTGGCGTCACGGATTTTCAAGAGATAGGACGAGAAGTCGGCGGCGTCGGTCGGCACCAGATCGTCGCCGGCGAAATCGCCGCCGTTGGCCTGCATGAAGCGCTTCGACACTTTCAGGAGGTCGTGGCCGAAGGCGTAGTCCGCCGTCAGCGAATACCACTTCTTGCCCTTCACCAGCCCGTCGCGCAGGAAGGCGCGGCCCGCCGTCTTCACATACATCGAGTTCTGCGACTCGACGTGGAACATGTAGCGCTT
>JGI26535J51212_1002449_pt1 | contig 13534 bp, 11 predicted proteins | sample ThiBiot_750_biof_2_FD_51212 | JGI IMG/M metagenome (IMG submission 51212) | reverse complement strand
AGCTCGGCGTAACCGGGGGCCCAGCGGTCGGCGTCGTCGATCATCAGGTGCACATCGAGCGGCACCGGGCTCGTCTCCTGGATGCGCTGCACCATCTGCGGNCCGAANGTGAGGTTCGGCACGAAGTGGTTGTCCATGACGTCGACGTGCACGAAGTCTGCGGTCGCGATGCGGTCGAGGTCNGCCTGCATGTTCACGAAGTCGGCGGAGAGGATGGAGGGATTGATGCGGATGTCGCTCACTCCCCCATTATCCCGGGCCGGACCTCGCCACCCGGGACGTCAGCGACGTCGGAGCAGCGCGAGGAACATCCCGTCGGTGCCGTGGCGGTGGGGCCAGAGCTGGGCGTGTCCGTCGTCGGACGCCGGCTCGGGGAGATCGAGCGGGCGCCGGGCGACCCGCTGCAGCACCTCGCGGGCGTCGACCGGCTCGAGGGCGTCGCCCCACTCGCGGCGCACGTCGGCCACGACGCCCTGCGTCTCGGCGAGATGCGGGGAGCAGGTGACGTACGCGACCACGCCGCCCGGGGCCAGCGCGCCCACNGCCGAGGACAGCAGCTCCCGCTGCAGCGGGGTGAGGTCCGCGACATCCGATGACTGCTTGCGCCACCGCGCCTCGGGACGCCGGCGCAGCGCGCCGAGACCCGTGCACGGCGCGTCGACGAGGATGCGGTCGTACGCACCCGCGGCGCTCGCCGCCCGCTCGCGCCCGTCGAGCTCGGAGACGTCGACCGGGAGCGGCACGGCGGCCACCGAACGGCGCACCAGTCCCGCGCGGGCCGGAACNGGCTCGTTCGCNTCGAGGACGGCTCCGTGCGCGAGGGCCTCGGCCGCGAGCAGTGCGGTCTTGCCGCCCGGCCCCGCGCACAGGTCGAGCCACCGCTCCCCCGCGCGCACGGGGGCGTGGCGGCTGAGCGCCAGGGCGACGAGCTGGGATCCCTCGTCCTGTACGCGCACCCGGCCGCCCGCCGCGGTGATNACGGGCTCCGGGTCNCCGCCGGCGAGTCGGAAGCCGACGGGCGAGTACGGGGTGCGGGCGCTGNCCGCGTCAGGATCGACGAGCCCCGGGAGCGCCGCCATCGTGACGCCCGGTGCCGCGTTGTCGGCGGTCAGCAGCGCNTCGAGCTCGTCGGCGCGGCCCTCGGCGGCGAGGGCGCGACGGAAGGCGCGGANCACCCAGACCGGGTGCGAGAACCGCAGCGCGAGGCGCTCGTCGTCGGAGCGCGCCTCGTCGGCGATGCGGGAGAACCAGTCGCCGGGGTTGTCGCGGGAGATCCGGCGCAGCACCGCGTTCGCGAAGCCGGTCACGGCGGGGCCGATCTCGCGCCGCACCAGATCGACGGTGTCGTGCACGGCGGCATGCGACGCGATGCGCGTCGCGAGGATCTGGTGGGCGCCGAGCCGCAGCGCGTCGAGCACGGGCGGNTCGATCAGCGCGATGTCGCGGCCCGCGGCGAGCGAGATGACCGCGTCATAGGTGCCTTCGCGGCGCAGGGTGCCGTAGGTGAGCTCGGTCGCGAGCGCCGCATCGGCGCTGCTCAGCCCGGCGCGGGTGATGGCGGCGGGCAGCAGCAGGTTCGCGTACGCGTCGTCGGCGTGCACGGCCCGGATGACCTCGAACGCGACACGGCGAGCGGGGGCGGTCATTTCTCGACCCGCAGCTCGTCGACCCGCAGGCCGCGCCACCAGTCGCCGGCGACCATCGCCGCCTTGCCCGCCGGCTGCACCCGCTCGAGCGCGATCGCGTCGTCGGCCGTGCCGACCACCACCTCGCGGCCCTGCAGGGCGAGCTGACCCGGGGCAGGGCGGGCGGTGGACTCGGCGCGGTGGGCGGCGAGCACCTTNAGGCGCTGACCGTCGACGACGAGNTGGGCGCCCGGCTCCGGGGTGACCCCGCGGAACCGCCCGAGCACGACGTCGGCGGNCTGTGTCACGTCGAGCCGTCCGTCGGCGGCGTCGAGCTTCGGCGCGAGGGTCGGCGTGCCCGCCTGGGGCGTCGCGACGGCCGTTCCGGCCGCGAGGGCGTCGACCACGCCGACGATCTGCTCCGCGCCGATGATCGACAGCTCGCGCAGCACGTCGGCGGCCGTCGCGAGCGGCGGGACGCGGTAGCGCACCTCGCTGTAGACGTCACCGGCGTCGAGCTCCGCGACGAGACGGAACACGCTCGATCCGGTCTCGGCGTCGCCCGCGATCAGCGCGTGCTGCACCGGGGCGGCGCCCCGCCAGCGCGGGAGCAGCGAGAAGTGCAGGTTGATCCAGCCGAGGCGCGGGGCGCTCAGCAGCGGCTCGCGCACGAGCCCGCCGTACGCGACGATCACGCCGAGATCGGCGTCGAGGGCCTCGAGATGAGCGGATGCCTCGGGGTCGAGGCGACGGGTCTTGAGCGTCGGCAGCTGCAGCTCGTCGGCGGTCGCCGCGACCGGCGACGGGGTGAGCACGCGCTTGCGGCCGATCGGGGCATCCGGGCGCGTGACGACCGTCGCGATCGTGTGCGAGGAGGCCGCAAGGGCACGCAGAGACGGCACCGCGGCCGCCGGCGTNCCGGCNAAGATCAGACGCATGGGCTCCCTGTTCGTGGACGACCGCGGGCATCGCGACACNGGGTCGTCGAGCGGGTCACAGGTCGACGTCGAGAAGGTCGGCCCGGACGTTCAGTGTATTGCGCGGCACCGGTGGTCGNCCCTTCGGCGGGCGTCGCCCGGAGATCGCCGCGGCCACGACGCTCGCGCGCAGCGACCGCATCGTGTCGGCGCCGGCGGCGTAGTCGACGCGCAGCAGCGCCCGCACGCGCCCGTCGTCGAGCGCGACGGGTCCGAGCAGGGCGTCGGCGGGAAGGGGTGCGTGGGCCGCGGCATCCTGCACCGCCTGCTGCACCCGTTCGGGCGTGCCCTCGATGCGCACGATGCGCACGGTCGGCGGCATGCGCAGCGGTGCGCGTTCGGCGAGCTCTGCGCGGGCGTAGGCCGCCGGCGTCCAGGTGGCGAGCGCCCGTGCGGCGGGCCCGGTCACCCCGACGAGATGCACCGGCGCGCCNGGNCGCGCGAGGGCCGCCGCGTTCGCCCACCAGCGCAGGCACGCCTCGCCGATGCGCAGATCNTCGGCGAGCAGCATCCGCTCGCCGTCGAGGAGCACGACCGCACGGTATCCGCCCGCGGCGATCGGCTCGGCGCCGCGCGTCGCGATCACGAGGGCGGGTGCGTCGTCGACGCGTTCACGGGGGTGGGCGCCGTCGGCCACGATCACCCGCATGCCCGCGAACGCGCGGCCGAGCTCGTCGGCGGTGCGCTCCGTCCCCGCCGATGCGAGGCGGAAGGTGCTGCCCGCGCAGTGCGGGCACGCCCAGCCGTGCGCGCGACGGCCGCACCAGCCGCACTCGGGCACGCCGCGCGGGGCGTCGGCCCGCAGGGGGCCGCCGCAGTGCAGGCAGCGCGCGGGGCGCCGGCACTCGGCGCACAGGACGACCGGCGCATAGCCGGGGCGCGCGACCTGCACGAGCACCGGTCCTTGACGCAGCCCCTCGCGCATCGCCGCGAACGCGGACGACGGGATGCGGGCNCGCGATGCGGCGTCGTCGGGTGCGCTCAGCACGACCTTCGGCGACACGCGGCGCCGCGCNGGCACGTCGGTGACCCAGCCGAGCTGCACCAGCCGCTCGACGTCGGTNGTGCGGGTGTGACCCGCGAACAGCAGCGTGTGGCCCTCGAGCTCCTGGCGCACCAGGGCGGCGTCGCGCGCGTGCACCCCGGGGCTCAGGGGTTCGGCGAGCAGTGGATCGCCGTCGTCCCAGAGCGCCACGAGCCCCGTGCGCGCCGCGGGAGCGTAGGCGGCCGAGCGCTTGCCCACCACGATGCACGGGGCCTCGGCGAGGATGCGGAGGTAGGCGGCGTACCGCTCCGGCCCGCTCTCGCGCGCATCGTCGCGCACCACGGCGTCGGCCGGGGCGAGGTCGGCGAGGGCTGCCAGCAGCTGCTCCTGGTCGCGATAGTCGGGCACGACCAGCACCGCGCTGCGACCCTCGGCGAGGGTGACGGTCGCCGCGGCGGCGAGCAGCACGGCCCAGGCGCCCACGTCGGTGCCGTCGCCGAGGCGCGAGGGTCGGGGTGGGGCGTCGACGGCGAGCCGCGCGCCCTGCGCGAGTGCGCCCTCGAGCGTCGGATAGTCGGCCAGGATGCCGCGGGCCGTCCGCAGTCGCTCGGCGTCGACGTGCGGGACCTCGGGCGCGGGACGGGCGAGCCACGCCTTCTCCGCCCGCACCATGCGTTTGGGCACCACGAGACGCAGGATGTCGGACGCCGACCCGGCGGCCCGGTCGGCCGCGCGACGGGCGAGCGCGTAGAGCGATGCCGGCAGCACGGCGACCGACGACACGACCGATTCGAGCTCCGACAGCGGACGCTCGGGCGCGACAGCCTCGGCGATCTCGACGATGAACCCGTCGACTACGCGACCCGCGGTACGCAGCGGCACCTTCACGCGCACGCCGGGGGTCGCGGCATCCATATGCTCCGCGGGCACCGCGTAGTCGAACAGGCGGTCGAGTTGCGGCAGCGGAGAGTCGACGAGGACGCGCGCGACCGTCAGCCGCCGCGGCTCATCGCTCGTCACGGCGTCGCGGTCAGAGTCCGGCAGCGGCGCGGAGCGCGTCGACGCGGTCGGTGCGCTCCCAGGTGAAGTCGGGCAGCTCGCGGCCGAAGTGGCCGTATGCCGCCGTCTGCGCGTAGATCGGGCGCAGCAGATCGAGCTGCTCGATGATCGCCGCCGGACGCAGATCGAACACCTCGCGGATCGCCGCGACGATGTGCTCGTCGGCAACGTGCCCCGTGCCGAACGACTCGACGTAGAGGCCCACCGGGTTGGCCTTGCCGATCGCGTAGGCGACCTGCACCTCGAGACGGTCGGCGAGACCCGCGGCGACCGCGTTCTTGGCGACCCAGCGCAGCGCGTAGGCGGCCGAGCGGTCGACCTTCGACGGGTCCTTGCCGCTGAAGGCGCCGCCGCCGTGCCGCGCCGCTCCCCCGTAGGTGTCGATGATGATCTTGCGGCCCGTCAGACCCGCGTCGCCCTTCGGGCCACCGGTGACGAAAGGCCCGGCCGGGTTGATGAAGTACTGCACGTCGGTCGTCGCCAGACCCGTCAGCTCGAGCACCGGGTCGATGACCTCCGCCTGCACCGCGGCGCGCAGCGCCTTCTGCGAGATGTCGGGCTGGTGCTGGGTCGAGAGCACGACGGTCTCGACCGTGCGCGGCACGGCNCCCTCGTAGCCGAGTGTCACCTGCGTCTTGCCGTCGGGCCGCAGGAACGGCAGCGCACCCGAGCGACGCGCCTCGGCGAGACGCTCGGCGATGCGATGCGCCGTCCAGATGGCGGTCGGCATGTACTGCGGCGTCTCGTTCGTGGCGTANCCGAACATGATGCCCTGGTCGCCTGCGCCGAGCAGCTCGATCGGGTCGTTCGAGCCGGACTCGCGGTGCTCGAGCGCGGCATCCACACCGTGCGCGATGTCGCTCGACTGCTCGCCGATCGACACGCTNACCCCGCAGGAGTCGCCGTCGAAGCCGGTGTCGCTCGAGGTGTAGCCGATGCGGTTCACGACTCCGCGCACGATGCNGGGGATGTCGACCCAGCCCGACGTGCGCACCTCGCCCGCCACGTGCACGAGCCCCGTGGTCACGAGCGTCTCGACGGCGACACGCGCGTCGCGGTCGACGGTGAGGAGGGCGTCGAGGATGCTGTCCGAGATCTGGTCGCAGATCTTGTCGGGATGCCCCTCGGTGACGGACTCGGAGGTGAACAGTCGCAGCTGGCTCATCGAAGCTCCTGGAGAAGATGGGAACGCCATCATGCGCGCGGCCCCGGACATCATGTCACGGGGCCGCGGTGCAGAAGGCGGGTGTTACTCGGCGGGACGCAGCCGCAGCTTGTCCTCGTGGATCTCGTGCATCGCGATCGTGAGCGGCTTGTCCTCGATGGTCGAGTCGACGAGCGGGCCCACGTTGTCGAAGAGGTTGCCCTCCTGCAGGTCCGAGTAGTAGTCGTTGATCTGACGGGCGCGCTTCGACGCGTAGATCACGAGCTGGTACTTGGAGTCGACCTTCTCGAGAAGGCTGTCGATGGGCGGGTCGATGATGCCCTGATTGGTCCCTGCCATGGCGAAACCTCCTGGTTCGGGGATGACGGCGGAAGACGGCGCGCTANGAAGCGGGCGCNGAAGCCTTCGCCAATTCTACGACCTCGCGCGCGGCGNCGGCGACATCCTGGTTCACNACGCGGTAGTCGAACTCGTTCTGGGAGGCGAGCTCCACCTTCGCCGTGCGCAGGCGGCGCTCNCGCTCCTCCGCGTCCTCGGTGCCGCGGCCGACGAGACGCTGCACCAGTTCGTCCCAGCTCGGCGGCAGCAGGAACACGAGNGTCGCGTCGGGCGCCGCCTGACGCACCTGGCGNGCACCCTGCAGGTCGATCTCGAGCAGCACGGTGCGGCCGGCGGCGAGGGCCTCCTCGATGGGGCCGCGCGGGGTGCCGTAACGGTACTTGTTGTGCACCGTCGCCCACTCCAGCAACTGCCCCGACTCGATGAGCCGGTCGAAGCTGAGCTCGCCGGTGAAGAAGTAGTGCTCCCCCTCGACCTCACCCGGGCGCGGCGGCCGGGTCGTCGCCGACACCGACAGCAGGATCTCGGGGAAGTGCTCCTTGATGTAGGTCGCGACCGTGCCCTTGCCGACCGCGGTGGGCCCGGCGAGCACGATGAGGCGGCTACGCCCGCGGCGGGGCCGGGGCTCGGGGAACCGCTCGTCGAGCCAGCCTGCGAGCACCTCGCGCTGACGCGCGCCGAGGCCGCCGAGCCGCTTCACGGGTGAGATGGCGAGCTCCTCCAGCACCCGGTCGCGCTTGCCCTCGCCGATCGCCGGCAGCGCGGTGAGGAAGTCGGTGATGCGCAGGGTGCCCGACGGCGACTGCGGGTCGGCGATCGCGCGGCGCAGCACCTCCTGGCCGGTCACGACCCGGAACGACAGGTCGCGCTTCAGGCTCGCCCGNGCGCGGCGCACCTCGACGGCGCGCTGGGATGCCGCGACNCGGTCGACCTCCGGCGGGGTGCGATGCTCGGTCACGAGCGCGCCCCGTAGAGCGCCGCCCGCTCGGCGATGCGCTCGGCCAGCCGGTCGGGGCCGACGGCGAGCACGCTGCGGCTCTCGTTCGCGATCACCTGCGACGACACGTAGCCGAACAGGCGGCCGAGCTCGGCCGGGTCGGCGCCCTGCGCCCCGAAGCCCGGGGCGAGGATCGGCGTGCCGGCGAGCAGGATGTCGCTCAGTCCGAAGCGTGAACGGGTCACGGTCGCGCCGATCACGACGCCGACGGAGCCGAGCGCGCCCGGAAGCCCCACGTTGTGCCAGCCGGCGTCGCGGGCGACGCGGGCGGCGACCCGCTCCCCCTCCTCGGCGGCCGCATCGGCGGTGACCGCCGTCTGCACCGGCTCCGCCTCGGGGTTGCTCGTCGCCGCGAGCACGAACGCGCCCTTGCCGTGCCGCAGCGCGAAGGTGAGNGTCTGCTGCAGCGAGTCCGGCCCGAGATAGGGGCTCAGCGTCACCGCGTCCGCCTCGAGCGGCGACCCCGGCTGGAGCCAGGCGGCCGCGTAGCCGTCCATCGTCGAGCCGATGTCGCCGCGCTTCGCATCGGCGATCACGATCAGNTCCGCCGCCCGCGCCGCCGCGAGCACGTCCTCGAGTGCCGCGAAGCCGCGCGAGCCGAAGCGTTCGAAGAATGCGACCTGCGGCTTCACGACGCCGACACGGCCGGCCGCGGCATCCACCACCCTCAGGCCGAACTCGCGCACGCCGTCGGCCGAGACCGGCAGACCCCACGACTGCAGCAGGCTCTCGTGCGGGTCGATGCCCACACAGAGCGGCCCGTGCGTGTCGAGGGCCTGCCAGAGGCGCTGACCGAATGTCGTCACAGGCGTCCCGCCCGATCGGCCGCGTACTCCTGCAGGCTCTTCACCGCGAAGCCCTCGCGCAGTGCCGGCATGGCGCTGACCGCCGCGCCCAGCACCGCCATCGTGGTGAACAGCGCCTTGTCGGCCGCGACGGCCGCNGCNCGGATCTCGTAGCCGTCGGCACGGGCGAGNCCGCCCGAGGGGGTGTTGACGATCATGTCGATGCGTCCGTCGTTGATGAGGTCGACGATGTTCTGCTCACCGGATTCCTGGGTGGCGGAGTACTTCTCGACGACCTCCACCCGGATGCCGTTGCGCGCCAGGATCTCGGCGGTGCCCTCCGTCGCGACGAGCGCGAAGCCGAGCTCCTGCAGGCGGTGCGCCGGGAGGATCACGGCGCGCTTGTCGGCGTCGGCGACCGAGATGAACACGGTGCCCTCGAGCGGCATGCCGCCGTACGCGGCATCCTGGCTCTTCGCGAACGCCGTCGGGAAGTCGCGGTCGATGCCCATGACCTCGCCGGTGGAGCGCATCTCGGGACCGAGCACCGAGTCGACGGTCTGGCCGTCGCGGGTGCGGAAGCGCTTGAACGGCAGCACCGCCTCCTTGACGGCGACGGGGGCGTCGAGCGGCACCCGGGAGCCGTCCTGGGCGGGCAGCAGGCCCTCGGACTTCAGATCGGCGATGGACGCGCCCGCCATGATGCGCGCCGCCGCCTTCGCGAGCGGGATGCCCAGGGCCTTCGACACGAANGGCACCGTNCGGCTCGCGCGCGGGTTGGCCTCGATCACGTAGAGCACGCCNGCGCTGATCGCGAACTGCACGTTCAGCAGGCCNCGCACGCCGACGCCGCGCGCGATCGCGAGNGTCGCCTCGCGCACGCGGTCGATCTCGGTGCGGCCGAGCGAGACGGGCGGCAGCGTGCACGACGAGTCGCCGGAGTGGATGCCGGCCTCCTCGAGGTGCTCCATCACGCCGCCGATGTACAGCTGTTCGCCGTCGAAGAGCGCATCGACGTCGAGCTCGATCGCGTCGTCGAGGAAGCGGTCGACGAGCAGCGGACGGCCGGCGCCGATGATCGCCTGGTCGGCGATGCGGTCGAAGTAGTCGCGCAGGCTCGCCGTGTCGTAGACGATCTCCATGCCGCGGCCGCCGAGCACGAAGCTCGGGCGCACCAGCACCGGGTAGCCGATGTCCTCTGCGACCGCGATCGCGCCGTCGACGTCGATCGCCGTGCCGTGACGCGGGGCGACGAGCTCGGCCTCGTCGAGCAGGCGCGAGAACAGCTCGCGCTCCTCGGCGAGATCGATGGCCTCGGGGCTCGTGCCGAGGATGCGGTAGCCCGCCTCCTCGATGCCCTTCGCGAGCCCGAGCGGCGTCTGACCGCCCAGCTGGCAGATCACACCGAGGATCTCCCCCGACCGGCTCTCGGCGTGCAGCACCTCGAGCACGTCCTCGAGGGTCAGCGGCTCGAAGTAGAGCCGGTCGCTCGTGTCGTAGTCGGTGGAGACGGTCTCGGGGTTGCAGTTGACCATGACGGTCTCGTAGCCGGCGTCGGCGAGGGCGAACGACGCGTGCACGCACGAGTAGTCGAACTCCACGCCCTGTCCGATGCGGTTCGGGCCGGAGCCGATGATGACGACCTTGGTGCGATCCGACGGCGTCACCTCGGTCTCGGCGTCGTAGCTCGAGTAGTGGTAGGGCGTGAGCGCCGGGAACTCCCCCGCGCACGTGTCGACGGTCTTGTAGACCGGACGCACGTTCAGGGCGTGACGGATGCCGCGCACCTCCGCCTCGGCGATGCCGCGGAGCTCGGCCACCTGGGCGTCGCTGAAGCCGTGCTCCTTCGCGATGCGGAGGGTCGAGGCATCCAGCTCGGCGGCGTCGGCCACGAACTGGGCGACCTCGTTGATGAGCACGATCTGGTCGAGGAACCAGGGGTCGATCTTCGTCGCCTCGAAGGCCTGCTCGAGCGTCGCGCCCTTGCGGAGCGCCTGCTGCACGACGACGATGCGTCCGTCGGTCGGGGTCTGGGCGATCTCGAGCAGCTCGTCGACCGAGCGGGTCTCCGTGCCCCAGTGGAAGCTGGAGCCGCGCTTCTCGAGCGAGCGCAGCGCCTTCTGCAGCGCGGTCGCGTAGTTGCGGCCGATCGCCATCGCCTCGCCGACCGACTTCATGGTGGTCGTGAGCGTCGTGTCGGCGGCGGGGAACTTCTCGAAGTTGAACGCGGCACCTTCACGACGACGTAGTCGAGCGTCGGCTCGAAGCTCGCCGGCGTCACCTTCGTGATGTCATTCGGAATCTCGTCGAGGCGGTAGCCGATGGCGAGCTTCGCGGCGATCTTCGCGATCGGGAAGCCGGTGGCCTTCGACGCGAGCGCCGACGAGCGCGACACGCGCGGGTTCATCTCGATGACGATGATGCGGCCGTCGTCGGGGTTCACCGCGAACTGGATGTTGCAGCCGCCGGTGTCGACGCCGACCGCGCGGATGATGTCGATGCCGATGTCGCGCAGCTTCTGGTACTCGCGGTCGGTGAGGGTGAGCGCCGGTGCGACGGTGATCGAGTCGCCGGTGTGCACGCCGACCGGGTCGACGTTCTCGATCGAGCAGACGACGACGGTGTTGTCGTTGCCGTCGCGCATGAGCTCGAGCTCGTACTCCTTCCACCCGAGGATGGACTCCTCGAGCAGCACCTCGTGCGTGGGCGAGTCGTGCAGGCCCGCGCCGCCGATGCGCCGCAGATCGGCCTCGTCGTACGCGAAGCCCGAGCCGAGCCCGCCCATCGTGAACGAGGGGCGCACGACCAGCGGGTAGCCGAGCTTCTCGGCGCCGGCGAGCAGGTCGTCCATCGAGTGGCAGATGACGGATGCCGCGACATCCGCCCCCGCCTCGAGCACGAGCTCCTTGAAGATCTGGCGGTCCTCGCCGCGCTTGATCGCGTCGACCTTGGCGCCGATGAGCTCGACGTCGTACTTCTCGAGGATGCCGCGCTCGTGCAGCGCCATGGCCGCGTTGAGCGCGGTCTGCCCGCCGAGGGTCGGCAGGATCGCGTCGGGGTTCTCCTTGCGGATGATCGACTCGATGACCGCNGGGGTGATCGGCTCGATGTAGGTCGCGTCGGCGAAGTCGGGGTCGGTCATGATCGTGGCCGGGTTCGAGTTCACGAGGATGACGCGCACGCCCTCCTCGCGGAGCACGCGGCAGGCCTGCGTGCCCGAGTAGTCGAACTCGCACGCCTGGCCGATGACGATCGGGCCGGAGCCGATGACGAGGACGGANCGGATGTCGTCGCGCTTGGGCATCAGGCGGCGCCCTTCTGGGTCTGCTGCGCGATCACGAGGTCGCGGAATCGGTCGAAGAGGTAGTTGGCGTCGTGGGGGCCGGCCGCCGCCTCCGGGTGGTACTGCACGCTGAAGGCGGGGATGTCGAGCGCGCGCAGGCCCTCCACCACGTTGTCGTTGAGACCGACGTGGCTCACCTCGACGCGGCCGTAGCCGTTCGGGCTGTCGATGACCGCGTCGATCGGCGCGTCGACGGCGAAGCCGTGGTTCTGCGCGGTGATCTCCACTTTGCCGGTGGTCTTGTCGAGCACCGGCTGGTTGATGCCGCGGTGGCCGAAGGGCAGCTTGTAGGTGCCGAGCCCGAGAGCGCGGCCGAGCAGCTGGTTGCCGAAGCAGATGCCGAAGAACGGCAGTCCGTCATCGAGCAGCCCGCGCAGCAGCGCCACGTGGGCATCGGATGCCGCGGGGTCGCCGGGGCCGTTCGAGTAGAACGCCGCGACCGGCCCGATCGCGCGGATCTCCTCGAGCGTGGCCGACTGCGGGAAGACGTGCACGTCGAAGCCGCGCGCGGCGAGGTTGTCGATCGTCGCCTGCTTGACGCCGAGGTCGAGCACGGCGAGGTTGCCGATGCGCTCGGTCGTCGCCGGCGTCACCTCGACGCTCGCGACCGACACCTCGGCCGACAGGTTGCGCCCCGCCATCTGCGGCGCCTCGCGCACGATGCGCAGCTGCTCGTCGTCGCCGAGCCCGGCCGCCTCACCCGAGAAGATCGCGCCGCGCATCGACCCGGCCGAGCGGATGTGGCGGGTCACCGCGCGGGTGTCGATGCCGCTGATGCCCACGATGCCGTCGCGCTCGAGCGCCGCGTCGAGGGACTCGTCGGCACGCCAGTTCGAGACGACGCGCGACGGGTCCCGCACGATGTAGCCCTCGACCCAGATGCGGCGCGACTCGGGGTCCTCGCCGTTCATGCCGGTGTTGCCGATGTGTGGGGCTGTCTGCAGCACGATCTGGCCGGCGTANGACGGGTCGGTGAGGGTCTCCTGGTAGCCGGTCATGCCGGTCGTGAAGACCACCTCTCCGATGGTGGTGCCGCGCGCGCCGTAGGCGCGTCCGGTGTGGCGGGTGCCGTCTTCGAGGACGAGAACGGCGGGTTCGGTGTGGAACCTGGTCATGCGTCGCTTCCTGCGGGGGTCGAGGGGGATGAGGTCAGTAGGGGGCGCACCGCGTCGGCGAGCACCTTGGCGGAGGCGTCGCGGGCACGCAGGTAGGTGTCGACCGGGGTGCCGTCGTCGAGCGTCCAGGTGATGCGGGCGAGGCCCTCACGCTCGACGACGCGGTCGATCGCCACCGTCGCCTGGGCGACGTCGNCGACGCGCGACGCGGTGAGCTCGACGGTCGGCTCCCCCGCGATCGCGAGCAGCAGCGCGCGGTCGGTGACGACGAGCGTCGCCGGCGCCCGGTAGGCGAGGCCACGGGCGGCGAGGCGCTCGAGGGGACGCTCGTGCACGGTCGTGGCGACGTAGAAGACGTCGAAGCGCGCGCGCTCGTCGATCTCGGCGGCGGGGTCGGCCAGCGGTACCGCGATGCCGGAGTCCCGACGGGTTCGTCGCCACCAGCCCCACGCCATCAGGCCGATGAGCACGAGGGCGAGGCCGATCATGAGAAGGAGGGCGCCTTGCTGGGTCATGCGAACTCCTTCGTCAGGTCGACGAGGTCGCCGTGGGCGACGGTCGGGATGCCGGCGTGGAAGGTCCAGACCACGCGGCCCGGGAGCTCCCGGTCGAGGTAGGGCGAGTTGCGGCTGCGCCCGCGCAGGTCGTCCCGGCCGAAGGTCGAGGTGACGGCCGCGTCGTAGAGCGCGAGGTGGGCGGGCTCCCCCACGGCGATCGGGCGGCCGTGCCCGGCGAGGCGGCCGATGCGGGCCGGTGTCTCGCTCATGACCCGCGCGACATCGGCCCAGTCGAGGAGCCCGGTGTCGACCATCGACTGCTGCACGACGCGCAGGGCGGACTCGAGGCCGACCATGCCGTTCGCGGCCGCCTGCCACTCGCAGGCCTTCGCCTCGGCGGGGTGGGGCGCGTGGTCGGTCGCGACGATGTCGATCGTGCCGTCGGCGAGCCCCTCGCGCACCGCCTGCACGTCGTCTGCGGTGCGCAGCGGCGGGTTCACCTTGTAGCGCGCGTCGTAGCCGCGCACCAGCTCGTCGGTCAGCAGCAGGTGGTGCGGAGTCACCTCGGCGGTGACGTTCACACCGCGCCGCTTCGCCCAGCGGATGATGTCGACCGAGCCGGCCGTCGAGAGGTGGCAGACGTGCAG
>JGI26535J51212_1002392_pt1 | contig 13798 bp, 12 predicted proteins | sample ThiBiot_750_biof_2_FD_51212 | JGI IMG/M metagenome (IMG submission 51212) | reverse complement strand
GTAGCATCCCACCGACCCATATGATAGCTGCCCAGGCCCAGGTCCCCGCCATACCATGCCTGGAGCATGCCCGTGTGATGGGCGATGGTAAAGGAACCATGGAAGGCATTTACATTGTCCCTGCCGAGCGTATTGGCGTCACCCGAGAAAAAGCCCGTTTGCGCATAAAAGGCTGTACGGGCGCTGTCTGTCACCTGGGGAAGGGGGTGATACTCATTGGAATATCCGTGGACCGGGCTGGTATAAAAAGCCTGTTGGGGAGGGTGAATGCAGCCGGGCAGGGATAAAGAGGATGCGATCAGCAGCAGTAAGGGTAATTTTGTATTCATGTCCTGGGAAAGGGTTTGGGGTCAGAAATATTACCTACTTGACAAAGCTTATAGGTATCCCGTAGCAGAGGATCTGTTAAATCTTTACAAATTGGCTATCCAGGGCTTTCTGTACAATAAATTCCTAATTTTAAGCATTTTAAGAGAAATCCCGGTTGTTGATTGTAAGGCTGCTTATACTGACTCTGCTTTGTTGCGGCGTATCCTTTGTGGCGATGGGGCAGCGCCCCCCGTTGGGAGCCCATTTGCCCGATAGCATCCGGCGGCCCCATCCAGCCGTCTCCAGCCTGTCGAACCTGCACCGGAAGTATATACCCGTACGGGCGGGCAGGATACCCTTCGACTCGTCCAGCATTGTTCCGGGGGCTTTTTTCCCAAAAGATGTCAGCGATACCGCCTATAGCATCGATTGGGTCAATGGGACGCTGACCTGGCTGCATCCTCCTCCCGGACAGGACAGTATCCTGGTAGTGTACCGCAGCCTGCCATATCGCATGAACAGGCCTGCTAAGCATTTCAGCTATGACAGTATCGAGAGTCATTTTTTGGCCAGCCCCTATGTCTTCAATGGCGGGTCCAGGATGGCGAATAACGATAACTTTTTCAATTTCGGCAATATCACCTACAACGGCAGCTTTGGACGGAGCATCACCTTTGGCAACAGCCAGGATGCCGTGGTTACTTCCAATCTCAATCTGCAGATCAGCGGTTACCTGGCCGACAGCATTGAGATCTCCGCTGCCATCACCGACAATAATATCCCCATTCAGCCGGACGGCACCACGGCTGACCTGAATGAGTTCGACAAGATCTTTCTTCAATTTAAGAAGAAGAACTGGGCCCTGTCCATGGGAGATATCGACCTGCGGCAAAATCAGAACTATTTTCTCAATTTTTACAAGCGGATGCAGGGAGCCTCTTTCGAGACCACCAGCCAGCTATCAAAAAACTTTTCCAATAAGACCCTTGTCAGTGCGGCCATTGCCAAGGGAAAATTTACCCGGAACATTTTTCAGGGATTGGAGGGGAACCAGGGGCCCTATAAATTACAGGGCGCAAATGGAGAGCTATATTTTATAGTGCTGGCAGGGACGGAAAAAATATACATCGACGGGCAACTGATGCAAAGAGGCGAGGACCAGGACTATGTGATCAACTACAATACGGCAGAAGTGACGTTCACAGCGGGTCGTATGATTACGCAGGATGCGCGTATACAGGTGGAATTCGAATATGCGGACAGGAACTATCTCAATGTGAATCTTTATCTCTACGACGAGGCCGTCCTGAGCAATAAGCTAAAGGTCCGGATGGGTCTGTTCAGCAACAGCGATTCCAGGAACTCACCCATCAACCAGAGCCTGACCCCCGACCAGGATAAATTCCTGAACAAGCTGGGGGATAGCATCACCCATGCTTTTTATCCTGTCGCCAATGTGGATACCTTTGCGGCAGGGAAGATATTGTACAAGAAGGTGGATACTACCTATAAGAATGCGGCAGGCATCGTCATTCATGACTCCGTCTATGTATTTTCCACGGATGCTGCCAACACGCTGTACAATCTGTCCTTTGCCAATGTAGGACTTGGTTATGGCAACTATGTACAGGACCTTAATGGGGTCAATGGGAATGTATATAGCTGGGTAACCCCCGTGAACGGCCAGATGCAGGGTTCTTACGAAGCGGCCCAATTTCTCGTAACACCCAAGACACAACAGGTGATGACCGTAGGCGCCGACTATACGCCGAACAAGCGTACAGCGTTGAGCGCGGAGGTTGCCAAAAGCCACTATGATGTCAATACGCTGTCCACCATCGACAAGGGGAATGATGACGGCTATGCGGCGAAGTTCTCTTTTAAAAATTCCTTGCCGATGGGGTCTGCCGCCAAGGGGCGTGAGCTGACATCGAATGCAGGATATGAGTATGTGCAGAATAATTTCAAGCCTCTGGAACGTCTTCGTCCAGTAGAGTTCAACCGCGATTGGGGGCTGTCATTGAATGCCGGGACTGCCACGGAGAAGATATATAATGCGGGTCTTCAGCTGGGTGACAAAAAGTTGAACCTCTTGCGATATGACATTGCACGATACCAGCGGGGAGATGGATTCAGCGGCACACGACATATTTTTACGCAAAAGCAGAATATCAAGGGATGGCATTTGAATGATCAGTTGAGCATCACCAGCACCGACAGCATTACATATAAGGGGTCTTTTATTCGTCCGACGATCGATCTGTCCAAGCAATTTGTCCACCTGAAGAACTACACCATCGGAGCAACCTGGGCCGTGGAGAGCAACCAGCAGAGGGACAAGCAGACCGATACCATAACTGCGACGAGCTATGCTTTTCAGACCTTCCAGGCATATCTCAGAAGTGCCGACAATAAGCGAAATCATTGGGGGATGTCCTTTACCACCCGGGAGAACAGCTATCCTTATGGCAAGTCCCTTATCATGGGGGACAGGAGCAGGACCTTTAATTTTACCGTAGACCTTCTGAAGAACCCTCATCATCAGTTCCATTTGAATGCCACCTATCGCAAGCTGGATATCGTCCGGAGCGGTCTGACAAATCAGACGGCGGACAACAGTTTGTTAGGGCGGGCGGAATATCTCATCAACGAATGGAAGGGGTTGTTGAAAGGGAATGTATTGTATGAGGTAGGATCGGGGCAGGAGCAGAAGAAGAATTTCACTTATCTGAAGGTCCCCGCAGGGACGGGACAATATGCGTGGATCGATGCGAATAAGGACGGCATCCAGCAGCTGACCGAATTTGTATTGGCGCAATTCCAGGATCAGGCGCAGTATATAAAGGTATATACTCCCAGCAACGTGTATATCAAGGCCAACTACAATACCTTCAACTATAGCATTACGTTGAATCCCCGTGCTGTAGTGGATATGGTAAAAGGTAGCTCCTTCAGCCGTCTGCTGGGGAGGTTTATGCTTCAATCCTCGCTGCAGCTGTCCCAGAAGCAGCAGGCGAAGGGGGTAGTGCAATTGAATCCATTCAAGGCTCCCCTGGACGATACATCTCTTATCACCCGCACGATCGTCGTGGTGAATACTCTTTCTTTCAACAGAACGGACCCGCACTGGGGTGTCGATCTCAGCAATACCCGTAACGGTTCCAAGACCCTGCTGACCTATGGATATGAGACGAGACAGCTGGTGGAGTGGATGGCGCGGATAAGGATCAATATCAGCCGGAGAGTGGCTTTTAACACTATCCTGCGACAGGGGACCAATCAGCTGAGCAACACCGGCGCGAATTTCGATAGCAGCAATTATTTTCTGCGACAGTTCTCCACAGAGCCGAATATCACCTATACCAAGGGCGCCAATTTCCGCGTCGGCATGGGATATAAGCTAAGCTCCAAGGTGAATGACCCGGAATTCGGCGGGCAGCATTATACTTCCAGCGCGTACAATATGGAATTCAAGTATAATATCGTTCAAAGCACGTCTATACAGTCGAAGTTCACTTATAACCAGATAGTCTATAAGCTGAAGGACGGCAGCGCCGCCAGTTCCAGCTCTTCCATTTCTTATGTGATACTGGAGGGCCTGATGCCTGGAAAGAACTATTTGTGGAATGTGGACCTCACGAAGAAGCTGGGCAGCAGCCTGGAGCTAAGCATTCAGTACGAGGGGAGGAAGGCCGGGGATGCAAATATCGTCCATACCGGCCGGGCGGCGTTGAGAGCATTATTGTAAAAAAAAGGCCGTCGCAAGACGGCCCTTATAATATATTGTTCGACAACAATTCTAACCAAATAATCCACCTTTCTTCAGTTCACGGGTTCCTTCTCCGATCTTGAAACCATTGTGGTAGATCTCGATCTTGTAGTTACCCTTCTGGAATTCGCTGTTTTGTTTCCAGGCGAATTGTACAGACTTGTTCTTGCCGGATTCGAAGTCTACAGGCACTTTTGCGGTGTAAACCTTGTCGCCTTCGTCACGGGTGGTGAAGGTGCCGGAACCCAGGGCAGGCACAGAGATGGGCTTGCCATCGGGGCCAGTGATACAAACGTATACATCTGTCTGGCCAGTCTGAGCGATGCGGTTGGATACGTCAAAACCAATGACCAGCTTGTTTACTTTACGGGCAGTGGTAGTTTCCTTGTCCTTGCCGTCTTTCCTTTCATGCATGGGCGTGATGGAAATGTTGGAGGCGTTAAGAGTAGAGGCGATGTCTACCTTCTTTTCCAGGTCCTGCTTGGCCGTAGTGGTTGTTTGCAGGTCGGTTGTCAGTTTTTCCTTATCGGCAGTCAGCGCGGTCTTGTCAGCTGTGAGCTGCTGGTTATCCTGGGTCAGCTGGGCAACCTGTTGTTCCAGGCCGCTCACCTTATCGTTTAATTCCTTGATCAGGTCCTCGGCCTTTTTCTTTTCGGCTTCGGTCATATGTTCTTTCTTCAACAGCCCGCGGATCTGGCCTTTCAGCTTGGAGATCTGGCTATTGCCTTCAGCCAGCTGGCCTTGTAATTTGTTGTTGGTGCCGGTGAGGGAATCCAGTCTTACCAGGGCATCGTCGAAATTCTTCTGTAATTGTCCTTTCTCGTCAGAAACCTTTGCAATTTGAGCTTGCTGTTGGGTTTGCACCTGCTCTTGTTTGTTGTTATTCCACAGCAGATAGCCCCAGGTACCTAAGAAGCCGGCGGCCAGTAAGCCAATAACCAGGTTCTTGTAATCCTTTTTAGGAGGTTGACTTTGGGGAGTCGCTGATGGATAATTGGTTGTCGTACTCATGGTTTATTGTTTTTTCAATAGTTATGAAATAAAGACGGGAGAATTTTGTTTTTTTGAGTTCCAATTCCCTTTTGACTAAAACCGTGCCAAAATCATTTTATTGTCCTGTAGCCCTTGATTATTATAGAATTACGTACTTTTATCCTCCAAAAACCGCTGAAAGCGGTTCGACCGAAGGTCAGACATTAGCCTTTTTGCGGGGGGAGGGCTAATTTCAGAAAAGCACTCCACCCGCAATAAACATTTAGCAGAATGTCCGTCGAAAAGATACTTACAGACTGGAGAAAATCGAAGTTCAAGCCAGTGTATTGGCTGGAGGGTGAAGAAGAGTATTATATAGATAAGCTGGTGGACTATGCGGAACATCAGATATTATCTGAAGCCGAAGCCGGATTTAACTTAACTGTCTTTTATGGTAAGGATGCGGACTGGACGGCTGTTATCAATGCATGCCGGCGTTATCCCATGTTTGCGGAAAGACAGGTGGTGTTGTTGAAAGAAGCGCAGCAGATGCGTGACATCGACAAGCTCGAAGCGTATATCGAGAAGCCGCTGGCGTCGACCGTGTTCGTTGTATCCTACAAGGAAAAGAAAGTGGATGGCCGCAGCAAGCTGGCCAAGCTGTTGAAGGAAAAGGCAGAGCTTTTTACCACGAAAAAGCTATACGACAATCAACTGCCGGACTGGACCAGCGAGCTTGTACGGTCGAAAGGATATACGATCACGCAGAAGGCATTGTTGTTACTGGTAGATCACATCGGCAATGATCTGAGCAGGATAGACAATGAAGTGGACAAGCTCCTGGTAAATCTCACCGGCAGGAATAATATTTCAGAAGACGATATCGAAAAATATGTAGGTGTCAGTAAAGAATACAATGTGTTCGAGCTACAGGATGCGTTTGCCAAGCGGGACAAGGTCAAGGCTATGCGTATCATTCAATATTTCGAAAGCAATCCCAAAGCCGCGCCTATTCAGCTGATCCTGCCCAGTCTCTACAATTTCTTCAGCAAGGCCTATATGGTCTTTGGCCAGTCCGCATCGGATGAGAAGAGCGTGGCGGCGGCCATTGGCGTCAACCCCTTTTTTGTAAAGGACTATCTGGCTGCTACACGCAACTATGGTTACGCAGGTATCGAGCAGGGGTTATTACTGCTGCATGCGTATAACCTCAGGAGCGTGGGAGTAGGCAGCATCGGTACAGAAGATGGGGCGCTGTTAAAAGAGCTGGCGGTGAAGATCATGTCATGAGGACGGCGCCCGCCCGGCCCCACGGGCGGCCAAAGGTTAGTCGAGGGCGGCGACGGCATTTTCCCTGTCCTTTGCCAATTGCTGTTTCAAGGCGTCCAGCCCCGCGAATTTTTGTTCGCCCCGCAGGTGCTTTTTTATAAAGATGCGGAGGGTCTTTCCATACAGATCGCCGTCGAAGTCGAAGATATTGACCTCGATGACCCTGCGGGTACCGTCCACCGTGGGGCGTATGCCGATGTTCATCATCCCTTTCAGCGGATCCGGGTTGTCGAACGGGCTGGCTGTATTTATTCCTTCTTCGCCAGGCTCACCGGCTATTTCTACTACTTCCACCGCATATACACCATCACCCGGCATAAGCTTTTCGGCATCCTCTACCTGCAGATTGGCGGTGGGATAGCCGAGGGTGCGTCCTAATTTATTGCCTTCTATGACACGTCCCGAGAAAAAGAAGTCATAGCCTAAGAGCCGGTTGGCTGTAGCAAGATCTGTTTGGCTGATGGCTTCCCTGATGCGGGTGGAGCTGACCGATATTTCATTCAGGAGGTGTACGGGTATCTCCTGTAGCTGAAATCCTTCCCGGCGGCTAAAGTCCTCCAACAGGTGATAGTCTCCTTTCCGACCCTGGCCAAACTGGTGGTCATAACCTATGATGATGGTATGGGGATGGAATTTTTCCAGCAAAAATTCCTTGACATATTGTTCGGCGCTGAGCTGTGAGAAGGCTTCCGTGAAGGGAACGATCACCAGGTGGTCAACCTTTTTCCAGGACAGGAGCTCGATCTTTTCCCGGAGGGTATTGATAAGCCGTACATCTGCCGAAGGGCCCTTTACTATTTTTCGGGGGTGTGGATGGAATGTTATGATCACCGTCTGGCCGTCAATGCGGGCTGCCTCCTGGTGAAGCTGCTCCAGGATCTTCTGATGTCCGGTGTGTACGCCGTCAAAAGTGCCAATAGTGATGACAGCGCGTCGAAAGGCAGGTAGGTGGTCTATATTTCTATATATGTGCATGGGGGGGCGAATTGCCCGCAATTTATTACATTTGTCGCACTATGTCATTGTACGCAGCACGTGGAGTTTCCGCTCAGAAAGAAGAAGTTCACCAGGCGACCGAAAAGCTGGATAAGGGTCTTTACCCGAATGCATTTTGTAAGATATACCCTGATTATTTAGGAGGAGACGAGGCATGGGTCAATCTCATGCATGCGGATGGGGCCGGTACCAAAAGCATTTTAGCTTATCTGTACTGGAAGGAGACCGGTGATCTTTCCGTCTGGAAGGGTATTGCCCAGGATGCCATTGCCATGAACCTGGATGACCTGCTTTGCGTAGGGATACATGACAATTTCCTTTTTTCGTCCACTATCGACAGGAACAAGAAAAATATCCCCGGGGAGGTCCTGGAGGTGCTGATCAACGGTTCACAGGAATTTTTCGACGAGCTGGCGACATATGGGGTCGGTATCAAATATCTGGGCGGTGAGACCGCCGACGTAGGTGACGTGGTAAGGACGATTGCCGTCAATGGCACCATGACTGCCCGCTGGCCCAAGAACAAACTGGTGACAAATGATAAGATCGCGGCAGGAGATGTTATCGTAGGTTTTGCCAGCTACGGTCAGGCAGTATATGAGACCAGCTATAACAGTGGCATTGGGAGCAATGGTCTTACCAGCGCCCGGCATGATACGCTCCACAAGACCTATGGCGCCCGTTTCCATGAGTCTTATGACACCAGCCTGGACGAGCACGTGGTTTATATTGGATCGCATAAAATGACCGATCCCGTGGATGTGCCCGGTACGGAAGGCGGTATCGACATCGGCCATCTGCTATTGAGTCCCACCCGAACTTATGCCCCGTTGCTGAAACGGCTGCTGACCGGGCAGTTCGAGGCGATACATGGTCTTATCCATTGCAGCGGGGGCGGGCAGACCAAGTGTATGAAATATCTGCCGGGTAATTTTAAGGTGATCAAGGACAATTTGTTCGAACCTCCCATTATCTTCCAGCTGATACAGCAGGCATCCGGCTCGGATAATAGGGAAATGTACCAGGTTTTCAATATGGGCCATCGCCTGGAGATATTCACCGATGCCGCCTCGGCTGAAAATATGATAAAGGTGGGGAAGGAGCTGGGTATTGAAGGCAAAATAGTCGGCCGCGTAGAAGCAGCCGACCACAAGCAGCTCCTGCTGCGGGCAGGAGCTGAAGAGATCATTTATTGAATGTGCGGGAATTGGTCGCTCCTATTGACGCGGATGAGCCTTCGCGTAGGTCTGAACAGCCTCCAGTACATCCCTGGCGACCTTTTCCTGGTTGTCTTCTTTCCGGATAAAGGAAAGGTCTTCTTCGTTGTTCATGTTCCCGAAGGATAAAAGTACTGCCGGCATATTGGTACCGCGCAGCACATAGATATTTTCCTTTCTTTTTTTGAGCGCTACTTCCGTAGTATAGGTCTTTTGCAACGAGGCCGTCAGGGCGGAGCCTAATTCCACGCATTGGGCATAGTGCGTGTTGTTCTCTGCTACGTAAATGTTAAAGCCTTTAACATAGGCTGAGGGCTGCATATCCGTATGAATGGCGATGAAGAGGTCTGCCTTGTTGTCGTTGGCCATTTGGGCGCGGTACATGAGCGATTCGCGTACGGTGGCCTTGTTCCCGGACAGCTCATCTTTATCACGGGTCAGGAGTACGCGCACGTTATATTCCCCGGCCAGCTGTTTTACCTTTTCGGCCAGCGCCAGGTTGATGTCCTTCTCCTGTACGCCATCCTTATTGACAGCGCCCGGGTCGATGCCGCCGTGCCCTGCGTCGATGACCACTGTGAGGAGAGGGCCGTCGATGAGGCGGGTGTTGGGATGGGGTTGTAATCTGGCCGCAAAGGCGCAGCATAGGAGAAGTAGCAGCGGCAGGATCATGGCTCTGCCGAGCAGGTTGTTGCGGGAGGTTCTTGTGATCATGGTAATACGTCGTTTTATAGGTGATTGAATAAATGCGCGGGATTGGGTCTTCCCCGAAAATGCATGCAGCAGGGAGGAGGGCGGGTTACGGACCGTCTGCCAGACCAGGCCTTCGGCGTATTGGTATCTGTCTCCTTCGGTGATGGCGTCGTTGTCGGCGAGGAATTCATGGATGACCTTTATCTCGCGATAGATGAGGTGAAAGAAGGGGTTGATCCAGCAGAGGGCCGTCAATGGCTTCAAAAGGAGCAGGTCGAGGCTGTGACGTTGTCTTATGTGGTTGAGCTCGTGTCTAAAGACCTGTCTGCCTAAAGAGCTGTCCCTGTCCAGCTGATCGTTCCAGAAGATGCAGTTTAGAAAGGAGAAGGGTGCGCTGGGTTCCGTAGTAAGGAACAGGCGGATATGTCCCAGCCTGACCACCTTTTCCACTGAGCAGGCTTTTGCCAGCAACCATATATAACGCAGCTCCCGGAGGAAGAGATAGAAGCAGCTCCCGGAGGAAGAGATAGAACAGCACCAGGGCAATCAGGATATAAGCGATAGCAGCCAGCATTGTCCAGTCCGCTGTGGCGGGCAGGGGGCCGGGTGTTATAGCATCTGTTTCATGCCATTGACCGTCTTGTGGCGTCGCACTGGTGATCCCTGGTAGAGAGGGGATAGTCTGACCAGTCCGCCAGAAATAGCCGCCGAAGGGGAGGTGGATGAATGGGAGGGCCAGCGCCAGCAGCGGTATGCCGAGCAGGAAGAGCCTGTTGAAGCGATGGAAATGCCTGTCGGCCAGGAATATCCTGTAGTAGCTGTATAGCGACCCCGATAGGAGGATGATCTTGAGCAGGTATACGGTGACAATTGACATAATGGAGTAGTTTTAGTATAAAATGCTCATAATGAATCCTTTTTAGCAGTCCGGATCTGTTGCAGGAGGGCTTCCAGGTCTTCCAGGCTCAGTTTGTTATCCGTGACGAACTGGGAGACCAGCTTGGCCGGGGAGCCTTCGAAATAGCCTTTTACCAGCTGATTGACACTGCGTTTGCCATATTCCGCCTTGCTGATACGTGGTTGGTAGCAATTGTTGCGTCCCTGGACCTCGTATTGGACATATCCTTTCTCCACCAGGATCTTGAGGAGGGTGGCGATGGTATTGGAATGGGGTTTTGGATCGGGTGTCTGGTCGATGATGTCTTTCAAAAACCCTTTTCCTAACTTCCAGAGGACCTGCATTACCTGTTCTTCCGCCTTGGTGAGGGATTTATTTGTGCTCATTTTAAAACTAGATTTTTAGTTATGCTCATAAAACTATAACTATTTTCTTAGTTGTAAAATTTTTGGAGGATTTTTTTTGAATTTTTTTTTGCAGACAACTTTCCGGTATCATAAATGTTGATAAACCGTGTACAACTATCGGGAGACGCTATCTGCAAAAGATTTTGCAGTAATTGCAAAGGGGCATGGTCGTTACATTGTACGACTTAAAAGAATTAAATTGGATTAAAAATTTTCAATTTTATCCACTAACGCTATGAAGTACCAACTTCGCTGATTATTTTTGCAGACGGTTCTGGACGGAATTGACTTAACTTATCTTTTAGAAAGTTTGCGCAACTTTCGTGAACCCTCTCAGTCCAATACTTGTTAATAGACTAAGTACCCGACAAACATTTTTGTCATCTTTTATTTTTTGATATGAGGCAACTTAAGATTGCTACACAGATTACGAACCGTGATTCTCAGGCTGTTGAGAAGTATTTGCAGGAAATTTCGAAGATACCGATGATCACTCCTGAAGAAGAAACTGTGCTTGCGCAGCGGATCAAGATGGGGGACCAGAAGGCATTGGACAAGCTGGTACAGGCCAACTTGCGTTTTGTGGTTTCTGTGGCGAAGCAGTATCAGCACCAGGGATTATCGCTGAGTGATTTGATCAACGAGGGCAACCTCGGCTTAATTAAAGCGGCGCAACGCTTTGATGAAACCAAAGGTTTCAAGTTTATTTCATACGCGGTATGGTGGATCCGCCAGTCCATCCTGCAGGCGTTGGCAGAGCAGGGGCGATTAGTCCGCCTGCCTCAAAACAAAATTGGCACTTACAACAAGGCTAACAAGGCTTACATGGCTTTCGAACAGGAACATGAGAGAGAGCCAAGTACGGAAGAGCTAGCCGAGCTTTTGGAAATGAGCGAGACGGAGATCAACAACATTTTTCAGAGCAATACCCGTCACAGTTCGCTGGACGCGCCTGTACACGAGGCGGAAGATGTAGCGATGGGTGATCTGCTGGAAGGTGGCGATGAGACGGATGACGACGTGATGAAAGATTCACTGCGTGCGGAGATCCGCAGGGTCCTGAAATCGCTCAGCCCCCGTGAAGCTGAGATCGTGAATGCATATTTCGGCCTGGATGGCGAGAATGGTGTTACCATCGAGCAGATAGGTCAGAAGTATGATCTTACAAAAGAACGCATTCGCCAAATCAAGGAAAGGGCTATCAAGCGTTTGCAGAAGGCCCGCTACAGCAATGCATTGAAAGCATATTTGGGATAATCCACCGATATTTTCCTTTTTAAGAACCCCGGCATTCGCCGGGGTTCTTGTTTGGCGCCCGGGTTATTCACACTCTCTTCAGAGGTCGTATAAACGACATTCTCTTTCCTCTTTTCGGTTTACCTTCGTGCTCCCTAAACAGGAACCGCCACAGGCGGTTCGTCTGTAACCGAGCCTTTGGCGAAGGCCCAAACATTTAAATTTCAGTATAAGCATGGATACCAAAGCAAGCGAAAAAGTACAATGTCTGATAATAGGTTCAGGACCTGCGGGCTATACGGCGGCCGTCTATGCGGCAAGGGCCAATCTCCGGCCGGTGCTTTACCAGGGGATTCAGCCCGGTGGGCAACTGACTATCACTACGGAGGTGGAGAACTATCCTGGTTATCCCGATGGAGTGCAGGGACCTGAGATGATGGTGCATTTTGAAAAGCAGGCTACCCGGATGGGGGCGGATATCCGGTTCGGGCTGGCGACAAAGGTCGACCTTTCCACCCAGCCTTTCAAGGTATGGATCGACGAAGAGAAGCTGATCGAAGCTGACGCTGTCATCATCGCCACCGGAGCTTCCGCCAAATGGCTGGGACTGGAGAGCGAGCAGCGTCTGAATGGGTATGGCGTCAGCGCCTGTGCCGTTTGTGATGGGTTCTTCTTCCGTAACAAGGAGGTTGCCATTGTGGGGGCCGGGGATACGGCTGCGGAAGAGGCTTTGTATCTTTCCAAGCTTTGTACTACCGTGCATATGCTGGTGCGCAGCGATAAAATGAGGGCCAGCAGGATCATGCAGGAACGAGTGCAACAAACGCCCAATATCAAGATCTATTGGAACAGCGAGGCCGATGAGGTGCTGGGAGAGAGCAGGGTAGAAGGCATGCGGATAAAGAATAGAAAGACAGGGGAGACGCAGACCGTGGCGGTCAGCGGTTTTTTTGTCGCCATCGGGCATCAGCCTAATTCTGCGATCTTCACCGACTATATCGATATGGATGAAGCCGGCTATATCAAGACTGTTCCCGGCACATCCCGTACCAATGTGGAAGGGGTGTTTGCCGCCGGTGATGTACAGGACAAGATATACAGGCAGGCCGTTACCGCTGCCGGCAGTGGTTGTATGGCCGCATTGGATGCCGAACGGTATCTCTCGGCAAAAGGTTTGCATTGATCCAAACTGCAACGAAGCACAAAGTATGGTCACAGTACGACTACATAATTTGATCTTTTCCGGTCACCACGGCGTCTTCAAAGAAGAGTTAGCCACAGGGAATACTTTTGAAGTGCATCTCGATGTGCTGTACGATGAAAAGGATCACCCTTTCGAGAGCCTGGATACGATCGTCAACTATGTGACCCTGTTTGCCATCATCAAACAGCGAATGCATCAGCCGTCGCCTTTGCTGGAAAAGATAGCCGACGAGATCATCGGGAAAATAAAACTGCAATACCCCTTTATACGGGAAGTGATCCTTTCCATCTATAAGCTGCAGGCCCCCATCGGCAACTTCCAGGGCAAGGCGGGTATGACCCTTCACAAGAAGTTCGACAGCTGAGCGTCAGATCACTTTCCCTTTCCACCGTCCGCTGCGGATATACAGCCAGGAGAGGGTAAAGATGACGCCCCAATACACCCATTCCGACATCCAGCCATAAATAATGGAAAGGTTCCATTGCTGTAATACCAGGTATACATAGAGGCAATAGAAGATGATGGTGATGAATTCGATGAGCAGGTTGATGCGGGTATTGGCCGTGCCCGTCACTGCATTGAGCCAGATCGTGGCAAAGGACATCATCACCAGGGCGGAGGATACTACCCTGATCACCGGTATGGCTGCCGTTGTAAAGGCGGCATCCTGACCGTATACGGAAAGGAAGAGTTCGGGGAAGATATTCAGCAACACGGCCACTATTACGGCAAACCCGACGCTGAGCTGGAGAATTTTTCCAATAAGCT
>JGI26535J51212_1002362_pt1 | contig 13929 bp, 7 predicted proteins | sample ThiBiot_750_biof_2_FD_51212 | JGI IMG/M metagenome (IMG submission 51212) | reverse complement strand
CTTCTTGTAAATATCCAGGGTAAAGATGGTAGAGATGCTATTGACCTTGCCCGCCAGCGATGCTACCACCGCCGCCGTCAACGCAGCAAAGGCCAGCCCCTTCAATCCCGCCGGCAGCAGGTTCAGGAGCACGGGATACGCACGGTCCGGATTTACTTCCCCATTCTGGAGCATCTCCGTGCTGAACACATTTTGTTTATACAGCAGATAGGCCGCAATACCGGGAATGACCACGATCACCGGCATCAGCATCTTCAAAAAGGCGGCAAAAAGTATCCCACCGCGCGCCGTCTTCAGGTCAGCGCCCAAAGCACGCTGTGTAATATATTGATTGCATCCCCAGTAGTTCAGGTTCACGATCCACATCCCCCCGATCAGCACCGTAAGACCCGGCAGGTCCATATAATTGGGGTTATCCTTTTTAAAGATCATATGGAAGTGATCATCCACATGGGACGTCAGCAGCTTCATTCCATTGAGCACGCCCTTGGTCCCAAAATGCTCGGCTACCAGGTTCAACGCGATGTAGGTAGTGACAAGCCCGCCCAGTATGAGGAAGAACACTTGTATCACATCTGTATAGCCAATGACCTTCATACCTCCCAGCGAGATGACGATGGCAAAGATGGCCAGCCCCAGCATACAGGCCGTGAAAGGAAGTCCGGAAATGCTGCTCACCGCCAACGCGCCCAGATAAAGGATGGAAGTGAGGTTCACCACCACGTACAACAACAACCAGAAAACAGCCATGATCATCGCCACCAGGGAGTTATACCGCTGATGAAGAAATTGCGGCATGGTGTAGATCTTATTCTTGAGATACACCGGTATAAAAAAGATAGCCACGATCATCAACGTGGCTGCCGCCATCCATTCATACGTAGAGATGGCAAGACCCATCTTAAAACCGCTGCCGCTCATCCCGATGAACTGCTCGGCGGATATGTTGGAGGCGATCAGCGAAGCGCCAATGGCCCACCATGTCAACGAACCCTCCGCCAGGAAATAGTCCTTGGTGCTGGTCTGCGCTGACTTCTTACGTTGGTATACCCACCAGCCGTACAATGCAACAATGACAAAATAAATAAGGAAAACAATGTAATCGCGGGTCTGTAACATTTGCATATAGCAGCGGCTGTTTTTAGTGTAGGTGTAAAAATAGGGCAACCGGCCAATTATTCATCGATCCGGCGGCCCTTTTTATAGATTAAATTGTGCCAAAAATAGTCCATCACCCCGCGGAGAACTTCGTTCCCCGGGTAGGCCCAATCCACTAAATATACCGATTGATCAGGTTTTCCAGGTATTCCTGGCGCCCGCTGATCACTTTTGGCTCGCCGTTAGCGATCGCATACTCCCTCAGATCCTCCAGGGACAGGCCCCCTTTCTCATAAGCAGCCCCTTTGCCGCTGTCAAAGGACGCGTATCGCTCAGCGCGTATCTTTTTGTATTCAGATTGTTTCAAAATGGTATCCGCAACCAGCAACGCCCGGGCAAACGTATCGATCCCGCCGATATGCGCATGGAACAGGTCCTCCGCATCCGTGGAATTCCTGCGGCGCTTGGCGTCAAAGTTGATCCCTCCACCCTGGAATCCACCACCCTCGAGGATGATCAGCATGGCTTCTACCAGCTCATTGATGTTATTGGGGAACTGGTCCGTATCCCAGCCATTCTGATAATCGCCCCTGTTGGCGTCCATGGAGCCCAACATACCCGCATCTACCGCTACCTGCAGCTCGTGCGTAAAGGTGTGACCGGCCAGCGTGGCATGATTCACCTCGATGTTCAGCTTAAAATCCTTTAGCAGATCGTACTGGCGAAGGAAGCTGATGACCGTGGCGCTGTCATAGTCATATTGATGCTTGGTAGGCTCGCAGGGTTTCGGCTCGATAAAAAACACCCCCTTAAATCCTTGTTTGCGAGCATAATCTTTCGCTGTATGGAGGAACCGGGCCAGGTGTTCCTGTTCACGCTTCATATTGGTATTTAAGAGGCTCATATATCCTTCCCGTCCTCCCCAAAATACGTAATTATGTCCCCCCAGGGCTATCGTTGCATCCAGCGCAGCTTTGACCTGCGCGCCTGCATGGGCCAGCACGTGGAAGTCGGGATTGGTAGCCGCGCCATTCATATAACGGCGATTGGAGAAAAGATTGGCCGTACCCCACAACAGCTGCACCTGGCTGGCCGCCTGCTTCTGTTTCGCATACTCCGTCAGCGCTTGCAGTCTTTTCTCATTATCCGACACATCATTCGTATAATCCACCACATCCACGTCATGGAAACAATAGAATGGCAGGTCCAGCTTGGTGATGAATTCAAAGGCGGCATCCATCTTATCCTTGGCACGCGCTACAGCATCCGCCTTATCATTCCAATCATAAAGATGGGTAGGCTCTCCAAAAGGATCGGCCCCATTGCCACAGAAAGAATGCCAGTACGCAACGGCAAAACGCAAATGCTCTTTCATCGTCCGCCCCGCAACGGTCTTGTTCGCGTCGTACCAACGATAGGCCAGCGGATTGTCCGTCTGCGGCCCTTCATATTTTATTTGTCCTATCCCCTTAAAGAATTCTTTGTCACCCGTAATTACTGGCATAGCTGATTTTTTACGTCGTTTATAAATATTTAAGTAATATCTCTTTCCACCGGTTATACAATTCCTCGTACTCGCCGGCGCTTCCGGGATCAACCCGTTGCAGCGGCTTCCTTCCCGCAAATGCCTCTTTCCCGCTGCGGAAAATGCCCGCCCCGATGCCGGCGCCCAGGGCAGCCCCCACGCTGCCATCATTGTCATACAGCTCCACAGGCGTCCGCGTGGCGTTTACAAATGCTTCCGTAAACACGCTGCTCAGGAACATATTCGCCCGGCCGGCCCTGATCACCGAAGGGTTCATCCCCCCTTCGCGCATGATGTCCAATCCATAGCGAAAGGCGAAGGCAATACCTTCCTGGCCCGCCCGGTAGATATGCGCAGCGCCATGCTGGTTGAGGTCGATGTGCTGTATATGCGCCCCGATGATCCGATTGCGGAATATCCGCTCCGCGCCATTGCCAAATGGCAGCACCACCAGCCCCTCGCTGCCCGGCCGGATAAGAGCCGCCTCCTTGTTCAATGAGACATAGTCGGCGCCGCCCCCTGTATGATCGCGTATCCAGCGATTGAGGATACCGGTGCCGTTGATACAAAGCAGGATGCCGATGCGCTTCTCAGCCTCACCAGAACGAGCCGGAGGCTCGTTGTCCAGAACCGTAGGTTCCGACCGAGGAGGACCGTGTCGAAGCAGGTCCGACGAAGGCCTACCAACATTAGATACCGGGAGACGGTAGTTGACGTGTGCGAAGGAATTTACGCGTGAGGCCGGATCATAAACCAGTTTGTCGCTCACCCCATAGATGACCCCCGAAGTCCCCGCGGTGGCAGCTACCTCCCCGGGTTCCAGCACATTTAACGACAACGCATTGTTGGGCTGGTCCCCTGCCTTGTAGGTTACAGGTATTCCCTTCTTCAGTCCCAGCGTCTGCGCCACCTCGGCCATCAACTCTCCATGAGCCGAAAATACGGGCCGGATGGCAGGTATCAATCCCTTATCAAAACCAAAATAACGGAAGATGTCTTCAGAAAGCTCGTCCCTCTTAAAATCCCAGAAGATGCCCTCTGACAGGGCCGGAATGCTCGTAGTCACCTCGCCCGTCAGACGTAGTCCGATATAATCCCCGGGAAGCATTATCCGGTCAATCTTCTCATACACACGAGGTTCCTGGTCCTTGACCCAGGCCAGCTTGGCCGCTGTAAAATTGCCCGGTGAGTTCAACAGATGAGAGAGGGTTCTTTCTTCCCCAATGGCGGCAAAAGCCTTATCCCCATAGGGAACGGCCCGGCTGTCACACCAGATGATGCTGTCTCTCAATACCCGCCTGTCCTTGTCCACCGTCACCAGCCCGTGCATCTGATAAGCAATGCCGATGGCAGCGATATCCTGGGGATCATAGGCGCCCGAAGCATTCGCCTTCCGGATGGCCTGCTGTACATACTCCCACCATGTCTCGGGAGACTGCTCCGCCCATCCCGGCTGCCGGACAAGTATCGACGCTTCGGTATCGGGGTATTGAGCTGTCGCCAGCGTTCGCTGCGCAGCCGCATCCACCACAGCCACTTTTATCGATGAAGTTCCCAGATCAATCCCAAGTAATAGCATGCAGTCGCCTTTTTTTAATGTCCGAAAAACGGGTCTTAGGGAAATGTAGCCCTTTTTTAAAATCGGCGGTAAATATAGGTGAAAATGAGACGATAATGCAATCGGTTGCAATAAATATTTTGAAAAACCCATTTTGGCAAAAAAAGCTTCATATTTGTGCCAAAATCGTCTCTCCCACAAGCATGGACCCTAAAAAAGACATCACCATCTACGATATTGCCAAAGTGCTCAACCTCTCCCCCGCCACCGTCAGCAGGGGCCTGAAAGACCACCCCGCTATCAATATAAAGACCCGCAAACGGATCACCGACATGGCCCGTCAGATGGGCTACCGGTCCAATAACTTCGCCAGCAATCTTCGCCGGCAAAAGACCAATACCATCGGCATCATCGTACATGAGTTGAAAAGCCAGTTCATCAGCTCTGTCCTCGCCGGTATCGAAAAGGTCACCGCCGACGCTGGGTATGATCTTATCATCGGCCATTCCTCCGAAGACTATAAAAAAGAGGCTGCCAACGCCCACAACCTCTTTCACAAACGGGTAGATGGCCTCATTGCTTCCCTGGCCTTCGACACAAAGGACCTGGATCACTACACACCTTTTATTCAAAAGAAAATACCCATCGTATTCTTCGATAGGGTCGAGGAAGTCCCCTACGGTACAAGGGTCATCATCGACAACGTCCGGGCAGGCTATGAAGCCACCGCCCACCTTGCAGCACAAGGCTGCAAGCGTATCGCCCATCTAACGGCGAACCTCACCCGAAACGTATACGCAGGCCGTCTGAAAGGCTACAAGCAGGCCCTGGCAGACAACGGTCTGTCCTTCGACCCCGCCCTCCTGCTCGTAGGCGATCTCAGTGAAACGCATGCACTCCAGGCCGCAAAACAAGTCCTCAGCATGAACCCCAGACCCGACGGCATATTTATAACCAATGATTTTTGCGCAGCCGTATTTCAGCAGGCGCTGAAGGAAGCAGGTTGCAGGATCCCGGAAGATATAGCCATCGTTGGTTTTAACAACGATGTCATCTGCAAGATCATCGCCCCCAAGCTCACTACTATCAACTATCCCGGTGAAGAAATGGGGGAAAAAGCTGCTCGCAGCCTGCTCGAACAGATGGCCGGGCATGCGTCGGCAAAATCTACAGATACAATAATAATCAAGTCGGAATTGATAGTAAGAGAGTCGTCGGTGAAGAAGTAAGAGCTATTTCTTACGTAGCAGCTCTTCGGATTGATCGTGAATAGCTCGTTAATAAGAAAATTCTAATGAACTACTAATCCTTCTCTAATTCATCTTTTACTGGTCCCTAATACCCGCCTTCTACCTTTGTTCCGGATTCAATTGCATCGAGGGATAAACCTGCATGCAGCAATCCTGAAAAGCCATGCATATCCTTTTGGTAGAAGACGATCCGAAGACGGCCCATTTTATAAAAAAAGGTTTTACCGAGCTCGGAGATGAACTGGACATCGCCGTCGATGGGATTTCGGGCAAAAGGCTGGCTTTGCAAAGCAAGTACGACCTGGTGATCCTGGATGCCGTTCTGCCTTATCTCAACGGCTTCGAATTGTGCCGTCACATCCGCCAGGAAAACACCGAAGTCCCGATACTCATGCTGACAGGTCTTGGCAGTATCAAAGACAAGGTCGCAGGGCTGCAGACGGGAGCTGACGACTATCTCGTCAAGCCGTTCCATTTTGCAGAATTGCTTGCACGTGTACGGGCGCTGTATAGAAGAGGTCATCGGCCTGTGCCGGATGTCATACATAAGATAGGCGACCTTGAAGTAGACGTGCATCGGATGGCGGTACGCCGGGCCGGAAAGCTCATTCAGCTCACCAAAAAAGAATTTTTTCTTCTACGATTGCTGGTCCTTAACAAAGATGTTGCGTTGTCGAAGCATTTCATTGCGCAACAGGCATGGGGAGACTATACCGAAAAAGAAAACAATATAGTCGGCGTATATATCGGCTACCTGCGCGGCAAGATCGATAAAGGTTTCGCGACCCCGTTGATCCATACCGTGCCTGGCGGCAGCTATATGATAAAAGACACTGAAGACAGTACAGCAGACCACCCATTAACTACTTAATATTTGTTATGAATCCGAAACATTACACGCGCCTTGAAAATAGCATTACAAAAGAAAGAAAAAGCATGTTGCCCGCCCTGCTGCTTATCCTGGGGATGGGAACGCTGCCCGGCCTGTGCTTTGGCCAGGAAAGGATCATCAGGGGCATCGTGAATGACAGCACCGGTCACCAGCCGCTGGGCGGCGTGTCGGTGGCGGTAAAAGGGCAACGCAAAGGCACTACTTCCGGCGCAGACGGCGTCTGGGCCATACGGGTACCCGGCCCGAATGCCATCCTGGTATTCTCCTTTGTCGGGTATAAAAAACAGGAGATAGCGCTGCAAGACAGCACTACCTTTCTCTCCATCCATCTTGCTGCTGATTTCGGGTCGCTGAATGCCATGGTAGTCACCGGTTATACCCGGCAGAGCAAGGTCAAGACCACCGGCTCACTGACCACCATTCCCGGATCGACACTGCAAAATGTACCGGTAGCATCCCTCGATGTCATGCTTCAGGGAAGGGTACCCGGTCTTTATGTAGGCACGCCCACCGGCCAGCCCGGCGAGTCGGGCAGGATCACCTTGAGAGGTATGGGCTCGATCAACGGCGATGTACAGCCGTTGTATATCATGGATGGCGTGCAGGTCTCCAACAGCAGCTTCTCAGGGCTCAACCCGGATGATTTCGAGTCGGTGGTAATTCTGAAAGACCCGGCATCCACCGCCCAATACGGCTCCCGGGCCGCCAATGGGGTCATCGTCATCACCACGAAGAAAGGGAAGGCCTGGGAAGACGGCAAGACCAGGGTCGATCTCAAGACCTATTTTGGAGCTTCCAAAGTCAACAACTCCAAATGGGACCCGATGAACACCACCCAGCGCCTGCGTTTTGAAGAGATCATCCAGGATCCCACGCTGCCCGGCTGGGAATATTCCCCAAACAATCCTTATAAGACCGTAGGCGGCGCCCAGGTGGCAAAGACACAACAGGATTACCAATACGGGAATTATTATCTGGACAGCCTGCGCAAGATCAATACGGACTGGCGAAAATACCTGCTGCGCACCGGTCTGACCCAATCCGATGCCATTAGCCTGTCGGGCTCCAACGGGAATACCAGCTTCTATATCTCCATGGGATATCTTCACCAGGAAGGAGTGGCGCTGAACTCAGGTATCGAACGATATAGTCTCCGGGGCAATGTACAAAATACCAACGGCCGCCTGACGAGCACCCTGAACACCGGACTGGTCCGCTCGCAGATCCGATATATCCAGAATGAAGGGGTCGCACCGACCGCAGGCGGAGGGACATCCGCCGGAGGCGGGATCTCCGCCAACAATCCCATTGCCGCCCTCTATTTTGCCTTGCCATATGAAAAGCCCAACGTGAATAACACAGGTCCGGCAAACTACGGCTCCGATGCCCTGAATGAATATGCCAATTCCAGCCTTATGAATGTCCAGCTCAAGTCGGTAATCTCGCTCAATGAGACCTACCGTCTGTCAAACGCCTGGCAACTCACCGGTACGGCGGGAGTGGAATACCAGCAGGATCATGTCACCAATTATCTCGCCGCCAACTCTTATTTCGGACAACAGGTGAGTACAGGCAACCAGGGTATGTACCAGGACAGTCTTACCATGCGGTATCGCCTCGTCGCCAACGGCGGTGTCCGTTATCTGAAAAAGCTGGGCGGGGACCAGGAGATAGAAGCCAACCTGCTGGCGGAGGCCAACCGGAGCTATGGCACCTATGCCGGATTCACCGGTTATGGATTGAATCCACAGTTGGGCAACAACCCTTCAGCCATTACCCAGGGCACATCCGCCAACAACTTTATCCCCAATGTAGCCGGCAGCACCATTGCCAACAACCTGCTGCTCTCGCAGATCGCCTTGTTCCGCTACTCTTTCGGTACCAGGTATACGCTTACCGCAAGTTTTCGCCGGGATGGATCATCCCAGGTGCCTTCCAACAACCGGTATATCTACCTGTATGCCTTCGGCGGAAAATGGAATATACTGTCCGAACATTTTATGGATGGCTTCCGGAGTATCAGCACCCTGCGACTTAGAGGCAGCTGGGGCCTGACCGCCAACGCCGGCGGCTTCTCCAGTGACTACGGCTACAGGACTCTGTATGGGTTGTCGAACTACTCCGGTAATACGGCCCTCGTCCCCCAAACCCCCGGTAATCCCGGCTACAACTGGGAATACAACCGCACCGGTGACATCGGCCTCGAATATGGACTGCTCCACAACCGCATCTATGGCGAGATCGACTGGTACAACCGCGTCACCAACAATCTCTTTGTCAACAAGAACCTTTCCCTTACTTCCGGCTGGTCCAGTGTGGCCGCCAACCTCGGCAAGGTCAGGAACAGCGGAGTGGAGCTGGCCATCAACGGCGACCTCATCAAACGCACTGACCTCACCGTGACCCTCGGGATCAATTTTGCCTATAACAAAAACACCGTGCTCTCCCTTGGCGGCGACCAGCAACAGTTCATCGACGAGATATCGCTCAACCGGGTGGGATATCCGCTGGGAACTTTCTATGCCGTCCGTTGGGCCGGCGTCGACCCGGCGACGGGCGCGCCACAGTACCTGGACAAGAACGGCAAAGTTACTACTACCTACAGCACCGATAATGCAGTTCCCCTGAAGGCGACCTGGGACCCACCTTACAAAGGCGGCGCCTCTTTGACAGTGGCCTACAAGAGGCTGGAATTCTCCGTACTCTTCAGCTTCATCCGGGGCATGTCCCGCCTGCATTTCCCTTACCTGTACAGCCACTCCGCCGACCCCAATTACCGCGTGTACAACCAGTCCGTGGATATGTTGAAGATTTGGCAGCATCCTGGCGACAGGACCGACTTCCAGGGCGCTTCCTATACACGACAGATCAATTCCAGCGACGTACGCAGCTCGGATTATATCAAGCTGAGGAACCTTGCCATCAACTATGAGCTGCACGTAGGGCCGTCGATGGGAAAATATGTGCGCACCATCAAACTGTTCGCACAGGGACAAAACCTCTTCTCCTGGATGAAATGGAAAGGCTTCGACCCCGAAGACGCCAATGACATCGCACAATATGAATACCCCATGCCGCGTACCGTGACAGCCGGTCTGAATGTATCCTTCTAAATAAAAAATCAAATAACCCGTGAGTAAAATAATTAAATTCCTTGGGCTATCTGCCCTCATGCTTTCCTCCTGCTCCAAACAACTGAACATTACACCCAAAGACCAGGTGGATGCCACCACCGTATTCACCAATGCGAACGATCTCGAACAGGGGGTGCTCGGCGCCTATGCCAGCTGGAAAGAAGAGTATCTTGTGCGCATCGCATCCGTAACATCCGATGAGTGCAGGATAGGAACACAAAATTCCGGCGTCAGCCTCACCGATGCCGGGCAGAACCTTTTTCGCTGGGCTTTCACCGCAACAACCTCCGAGATCGGGCAGCCCTGGGCCAATGGTTATACCGTGATCAATAACGTCAACCTCATCCTGGACGCCATAGACGGTGTGCCCGTCGCCAACAGCAGCGACAGTCTCCGAAAGCAGCAGCTGAAAGGGGAATTACTGGCCATCCGTGCTTTCCAGCATTTCGACCTCTACCGTGTATATGCCTATTCAGGAGTCTATGATCCCAATGCGTATGCAATACCGTATGTAACCTCGACCAATATCTATAGCCAGCCATCCCGGCCCACCGTCGCAGCCTTCTTCACTCAGCTAAAACAGGATATGACAAATGCCGAATCGCTCATCGCCGCTGCTCCCGCCGTCACACGGATGGGTTTGACCTCGCTGTATGCGCTGGAAGCCCGCGTGGCATTGTACACCAATGACTGGCCTACGGCCATCGACCGCGCCGGCAAAGTGATCAACGCCGCCCCTTTGGCTTCCACAGCCACCTTCCCCTCTATCTGGACCGACGCAGGCACACAGGAAGTGATCTTCAAACTGGCAAGGACCAATCAAAGTCCTCTGCGTCCCGGGGATCTCTGGTACAATATCCCATATAACGTTTACCTCTTCGCTCCTTCCAAGACGTTGATGAGCCTGTATGATTCGACGAATGATATACGTTACCATAGCTATTTCTCCACGGATCCTGCGCTCACCGCCAGCGGTCAGCTCCCCGATGTCATTGTCAAATACGCCGGCACGGCAGGCGCACAAAACCTCAACGATTTGAAAGTCTTCCGCACCGGGGAGTTCTATCTCATCCGCGCCGAAGCCTATGCACGCAGCGGTGCTCTGCTCTCGGCCACCGCCGATCTGAATGCTTTACGGGCCGCACGGATCACCGGCTATCAGCCCGAAATATTCGCCAGCGTGAACGATTTCCTTACAGCCTTGTTTACAGAGAGGTATAAAGAGCTACCTTATGAAGGTCATAGGCTATACGATCTCAAACGGGCGGGGATGAATATCGTCCGTCAGCCCGCAGACTGGCCTCAGGGCGCCAGCACCGGTACGCTTACCCCTTCTGCTCGCTATTACAACATTCCTATTCCGCAGGCAGAAGTACTTGCCAACCCAAACATTAATCCGAACAATCCCGGCTGGTAAGGGCCTTCCTCCGTACCCTATGTTTCCATGACTATCCCGGTACAATACAACGTTTTCCCCGCCCGACCAGTCAACCTGCAAACTTCTTTAATGAAAAATATCCTCCTATTCCTGACCGCCGCCGCCATAACAGCCACCTCCTGCTCCAAATCCAGCCGCCCCGAGCCTCCGGACAATGGCTGCATCGAAAGGGTCGTGATCAGCCAATCCCCCTCCCTTCTCAACCTCACCCAAACCAGGACGGTAGACAGCCTCATGGATGTAAACCACATCAAAAGGTACACTCGACCATACCTACGGAGCGCCTAAGCAGGGGACGACTCTCGATACCGTGCCATCCCTCAGCCTGGCCCACCTAAGGACACTGTTTTCGAACGACCTTAAAAAACAGGAACATGAACATACCGTCACCTACGGGTTTAGAGACAGCATCGACTAGCCCGCATTATCAGCGCCCCGCGACCTTCCTGACCCTGAGACAGTCGATCATCGCCTGGTTGATATCCCCATTCATATTATCATCGAAATCCTCCAATCTCAATTCTATGACATGTCGCCCCTTCCCAAGCCTGATCTTCACCGGATTGCTATATCCCCAGTTGCTCCATTCGCCCTTTCCCCGCTGCGGCAATACAATGGTGCCCTCCACCCTGTCATCCACCGCCATCGTTCGTATAGCGCATTTATTCTCCGTATTGGTGGGACCATTCCCATTGGCATATCGTACGTCGATGACATACGCCCCGTCATCCGTCACATCCACCGGGAATCGCACCACCCGGTTAGTCCCGCCGCTGACCTCGATAAATCCTTCCCCCGTAAACCCCTTGTAATCGTAAGAAGCCCTTGATGCAATATCCTCCGCCTGATACAACAGAGAATACTTCTCCTCCCCCGTCATCAAGGGCTCGGAAGCAAAAGACTCGACCCCCGCAGTATCTATCGCAATCACCTGGTATTCCACCAGTGCACCGCCGCCTGGCGCCCGCATCCGGGTGGAACGTACAACTGCCGCCGGCTGCCCATTCTTCAACACTTTAAATCTCGCAGCCCCTTTTACAGCATGCCAGACCAGCTCTCCTTTTTCAACGTGCACCTCCGGCGTGGGCAGAGAGAAACGGACAGGGCGCAGCGTTGAAGAAATTCCGGTCGCCTGCCCCGACGCCGCTCCGGATACCACCCCTTCCGTCATCCGGATATATACGTTATGCCTACCCGTTAGCCCCGTAGGGATCACCCGTCCGGTCATAGTCTTCCCGTCCAGCCGGATATCCGCCATCCGATTGCCATACCCTTCCAGCTCAATATCCAGCACAGCACCCCTGTAACCAAAACCGCTCAACTTCCGGATGCCCCCCATCGTCCGGGGAACAAAAGGCTGGAAAGCGAGACCGCTGTCCGTCAATCGCAATCCAAATAGAACCTTATGTACAAGACTGATACTCCCCGAAAGGCTCCAGAGCATATTGCTGGAATTGATCTGCGTCCCCGCATAATCCCCATTGTCCGCCTCGAAATTCTCTTTATTCGTAAGGAACAACGCGGCAGGTCTGTAAATATCCCCTATCCCTTTCATCACCGCCCGCTCATCGCCCGCCCGGGCCGCCGCCAGCGTCCAGAAGGATTCTACAAAAGGCCAGATCGCATTGTTATGATAAGGAGGTATATCCGGGATCTGAGGATAAATACAGGGAATGCCAAAAGCCGTCATGGGAGCACGACGGATGATCTCCTTACTCCTATCGGCGCCGGCAATATCCCATAATATGCAAAGCGCCTCCCCCAATGCCTCCCACCTCGGCGAAACGATCAGGTTATTCCTGCCATAGAGATATTGGGCATAATATCCTTTTTCCGGCAACCATAAATACCGGTTGATCCCACGCCGGATCTGCTCGGCGACGGCAGCACGCTTTTGCGCGGTCGCTTCATCCTTTAAGAGATGGGCCATCTTCGACAGCACTTCGTTGGCGCGGAAATGTACGGCATTGGTGCCCAGACATTCACTCTGAAAGATATCCGCCGGCTGCATCCATCGCGGGTAGGTCTGCTCACGCCAGTCGAGAAAGGATGATTCTCCCATGACCAATCCCGTTACCCGGTCGTATGCAACATGATCGTCGTCCTCCATCGATCGCTTGATCACCTCGTAGGCTGTTTTGAGCCAGCCCTCATCCCCCGTGGCCAGATAGATCTCCCAGGCCGCCGCCGCCCAGATCATCCTGTCCGTGCTGCAGGGATAGGCGCCGCCCGTACCCGTATCCTGGATGATCCGTCCTTTTCCATTCACCTTCCGGAGAAGGCTTTTCATAGCCACCGCCGGCTGCATATACGCCATGGATAAAATAATACTATAGCTGACATCCCTCGTCCATACACCCGCCCACTCCTTGCCCGTCCGGAAAGTGCTGTCCTGCTCCACCGCCCTGCACATTTCTTCCAGGGAGAGGTTATACAGCGCATCCGACACAGGAAATGGTGATCGATATTGGGGGAAAGCAGCGACATCCTTCGACAGCTTCCACCGGGCCGCCGGCTGCTGCCTGTCCTCCGCCCGATTGAGCAACAAGGTCGCCTCATAAATATGATCGCCGTCCTCATCGGTGAGCTGCAGCTGCGGATGATTGACCAGGTTGTCGAAATCCCAGATCATCGGCGGAGTACTGCCGGCCACATACACTCCCTTGAAATCTTCTTTATAGATCTTATCTCCACGGAATGTCGTAAAATATCCCTGCTCCCCAAAAGCCTTGAAAACCTCGCGCAGGTCCGTACGCAACGTCAGCCGCGTGTCCGGGTCCAGGTACACCGGCCCGGCGGAAGGCTTCTCCGTCAGCTGTATTCCAAACCGTATCAGGGGTGTCACACACACCCCATCTTTCCCGATACACGTGAAATGATGGTCCGTCCCCGACACCATCTCGTTGTCCTTACCGTTGATACTGAACTTGAAGCTGATCCGCGCATCCTTGTATCGGGCGGCCGGGCTCTTATAATCCGATACTATCTCCGTAGACGACAACACCCGGGAGGTAAACTCCTTTTTCTGCACCAC